>SDBT01009929.1_pt1 | contig 15401 bp, 8 predicted proteins | sample 2277101 | NCBI WGS metagenome assembly SDBT01 (sample SAMN10404973, study PRJNA504765) | marine sediment metagenome | isolation source: marine sediment core GS10_PC15, 103 cmbsf | place: Arctic Ocean: Southern Knipovich Ridge | collected 2010 | reverse complement strand
TTCGACGGTTTCCCTGCCGAAGTCGGCCACGGGACGCAACCTTGTGGCTTCCAACAACCGGGCGATTTCTTCAGTCTCTAAGGCGCGGCGTTTGCGGCGGGTGTCACTCTGCGTGTCGGCCTTGCTCACCTTCGCCAGCGGGTTGACCGTCAGCCGGTAAGTTTCGACGGACCAGTTGCAAAAAGCGATTGCCGAAGTCAGGTACTCGTTTCGCGTGGCTGGGGCCATGTCGGCTGCTTCGGCTTGGGTCAGCCAACGGTTCATCTTCTCGGCCTTCAGGTCGGCGATACGCCGAAGATCAAGGTCGGCCTTCAGCCGGTCCAGCCGTGATTTGATATTACGGCGGTAGTGGGTCGACACCTTCCGGCCGCGAATCCGCTTGTGTTCCAGATGTTCCATGTATTCGGCTAAGTGGTCTGCAAAGGGTCGATGCGCATGATGGCCTGTCTTCACTTCCTCAGCTGACATGACGCCAGCACGAACTTTCTCGGCCTCGGCTTCCAGGTCGGCCAGAACATGCATCGCAGCGGCCTTGTCCCTGCAACCGGTGGATTTGGTCGCAACCTGCCCGAAGCCGTCGCGGTACTTGGCGACATAAACTCGTGACTCGATCAATACGCGGCCCCCCGCCTCAGTCAGTTCGGCTACATGCTTGCGATTCTTCGAGTCAATCCACCGGGCGAAGGACTTGCCTTTCCGTGTGAAGATCTCAGCCCCTTCGGGCAGCGGTTACGTGTATGTTGGCTTGCGAATACTTCCCATCACTGAATCCTTTCGATAGGCCACTCACTTGGTATTGGGAACGGTAAAATGTATTGAGCTTCTTCGCTTGATCGTCCGTGCCGCTGTTAACCGTCAACGCGTACGTAACGGCTCCTGAGGTGTAGTCCACTTGCACCAGGTACGGGCCGGCCCCGGTCACCGCCAGGTTCGACCATTCGTTGGTATCGGTCGCCGCGGAAAAGCTGAAGTTGCTCAGATCCGAAGAGGTCACCTGGTTCGTACTGGATACCAGCGTGTAGGTCCCCGTCGAGGTATTTCCGTCGCTGGAGAGGTCCAGAATACTGTCGGCCGAGGCGAGGTACGTTGTGGATCGATGGCGGATGGATTACAATCACCATCGGCCGCACAGTCGGCTGAATTGGAAGACGCCTGCGGCGTACGCAGCGTTGTGCCCTCGCAAGGGGCGACCTTGTGTTCCTGCGGGTTCGGCTGCGCCTCACCGGCCGGAACACAAGGAGAATGCATTGGCCTGACTCTCATTCAGGTTGGTACAGAAATAAGGGGCAGGTCAGTCCTTGGTGGCCTGCATCATACCTATCGCCGCGTTGGCTAAGAAAAACCTACCCCGACAAGTCCACCCCATCACTCTCCGTCTGCGCTGACCGCAAAATACAGGCAATTCTTGCCCCTGAGCATAATCATCGCAGTCACATCTTGCCCCTTTCGATGTGATTCCGGCTGCTGAGATGTGTCGAGTCAGTTCGATTCATGCCCAGACGAAGTTTTCGGGAGGGACACCTTTTCTGACTCTGACCCTTATCTTCTCTTATCTTCCTGACCCCTATATCCCCGAGGATTAATTCAGGTTAATTATTGTTTTCCTCTATTATTTTCCTTAACGAAGCGATGTGGTCCTCAATGGGTGAGTTCCTTGATGCTGTTGCCGCTCTGCACAAGGCTCTCTTCTGGTTCTCTGCGTCGCCAAGAATTGAGCACAGAATTCCTGCATAGGCACAACGGATCGCGTCATTCATTGGATTGATGTGCTTAGCACTAGGTGGAGGCGACAATAGAAATCTCACTACTGCTTCTCGTGTATCAAACTGCTCAAGAAAGGGCATAGCAAGATTTTGAATCGCATCTTGAATTTCAATTGCAATGGTTTGATCACCTGTTTCTTCATCGCTCTGCAAGAAACTCCACCACAAATCAGTCTTGGCGTCAGCAAGCATTCCAATGCGAACGTAGAGACAGCAATCGGTTAGGGAGACGCTCTGCTTCTGCGGACGATTGACATACCTCGCAACGACTTCAGGCACAAATACCCCACAGTTCATCGTAAACTCGAGCTTCTCAGATGTATCCCATCGACTCCGTTGAAAACCCAAATACCAAGAAAGTTGCCCCCTCTCACGTATGTAGGATTCCCTAGTTTTCTTGAATCCGCGATCCTTTAGAAAGGGCGTCACTGAACACTTGAGTAATCTGGAAAATCTCTGTTCTACCATGGCAAACCTCAGAGGTTCGGATTCTTGGGGTCGTAGTAGATGACCCGGCCCTTATTGCCTGTGGCCCGTTCATATTTCTTTATCTGAGAGGCCCCAGTCCGCCTGCCACTGGGCGTACGTGGCTTGAGTTCCACAGGCCGACCAGAAGGTGTAACGGCATCCGGTTTGACTATTCTGCCCGTCTTCGGATCGATGAGAGAAGGTTCAGATTACCAGCCTGATTTGGCCTTAACCTTCTTTTTGAACGCCTCATGCGCCTGGCGACCAGTGCGTGCGGTAGCGCTCTCTCCTCCCCTCTTGGGCGGTGCCTTTATGGTTGGTCGCCGGAGCAGGTTAGCGGCTTGCTGGACGACCATTACTGCTCCAGCCACGTCCCTTGCCCAGAGTGCCGCTTCTTGGACCTGATCAGAAAAATGAACCGGATTACCGCTTATATCCTTACCATCATTGTACAAGGGATGCAAGCGTTTGCCGCCAAGAAGATTGGTAACGCTAGCCATGGTACCAACCCCCAACGAGAGTGACCGGCTCGCGCCGTTCTCGTGATAATCCCTACCTTCAACATAGCCCTCTGTAACCGATCCCGCCACATGTACAAATGCCGTCTGCAAAAGATTTTTTCCGCCGCCGAAAACTGCTTTTACCGGATTCCGGTATATTGCGCCGAGGGCACTATTAATCCCTTTTTCTGTCTCTCTAGCCGCACCAAGCAGCCCCACCATCGTCGATAATGACTTATCAAGTATTTTCCCGCCGGTCGTTGTGGGAGCTACATCGGGGTTAAGCTTGCGGTTTATTTGACGGACCTGCCAGGCCAGGTCGTCTCAGCGGTATCGGAAACAGGTTCCGCGGGATGAACACCGCTTGATTGACCATATTCACCTGTCCTCCCGAAAACTTTATCTGGACATGAATCGAACTGACTCGACACATCTCAGCAGCAGGAATCACATCGAAAGGGGCAGGATATTGCTGCGATGATGATCAGGTGGTAAATAGTGCCTGTTTTTGCGGTCATCGCAGACCAAGAGTGATGGCACGGAATCGCTCTGATTGGTTTGCCTCAGCCGGCGCGGCGATAAGTATGATGGAGGCCGCCGAGGACAGGCGTTGCTAGAAGTCTCCCATTCTCCGGTGGGTCCAGTTCTCTCGGTTGAGGCGCATTACCATCCAGGGACTGATGACATCTTTGCCTGTTATAGTAGCGGACATATTCATCGAGAATCTTCCGCAGGCAGGTTTCGCTCAACACGATCAAACGATCCAGGCATTCCCGACGGACTGTTCCTATCAAACGCTCGACATAGGCATTTTGCCAGGGGGATCGATACGCCGTCCGAATTTCCTTGATGCCCATGGCGGCCACCTGTCTTTGGAAGACCTGTCCGTAAATGCTGTCGTTATCCCTGAGAAGGTATTTTGGCGCTGAGTCATAGGGAAGCTTGGCGGATTTGTCGGGCTGTCCAGGCAGATGTGGGCTTGGTGGTAACGTTGATGTGCAGGATCTTCCGATCGCTGTGGCGTAGAAGAACGAATACATAAAGCACTCGGAAGGTAACAGTCGGCACGGTGAAAAAGTCGCAGGCGACAATCTGGTTGGCATGGTTGGCCAGTAATGCTCGCCAGGTTTGCGATGGTGGCTTGGGATGGCGGATCATGTACCTGGCGACTGTTGATTCGGCGACATCGTAGCCGAGAAGGGCAAAGCTCGGACCTGATCAGCGGTACTCCCCAGTTGCGATTCTCTTTGGATAATCTACGGATGAGATTTCTAACTTCCTGATCGATACGAGGCCTTCCACCTTTGTGGCGGGACTTCCATCGCCAGAAGTTTCGGAATCCCTGCTTATGCCATTTGACGACGGTTTCAGGTCTGACGATCAGAAGGGCGGTTCGCCAATTAGGCCAAAGCTTTGATATTGCTACCCAAAAGAGTCGATCACGATTCCGCAGGCGTGGCCGAGCAGCCCTCCGGTTAATGATGACCAGTTGTTGGCGCAGAGCCAAATTCTCCATGGTCAGGTTCACTCGGCGAGTGAAGAAAGCTCTCACGAAGATCCACAACAGGCAATACCAATGCATCGGTGACTCCAAAAAGGAGAATCATAGCCGATTTGCGATGGAAACGTCACTTGTCGTAAGTTCTTGGAATTACTGGCAGACGAGGTTTTCGGGAGGGACGGCGCAAATAATCAGATCAAATGAATTAGTCAAGTTTTTCGTATTATTCTGTCTTGCTTGAGGCTACTCTTGTCGATAACTATTCATAGAGGTCTCCTTTGGGACCACAATTCTATTATTCTAAGTCTCTTATTGCAAGCCTCTTGGATGTCAATAATGGAAGGATTCAATCATGGCGGGAGGGACGGCGCAAATAATCAGATCAAATGGATTAGTCAAGTTTTTCGTATTATTCTGTATTGTCTTGAGGCCTCTCTTGTCAATAACTATTCATAGAGGTCTCCTTCGGGACCACAATCTTATTATTCTAAGTCTCTTATTGTAAACTCCTTGGATCTCAATAATGGAAGGATTCAATCATGAAGCGAAGCCTGCGTACAAGTAAAGTGCTTCCGGCGATGCTGGCGGCTGTTGCCCTCCTTGGAATCTGCAATATGGCAACGGGCGGCGATTACAAGGATAAGGATTTTTCTCTTCGTTTTCCGGCTGCCATGACCCGGTTCGCCATGTACGGTGACGTTGCGGGTGTGGGAGGCGCATCGGCAGGAAGCAAGTGGGCCTCGTCGATCAACCCCGCTGCGATCGCCTGGCTGGATCTGGAAGGGCCGTTGCAAACCTGTGTATCTGGACAATACAGCAAGGTGTGGTTTGACAACGGCACGGAATTCGATGTGTTCACTGAAAGTGTTACCATCGATGCCGACTGGTGGGGAACGTACCTGGTAGGTGCAGCCCAGGCCAAGTCCAACCAAAGGGACATGAGGAACGGGTACGACTTCGATTTCTCCACCGACATATTTCAGGTGCAGTGGGCAAAGAAGCTTACCGAAACATGGGCTCTCGGCTTTACTTTCAACTACAGCAAGGCCATCGTTCGGAATAATCTGGGGAGTATTCCGATCGCCAAGTCAAACAGCGATAGCTACCTAATCCGCCTGGGCACGCTGCACGGAATCACTGAGAAGTTGTTGGCCGGATTGGTGCTCGATTATGGCTGGTCACGCGATCGAACCAATTACTACGCCATTCCCGCATTCAATATGCCTGAAGAGCACGTATACGACAATACGAGGCAGTTTCTGGCGCGCCCCGGGATATCCTTCGAATACATGAAAGATTCGACAGTTTATCTCGATTACGAGTTCGGAACGTTCTGGAATGACACAGGCACATTGAACGTGCATCGTATCCGCACGGGCGTCGAGCACGCGCTACTTGAATGGGTCTACCCGCGGGCTGGTGTCACTCTGGACCCTGCTGTAGGCAGCTGCTCCTGGACCTGCGGTGTTGGGTTCTATCCCGCAGAATGGCTTTCGATTGACGTGGCGTATCAGTTCGACATGCTTCCTGAGATTGCAGAGGAATTCGGCAGATCTCATACGTTCAACATATCGGTGAGCTTGACGTTCTGAAAAACTTTTCCCCTTCGTGAGCCAGCTCTCTTGGGAATAAGGTTGCCAGGAATCCTTCAGGGATTCCGGAGGCAGCGTTTGTGTGCAAAGATTTGATCGAATTGATTCGAACTGCTGGACCGTAGGCCTAATTTTCATATCACGTTGCGTTTCTGACGCGTGAAGTGCGTGTGTGACAGTGGCCTCGCACAAGCTTTGAATCCGACCCGAATGCCTCCTGCAGTCAGGCCGCCTTTTCCACTTGTACGTTGTTCCTGCCGGCGTTCTTGGCCTTGTACAGGGCGGTATCGGCACGACGCAGGAGGTCCGTTCCGCTCTCAGTCTCTGCACCAGACCATTCGGCCACACCGCAACTGATGGTTACGGTCTGGCCTGAGAATGTCAAAGTGGACTCTGCCTTGCTTCTCATTCTCTCTGCCGCGTTCACCGCATCGTCCAGGCCGATTTCCGGCATGAGTATCACAAATTCGTCACCCCCGTAACGGGTGAGGATATCCGTCTTCCGTATCTCCTGTCGGAGGATGTCCGCCAATTGCTGAAGCGCCTCGTCGCCTACGATGTGACCAAATTCGTCGTTGACCTTCTTGAATCGGTCCACGTCCACTACCACCACACAGAAGGTATGCTTATAGCGAACAGCTCGGTCGTATTCCGCCTGAAGCTGTTCGGCCAGAACCCTTCGAGTACCGATCCCGGTAAGCAAATCGGTCTGGCTATCCCGCTTTGCCCGTTCGTACAGTGTGGCGTATGTCAGGCTGGCGCCTAGGATTTCGCTGACCAAGCGGGCCTTGTACTTCATCAGGTGGGTTTTGCTTTGACAGGATTCGTTGATATTGAACATGCACAAGTAGCCTTGCCAGTCTCTAGTGGTGACGCTGTTGTCTTCAAAGACGCCTATTGATAATGGGACTATTACTTCAGGCGATTGCCCGCTGTGCTTGGCACAGATGTCTGGAACGGGACCGCAGAAGGCCTGGCTGTCTTTGATCGCCGTTTGCACGTCGATCCGCGATAGCAGTTCCTCTTGGGGACACGAACATTTCCCCTGACTGATAAGTCTAGTCGGACACCCGTTCGGCGCAAAGCACAGGGCTGCCCGTTCGGCCCCAAAAATCTTAGGCACCTCCTGCATAGCCACCGCCACAACTTTCTCAAGGTCGAGGCCCTTAAGACTCTCGGACAGTTCGACGGCCCCTTCGGCGGCGGCTTGCATGGCGCTTATCTCCTCATTGGAGATCCGCAATTGCAGGATGGTCTTGACCAACTGCTCGGTACGCTCACGTTCTTCCAAGCCAGAATGGTGGCTCTTCAGCAAAGTTGCGATCAACGAAACGAACGCGTGGATATCCTCGATCGGCTTGGAGACATACTGATCCAACAGATGGCGATTGACGGCGTACTTGACTGAATCCAGCCTTTCGTAACCCGTCAACAGCATGCTGACGATATGCGGATGGTTAGCTTTCAGCTTCTCTATCAGGTCGATGCCGCTGGTGCCGGCCATCATCTGGTCGGACAAGACCATGGCCAGCGGCACGTCCTGCGGTGAATGGGCAAGTATCTGGAAGAGTTCCTCAGCCGAGGCAACGAATTCAAAGACGCATTGGAAATCCGGACACAATGCCTGAACCTTCTTAGGAATCGAACCTTCCAGAGACTGGAGGAACTGCTCGTCGTCGTCGACGCAAATTATCTGATACTTCTTCATTACTTCCGTTCCTGACTCAGGTTACTGATTCAACCTTGCCTGCGGTCACCGCTTGTGTATGTTCGCGCCTCTTCATCATTTCCAAGAAGGCCGCTACGAGCGTCGGATCAAACTGCTTGCCGGCGTTTCGTTCGATTTCCGCCAAGGCGTCACACGGGCTCATGGCTTTTCGATAAGGCCTGTTCGAAGTCATGGCGTCATAGGAATCCACAATGGCGATGATCCTGGCTCCAAACGGTATTTCTTCACCCATCAGGTCGTCGGGATATCCGGTCCCGTCGTATCGTTCGTGGTGGGCTCGTGCGATCATGCGTACCGAATCCAGGAACCTCAGGTGCTGGAGTATCTTGTCAGCCATCGCAGAGTGCTCCTGCACAGCGGCGCGTTCTTCAGCATCCAGCGGTCCTGGCTTGGAAATGATACTGTCCGGCAAGGCGATCTTGCCGATGTCATGCAGTGTCGCGGCGCGTGTGATATTCTTCAACTGCTCGCCATTGATGCGAAGTTCCTTCGCCAAAGCGACGGCCAACTCCGTTACCCGATCGGTATGGCCTCGGGTGTAGCTGTCTTTGGCTTCAACGGTCTCCACAAGTGTAGCCATAGTACCAAGGTAGACATCTTCCAAGGCGCGACGATCCTCAAATCCGCTAACCGTCATGGCGGCTACGTCTACGACAAAGTTCAACAGCAGTTTCTCTTCACGTGTAAAGGTTGCCTTTTCGACGGGATCGGCAACTAGAATGAGTCCCACCACCACGTCGCCCCAGATCATTGGCAGGGCTATCAGTGATGAGAAGTCGATCGCTTCGGTGGCCACGTCCGACGTCAGAGTGTTCTTCTCGCATGTTACGATTGACCGGCGGTGTTGAAGCACGTCCTTCAATATGCTGTATTGGCCTACGTCGGCCCCGATGGGCAAGTTCTCCGGCAGGCCAAATCCAGCGCGAACAGTGCAACCGCCGTCCTCAGCCAGCGCGATAACTGTCTGTCGCGGGTGCATCTGTTCCCGAAGGTAATTCACGGTTACCATCAGCGCCTTGTCGATGCTCTTGGCGGCACTGATGGTACGAATGTACTCGAATTGCGACATCAGACGATCGCGTTGTCTGGCTGTTTTCGTGTGCAGGTGATGCTCGAGCACCAAGTGCCGGATGTTGTTTATGAAGTCCACGGGATCTTCAATTGGCTTGAAGAAATACTTGTCCAATACCTGTTCGTTAATGGCGGTGACGGCCGAGTCCAGTGCGGCATGGCCCGTGAGCAATACGCATCGCACGTCAGGCCAGAAACCCTTAGCCTGTTTCAGAAGCTCCACACCCTCCAATTGGGGCATGATCTGATCGGAAATGATCACTGCCGGGCGCTCCGCGTCAACGATTTTGATTTCGTCCAAGGCCTCCTGTGGATTGACGAGGAACTCCAGGTTCAAGGCAAACCGGGGAAGTGCTCTTTTCAACCGTACGCACAACAAAGCCTTCAACGAGTCCAGGAATTCCGCATCGTCATCAATGCACACGATCCTGTACCTAGGCTGGTTGGAAAAGATTGACTGAAGCTCGTTCTGAAAGGCCTCCATCAACTCGGCCGTTGGCGAGTTCAATCTGTAGATTTGATCGGATGTAATTCCTACAAGGGGTGCGCATTCTGCGGTTTCGCAGCCCCTCGGAATCAGGAAAACCGCTGACACATCGGCTTGCAGACTCATCAAGGTGCGCACAGGTTGTCTTGGCAACTCGTACGGATCTTTGCAGACTGTTATCGTCAAGTGGTAGGCCTCCGAAGCGGCCAGGGATGCCAGTTCACCGACATCCGGAACCACGTCCAAGGCCCAGCCTTTGCTAATTATAGCCTCGGCCAGGTCGTCGCGGCAGCCATTGCCCAATCCCACCGCCGCAACTCGAATTTGTTCAGCGATATCCATAGCTCTCTTGCTCCAGTTTGACCCTTAAGGTCTGTGGCCTTCCCCCACAAGAACTTCCTCAGTGTATTTTTTTCTTCCCTGACAGTTCGTCATTGTTGGCAGAAAGACCTCGAACGTAACTTGCCCGTCCTCGTTTCGCGCGCGTATGGTTCCGCCCCATTGCTGCAGGATGTCGGCGCATATGCTCAGACCTAGGCCCATGCCCTTGCCAACGCGCTTGGTGGTGAAGAACGGATCGTACATCTTCTCCATAACGTTCTCGGGAATGGGGCCTCCGTTATTCGAGATTCCCACCACGATCTTTCCGTCCTCAAGGCGGGAAGCAATCTCGATCAGGCCCATTCCTTCTTCGCAAGATTCCTCAACAGCGTCGCAGGCGTTGGCCAGAATGTTGGTCCACACCTGCAACAGTTCCGCCCCGCACCTCACCGGGGGCAGGTCTTTTCCAAAGAGCGGGTTAACGTTCGCAACGCATTTGATCCGGCTATGCATTATCACCAGCGTGTTATCGAGGCTCTCGTTGACGTCCATGCTCAAAGTTTGCCCCTGGTTGTTGTGAGCGTAGACACGCAGTGAACGCACAATCCGGGCGATTTTTCTGGCGCTGATCTCCGAGATTTGGGCCGACACCCTCAAAGCCAACACGTGCTCCAATATGGACAAGACCGTATCGTCAGAAAGACGCCCCAGCATATCTTCGTCATCCAACAACTCGGTGACCCCATATGCCAGGATGACATCAGCCTTTCTGCGACAGTCGTCGTAACCCTTCTCTTGCAGTCGCTTCTCAATGTCTCGCCGTTCGTTGCGAAAGGCGGTCTCACTGCAGATCCGGCCCTTGCTCAATAACACCCCAAACATGTGCGTAAGCCACTGGCGCGTCTCGATCGGCAGTTTGTCAAGCCTCGCCATCGATGCCAGCAACTCCTGCAAGCGCTCGCCGGCATCAACGGAAGCATTCAAGATGGCTGCCGTGGGGGTGTTCACTTCGTGAGCCATGCCGGCGGCAAGCTGGCCGAGCATGCTCATTTTCTCATTCTGTACGAGTTTGAACTGTGCCTGACGGAGATGCTCGTGAGACTGTTCAAGCTGAATCGCTCGTCTCTGGATCCGTTTCTCCATCATCTTGTTTGCCCGCCCCAATGCCTCGTTGGAGGGTTGCACATTCTCCGGCATCTGGTTGACGGTTGAAGTTGGGATCCCAGTTTCATCCTTGCTGCTCTTTGTAACCTTCCAGCGGAAGTTGCCTTTAGCAAAGGCCTGGGCAGCCTGTGTCAGGCGACGGATTGGCCCGGCAAACAACCTTGCCAGCGTCAGGCCCACCGCAAAAACTATCACCAGAGCCCCCAACCCGGTAATCAACACGCGGGTGCTAGCCGATCTGATACCTTCGGCAACCGTCTGGTCCCACAGTTTGAGACCTCTGTGTGCACGGGTTCTGTGCTCTTTAACGAGGGGAAAGAGCTTCTGCCGGAGATTGGGCAAGATCGACCCCTCTGCCAATTCGATGGCGGCAGCGACGTCCGTATCGACCAAAGTCACGAGTTCCTTCACCGACGCTTCATGGCTTGCCAGCTCGACTTCGAGGTTCCCGAGTTCACGCAACTTGCGGGCCTCGTGCTCTTTGTGGCTGCGATTTTGTGCGTCGGCTCGTCGGATCGATTCGGTGACGAGTTTCTTGCACAGCAGTAACTTCTCTTGCATCAGGGCAAGGGTGCCGAGTATCTCACTCCGTGCGGTTTCGGCTTGCTTCTTTGCCGCAGCCGGCCCGGTCGCATCGGGCGCCTCCAGCCTCTCGGCAGCTACAAAGTCCTTGATGGCTACAAAGTTGCCGTTAAGCAACGTTTGGATTTCGTCGGAGTGTATGACTTCGTTGATGCAAGTGTCCGAGAACTGTCCCAGGCCGTACAGCAGCCTACGACTTTGCCACATGAACGCCGTCGCCTGAGCTGCCGCGATCACTGCAACACATAGAAAAACCAGCATGATTTTCGCATATATCTTCATTGTTCACTCAATTGTTTCTCACATACCAGCCTGTGCCGTCTCAGCAGCCGGTTCAGGGCTCTTGGCGATATTCTTCAGTGGCGCGCTTACGCTAAGAGACGTCCGGCCAGGTCTTGACGCGATATCCATCTTGCCTGCGATACCGTCAAGTCGCCCCTTCATGCTGATCATTCCTAAGCCCTGCTGGTTGTTTTCCACATCGAAACCGATGCCGTTATCCGTAACGGTCAAATGGAGTTCATCATCCGTTCGTGCGAGCGTAACGCTGATCTTTCGAGCGTGCCCGTGTCGAGTCGCATTGTTCATTGCCTCTTGGACAGTTCTGTACAGCGCTACCTCCGCATTCTGAGAGAATCGAGCCCTTCGCAACTCGTCCGTACATTCGAAATCGCACTCCATCCCCGTGGCGCGATATTGATCGAGTATATCATCGAGTGCCGCGGCAAAGCCCATGAGGTCCAGTGCCGGCGGATAAAGCTGATGGGATATCTGGCGAATGTCCGCACCAAGTTGCTCGCACCGCTTTGAGGCGCTGATGAACTGTTGTCCCACCGCGCTATCGTTGTCGATGTTCGTTCCATTTGCGCGCAACTGCATTTGCAGAGCGCTCAGCCCTTGGGCGACCGAATCGTGCAGGTCCTGGGCGACGCGACGACGTTCTTCCTCGCGGGCCATAAGTATCTTGATGTTGCTGTCTCGCAAGGTCTCCTGAGCACGCCGGATCTCGGTGATATCCATGGCCAGCTCAATCGCCCCATTCAGCTTGCCCGTCGCTCCCATTACCGGAGACGCATGCACCATCCAGGTGGATTCATCCTCGCAGACAATTTCGCGCTTTACCGGCTGACCTGTCTCCAAGGCCTCCTGTGCCGGGACCGACTCGGCCTGCCCTGCGCGCCAAAGCTGGTCGGTCCGGGCACCCACCAGTTCGGCCGGCTCTTTCCCGGCGAACTCAGCTGCGCTCTTGTTGGCCCACTGAATTCGCAAATCCTTCCCCACGTAAAGCAATGGCTGGGGGATGCACTCCAGTAGCGCCGCCTTCTCGCCGGCCAGTTGGAACCGTGTCCGGTCGGCGTCCACTCGGGAGCGAATCACCGCAATCGCCAGCAGAAGCCCCATAATCCCTGAACCGAGCGGTATCGCAACCGGTACAGCCAGCCCTATGCTGCCAGTGGCAATATCCACCAAGCCGACCGTCATTTGCACCACGAAGGCGGCGAAAACGATATGTCGCGACCCGAGGGAATCGGAGAACTTCGTCTCCGAAAGATGCCTAGTCTTCCAAAGCAGCACCAATCCGTATACTTGCAGGGCGATCACGCAGAGAAAGAGCAGAGGGGCCATCGGACCGGGCTCGGGCAACCAAGGCAGCGACGCTATCCAACTACTCGTTTCCGCTATGGGTGTGTCAGGCGCCGTTAACCACGCAGAGGTCCATATGGTCGGCGCCGCCAGTGCGGCAAGACCGTACGCCGCCCGGATGTGGCGACGGAGAAAGTTCTGCTTTTGGCAGTAGCACAGCACGAAGTGCAACTGTGCCGGAATAGTCAACACCCCGAGTGCCCACGCATAACGCGTCAGTTCCAGGGAATACGACCGGAGGCTTTCGGCTGTAGGCCCACCGACCCACCCAAGGGAACTCATGCCAACTGGGACCAGGTTATCCATCAGGAAATAGTTCACGCACATGATGGAAATGCAGAGAGTGAAATTCGCCGCCAGCAGATCAATCAGACGCCGGCCGGCCTTCAGATAAACAATGTAAAACATCACCGCAAGTGGAGCTGTAACGATGAAACTGATGAGGCTGTGGGTCGTGAATACGTTGAATGGAAGCAGCATGGCGTCTACTCCTGATCAGGGCCTCGCTCTAACGCAAAGGCCTTCTAGCTATTTGTGACCACTACGGCTGCAATACCAGCATAAGGTCAGCTCTACTCGACTGCGCATGGGCCTATCCTTAAGTCACTAGTCGACAAGAACCGGGCGAGCGCTTAGTAAGCAAATCAGTGTTTCCCCTGAATTTTGGATATTGCGGGTCCTGACATGACAAGGCGGGCGGAGCCACACCTACAGGCCATGTTCAGCCAGAAAGGATCGTCACACTCAGAGATTCCGCCATGGGTTTGCCAATGGCGCAGTAACGTTCTTCTCGCTATTAAACTATTCCTTTTTCGCTGGACTTATATGTTGTTTTCCGGTATGAATCTAGGGGTTATCTTACTGAGCAATCGGGCATAATGGCTTCCGCGACTTGGCAATCACCACCGGCAAGGCGCTGAGGCATCCAACTCGCCAACAAGGAAGGAAGGCTTGCTGGGTCCACGGATGGTCTTGTGGAAAGCAATACTCTGCGCAGATTGGTATTATCCGAGAGACCAGAAAAATGAAACAGCAGACTGAGACCAAAGGCCGTAACACACGCCCAGTGCCCAATGTGGCCCGAAAAGAACGCCGTCGTCTGGCCTTGCTGAAGCGATCCGGGCTCTTTGGATCAAACACAAACGGCACGGCAATCAGTCGCGCGTGTACGCTGCAAGACCTAGAGCAAGCCTATGGCTTGGTTTATGAGGCATACCTTGGCGCCGGTTATATAACGCCCAATGCCTGCCGGATGCGAATTCGTCCATTTGAGGCTTGCCCGGAGACGGCCACTTTCGCCGCGAAGCATTGCAACAGGATTGTGGGAACCTTGAGTGCGGTTCTGGACTCGCATGATCTTGGCTTACCTTCGGATGCATCTTTCAGGAGGGAGTTGGATTCCCTTCGGTCTCAGGGAATAAGGCTTTGCGAGGCAACAGGCGAAGCGATTCCGCCGGCATTTCGCAGGACAGGCATACTGACCGAGCTGATGCGCTGCGTTGCCGCACAATCATGGCTGGAGGGCTGCTCGATAGTTATAGCGACCGTTAGCCCGAATCATGCCCCCTTCTATGAGCTCTTGGGCTGCCGGAAGTTGGCGGATACACGCAGCTATTCCCACGCCGTTGAAGATCCAGTGGTCATGATGGCCCTTGATATGGAGGAGCTTAGAAAGAAGGATCCGGCACTGGGGGCATGCCAAAGCTACACGAGGGACTTCTTGTCGTTCTCGAACCCTTATGTTCGTAAGGTACGAGAATGGCAGCTGGTTGCGCGCCAGTATTTCTATGAGCCGAAACTGCTTCGGAAACTATTCGTCATTGAAAGTCGCCTGCTTGAAGCCTGCGCAAGCGATGAGCGTGAAGCGATTTGCCGTCGCTGGGGCGATGAGCTGTTTGAGGAAGCCGTCGGTGTCCGCACGGCGGAGCTTGGCGATTCGCCCTCACATTATGTTCCTGTGAAGGCTCCTCGCGTCAACAAGAAGGTCATTACGACGAACAGCACTTATCGGTCATAAGGCTCATACGACTTCCAATCGACAAGCGGCCCCGCAAGAAGTCCGGCTATGGGCTCAGATAGTCGTGCTTTCTCTCGTAGTCTACGTTCATGCCGCTGTTGAATGAGGTATACGGCTCGCACGTGACTTCTACGGGAGATTTCACGTAGCAATCAATGGCTTGGGCAAAGGATTCCGTGATTGCGTCGCTAGGCTCGACGCCAGGCGAAAGTTGGATGCGAACCTTCGCGTTGGGCTTCCCCGAAGCCAGCCGGAAGTTAGCGGTCGTTAGCTTTGCCAGTTTCGGATCGTGGTAGATGCCTTCCTTGACTTCCTCCGGATAGACTTTCTCACTTCCGGCGGTGGCAAATTGCCCTCTTCCCCTGATCATCACGATTGGAAGGTTCCGAAGTACATCGTATTCAACACCCATCGATTCAAGGGCAGGCCGCACATTCTCCGACAACTCCAGAAACTGCCCTTCATCATCGGATGTGTAACGCACCAAAGGGATCCGCCGTGTCGGATCCAGCGGTGTAATAACAAGCTTGTCATCGACAAATTCAACGTAGATTCTGTCCGG
>SDBT01009928.1_pt1 | contig 15402 bp, 10 predicted proteins | sample 2277101 | NCBI WGS metagenome assembly SDBT01 (sample SAMN10404973, study PRJNA504765) | marine sediment metagenome | isolation source: marine sediment core GS10_PC15, 103 cmbsf | place: Arctic Ocean: Southern Knipovich Ridge | collected 2010 | reverse complement strand
ATAAAAGGAGAAAGCCCATCATTACGATACTTATCAGCTTTTACCATCGGTTCAAACTCTCATTCTCAGTTAAAATCAAGATGAATACGTGTAAAATCGCGGCTCTTGCCAAGCTGTAATATTAGAAGGTTCCCGTCATGTTTCCAGATACGAATTCCCCCACCGAATGTAACTTCGAAATCATCTCCGGGAATGTCGTTGAACATATCAGAAGTAACCTGACCGGCATCGACAAATACAAAAGCGTCCAGATGCCGGGGCATTACAGGATAGCGGTATTCCACAGAGCCGATCATGTTGTCGCGATCCCGGAATCGTCCCCGTTTTAAACCTCGAAGTGTCTCTGTTCTTCCGATTTCACTCATATGATAAAACGGGATTTCTCTGCCGGATAACGGCTCTGATTTCCGGGCGGCAAAACGTAAAACCAGGTACCGGCCATAGAATAGATGAATATGCCGGGCGATATCAACTGTGGCCGTGTAGAAACCATAACGATCGTCCCCGATCTGGCGGAACGTCTCTCCGGATAATGCAATCTCCCAGCCATTTGTTGGCTTTCCGGGGTGATTCCTGGAGTCGTAGTTAATCGAAAGCCCGGCTCCATAAAACTCGACGCCGGTCTCCAATCCGGGCAATGCGCTGTCATATTGAGTCGTGGTGGATGGAGTGCCGGTATCCTTTCCCTCTAAAACGCTGTTTCGCTCAAAGAAAATCACAACATCCGATGCTAGTTTTTTACTAAATCTTTTTCCGAGTGAAAGTTCGGCTTTCATCTGTTCAATCGCAAAATTCGTTTCATCATCTTTTCCTGTACTCATTCCAATCCCATAGAATGCCTCGTCGGGCATAAGGGTGTATTGAGCTTTCAGACCTGCCTCCATGGCTCCGCCCGCAATATCAATTCTTCTGAGGCGAAACCTGTACCGTTGGCGCCATCTCAATCCGGCGGTTGCCGCCAGATCGAGTTTCGACTGATCGGAGATCAAGCCCTTTTGATAGAATTTCAATCCGCCCCCGGAACGGGAGGCGTATGTTGGAATGAGTCCCCTGCTGCCGTCATCTGCAACCATGAAATCCGCCAATTCTACAACAAACGGGACTTCAAAGCTGACTCCTGAGACGAGATCGACACTCTTAAGTATAATATGAAAAGGTAAATAGATTAACTTCCCCGGAGCAGAGACGATTTTTTCCCACGTTGAATGACTCGGAATTTTATCGGGATAGTTTTCCGCTGCCACTGTATCGGATGGCGATTGCGGTTCGATCTGCTCTGAAAGCGCATGCCCGGCATCCAGCACTGCGAAAACAAACAGAAAAGAAACGAGGATTATTTTCAATTTTCTTAAAACCCTATTTTCCTGAATTGATCTGAATGCACAAGAGCATCATGGTATCGGGATCGATTTGCGTCACCATGCCTGCTATTATTGAGATATAAAACAAGTGTAATTGAGTCCTGGTTCCGTCAGGCATTTTTAATACCTGAAGTTATCGATACTATTCAAGATGCATGCCATAAGCCTCCCACCGTCTTTCAAGCGACGAATTATATCTGAATCGCTAGCAAAGGTCAATTTAGTTTTTAATTTCGCCAAATGTGTAGACCTTGATGCGATTCTGCCGAACATGAATTTGGTGCAATTCCCGCGCGATGCTAAAACTCCAGATTAAACGACATCCCGATAGCTTCTCCTTTTATCAAAGGCGCCGTAGTAAGCTTTGCTTTTCTATTCTCATGTAGTCGTATGACGGCTCTGGATACGGCCGTGCCATAAACGGCTGCGATAAAGACGTCGGATGGCCAGTGTGAATCCGAAGTCACCCTTTGAAAAGCCACGGATGTAGCGAGACCATAAAGAGCCAGCGTCGCCGGCCGGAATTTCAAATGATGCGATAAAACCGTGGCTACCTGGAATATCGATGAGGCATGACCGGACGGAAACGACGTGCCATTGTTAAATTCGAAGTTTCGTGGCCCCTTGCCCTCGTGAGGGCGGGAACGGCCGACAAGGATATTGGCGACGTTCTTGACTCCGCCAGCTATAAAATGAGATTCGAGGATTTGAGCCGATATCTCCATAAGAGGCCTGATCCTGAAAATGTATCCGGTTGCGAGGCCGCCAACGTAATACTTGTTGGTGTTACCCATCATTCCAATCGGTTCGAGAGTCTCGCCGATTTTTCTAAACGGCCTGTAAAGTTTATCGTCCTGGTTGCGCTTTAGCCCGTCATAAATATCCTGATCGAAGGCATAGAGTATGCCAGTTGTAGCAGTAATGGCTGCCAGCCAATAGGCATCACGCCGGCCGATCCTCGCAGGTGAGGAGTAGATATGCCAGCTATCGGATAGATATATCTTTCCCATGTTGCCGAGATCCCGAAGCAGATGGCGTTTATTTTCGATTATCTGTTGTTCTTCCACGCCGTTGTCGTCAGAATATTGGCTGCTCATAAAGAGTAATTCCAGAGATCTCGTATATATGGACGGCGTCTCGCGGTATACACTGCTATATAGACGCGTGGGGAGAATCACTGAGTTACACCTGGCTTTCGATTCCTCAGCGATTGATTGCGATATGCAAGATGTTGATATTACAAGCAAGATTAATAAGAGGCTGAATTTCTTATAATTCATATAATCACTTATCATCTTCTACGGAGCTTTCGCCCAGATCCATCGGCAAAACTACGGTAAATACGGTTCCCTTCCCGACCTCGCTTTCAACCTTGATTTCGCCTTTATGATCCTGGATTATCTGATAGCAGATGGATAGACCCAGTCCTGTTCCCACTCCGACTCCCTTGGTGGTGAATCCCGGATCGAATATCCGGTTGATTATTTCTGAGGGGATGCCGGCCCCGTTATCTCTTATCTCAATGTGAACTCTGTTGCCTGCTTGATAAGTCTTTATGATAATTTCGCCTTCATCTTTTATCGCCTGGCCGGCATTTATCAGCAGGTTTAAAAAAACCTGGTTCAATTGTCCCGGGTAACAGAGGATAGGGGGGATGTTCCCATATTTCTTGATGACTTTCACCTTATTTTTGATTTCATGGTGAATAATTGTCAGCGTGTCATCGAGTCCGTCGTGGATATCCACCGTATCTAATTCCGCCTCATCCAGCCGGGCAAAGCTCTTGAGCCGCCTGACTATATCTGTAACTCTGACAGTCCCGGAATTAATCACCTTATTGGCGTCATCAATAATTTGCAGGAGGACTTTAATACTATCATCCTCTTCCTTACCATTTGAGAATTCCGTCTTAAGTCTGCTCTTCAACTTTTCCAGCGAGCGGACCAGAGTGTTATGCATGCTACAGACCGCTCCTATGGGGGTGTTTATTTCGTGCGCAATACCGGCCACCAGCAGGCCCAGTGATGCCATTTTTTCGGATTGAACAAGCTTGGCCTGGGTGTCTTTTAATTCCATGTGTGCTTTTTCCAATTCCTTCAAAGCTTTTTCGAGCTTGCGAGCCTCTTCGAGTTCTTTTTCTTTGCGATCCACCTCCGCCTGCAATAGCTTTTGCTCCATTTTCTGCTTCTGTGCCTGACGTTCCTGCTCGAGCGTTTTTTCAGAAAGCTCTCTTACCTGTACAAGTTGAGCTTCCAGATTCCTGCTTGTGCGTGCGAAATTGCGGGCGAGAAGAATCGAGATAGAGATCAACAGTATCATGATTCCGTAAAGATATGCATGCTGGGAATACCCAGACGGAAATTCAATAATCCTCATCTCTATAGCTATTTGGTATATGCAGAGCAGAATAAAGGCTACAAATCCGGAAGCAACAAGCCTCGCGCCGATCTTCTTTCTGATAACCGCCATAAATACAACTCTCAGCATCTCAAGTAGGGGGAACATTATAAAAATGTAGAAGATACCGATGGATAAAAAATTCGCAAACAAGAGCATTCCTATTCCGACGATCAGTATAATCCAGAACTGCTTCGGGAGGCGGGTGTAGAATATTGAGTAAAGAAATCTTGGGCCCCAGATCCCTGTCAAAATCAAAGAAAATTTGAATAACCACTTCAGGGTCTGATGTGTTTCGAAGGTGGGGGAAAATGCGGATGAGTACGGGAAATAAGCGAGGCCAGCGATGCTCAGGGCGAATATCGCAAAATAAAGATTTTCTTTTGTTACGGGATAAAAAATAAACAAAAACAGATGGATCAGAGCAATAGCCAAAGCAGCGCTGCAAAAAAACATCTGAAAGCTCTTGATTGTCATGGCCGTATCGAAAAACCATGGCAGGTAATCATCAGATCTCATCAGGCTCAGGCTAAATCCGGCAATACCTTCCATCTTAATCGTCCGATCGATCTGGTGATTGGAATAGCGAATCGCCAGGACATTGCCGGTTGCTTTATTGAATGTGATGATGGGGGGAGTACGATGCTCGATGGCATAGATTTCCTCCGTCTCTTTCGATGATGATACTTTCCCCGGAGAGTTTATCAGTCTGCTGTTCAGATAGATATCTGAGGCACCCATCAGTCTGAGTATTACTGCCAGGGGCTGATTAATCATGGCGGAGTCCACCTCGATATGCATCCTGAACCAGCCGATCCCCTGCCACCCACCGGGAGGTTCCTGGTTGCTTATCACTGTTAACGCCAACCCCCAATTAGTGTCATCGAAATCCGGATCGGCCCAGGTTATATCATCACCAGCTTGATACCTCCATAAGCCATGGAAGGCGACCGAATCGCCGGGATCTCTAAAATCATCCCCCGATAAATAAATTGTCCCGCTTTCCTGCGCCGCAGTCTGTTTAGCCGCTGCCGAAAAAAATATGGTTAACGCGAGCAGAAGAATACTTATTAGCTTAACTCTCAAAAGTCCTGATCTCATATCACAGCAATAGTTTCTATTTCTGCTTATTTTCTCCGAGGATTTCATCCAGATTCGTTGGCAGCTTTATGGTAAATTTCGTGCCTTTGCCGAGTTCGCTCTCAGCCTCTATAGTTCCCCGGTGATCCTGGATTATCTGGTAGCAAATGGAAAGCCCCAGACCCGTGCCCACGCCGACGCCTTTAGTGGTGAAACCCGGATCGAAAATCTGCCTCAAGTGTTCAGGAGATATGCCGGTACCATTATCCTGGATCTCGATATATACATCGCTGCCTTCGCCATACGTGGCGATTCTAATCTTGCCCTTATCCACTATGGCCTGGCTGGCGTTTATCAGCAGATTCAGAAACACCTGATTGAGCGGCCCGGGATAACAGGGGATAGGAGGGATATCGCCATAGTCTTTAATCACGATGGCCTTATGTTTTATTTCGTGGTGAATGATGGTGAGAGTATCCTCAAGCCCCTCGTGAATATCGGTTTTCTTCAGTTCCGCTTCATCCAGCCGGGCAAAGCTTCTCAAGCGACGGACTATTGTGGTTACTCTATCGGTGCCGGATTCGATGACCTTGTTGGCGTCATCGATGATTTTGAAAATAGACTGCAGTTCCTGGTTCCGCTCGTACTGTTCCGATAAATTCGATCTGAGGATACCTTTGAGTTTTCGAGTAGAGCGAACGAGTGTATCGTGCATGCTGTTGACTGCTCCAATAGGGGTATTGATTTCGTGTGCGATACCGGCTACCAGCAGGCCCAGTGATGCCATTTTTTCGGATTGAATAAGCTGAATCTGGGTCTCTTTAAGGTGCTTATTGGCTTCCGCAAGATCTTCCAAGACCTTCATCTTTTCGGTGATATCATGGGCAACGCCTATATAGGATACCACCTTTCCGCTCTTGTCCTTCAGCGGTGATGCACTTGAAGTATGCCACCTCCAGCTTCCATCCTTATGCTTCACACGGTATTCCATACCGCTCAAGGTTTCACCCGCCATCACGCTCTTGAAGTAATCCATACAGGCCTGCAAGTCATCGGGATGGACGAAGTAAGCAAAAGATGATCCTTCCACCTCCGAAACGTCATGCCCCAGGATAGTGGTCCAGTTAGGAGGAACATAAGAAAACATTCCCTCGGGTGTGAGAGAATAAATAATATCGTTAGCCTTTTCCACCAGATTCCTGAAACGCTCCTCGCTGGCCTGCAGCGCTTCCTCAGCCCTCTTACGTTTCGAGATATCTCGTCCCATTCCCGCAAAACAGATCAATTCTCCGGAATCATCATATATGGGGAACAGGGACAGGTCGATATCGATCTTATCGCCCTTCTTGTTGTGAATTATTATCTCGCCTCGAAAGGAACCCCTTTCGGAAATTGCCTTGTCAACAGCTGCGATGCTTTCATCGCAAATAAACTCGGCCGGAGATTTGCCGTATAATTCATCGTCGGAAAATCCGCTGTATTGCCTGTGCGCAGGATTTCGCTCTATTATTTTGCCGTCCGGATCGATAAGGGTGATGCCGTCGCTCGTGTTCATGAAAATCTCTTTATAGAGTTTGAGCTTTTCTTCAGCCTCCCGTTGCTCGGTGATATCTATGCCACTTGCGATTATATATTCTACATCGCCATCGTCATTTGTAAGGGCGGTATTGGACCAGGCGATGAGCCTTCTGGAACCGTCTTTGGTCAGCCAATAATTTTCATGGGTGTTGGGGAAATGGCCTGCCTTAAGACTTTTAAATATATTTTTTACCTTCTCTAACTCTTCGGCGATTAAGAATATATCCCAGACATGTTTGCCCCTTACCTCATCGAATCCGTAGCCGGTCGTATCCTGGCAGGCCTGATTGAACTGAATGATGCATCCCTCCGAATCAAGAACCACCACCAGAGCTCCTGCCGTATCCAGGACCGCACTGACAAAATTGCGCTCCCAGCGGAGCGCTTCTTCCATCTGTTTTCTCTGATGAATATCATGGATACCCCCGATGATAGATAGTTCTCCGCCCATTTCAGCTATTACCAGCGAGAATATGGCCCAGAATACTGTACCATCCAGCTTCTTCAAGCGGACCTCGAAGTCCTTGAGATGACCATCCTTTTGCAGTCTCTCAATCACGATCTTTCTATCATCAGGATCATAATAGAAATCCGGTGACTTCCTGCCGATCAAATCTTTGGCGGTGGTCCCGATCAGCTCGCCCAGATGCTCGTTTGCGTACATTATCTCCCCATCACTAAGCCGGGTAATGATCAATGGTACGGGTGAAGCTTCAATAATCGTATGTATTTGTTCTTCAGCTTTTTTCAGTCTGGTTACATCGGAGAATATCCATAACCTTCCTATATCCTCGTTGTTTTTATCCAGTACAGGCATGGAAAAAAGCGATATGATTCTGGATTTCGGTTTGGTTAGCAGGAACGATCTTTCAAGAATTCTTTTGATTTCCCTATCATCATCCGGTGAATCAGGGTTTTCCTTTAGCCTTTTAAATAATCCCTCGAACCTGTCATGTTCCTGAACCAGCCCTTTGATTCGATTTAGAAAGTCATTAATGTCGGTATTGAAGAGCTTTTCTGTTTCTATACCGAAATAATCCTCGATATAGCGGTTTCCGGCCGTAATTCTGCCCTCGTTGTTTGCCATGATTATGACATTGGGGGATGAATCGAATATGGCCTGTAATTCATCTCTGCTTGTCGAGAGCTGATCAAGCAGTCTGCCCATCTGCAGATTCTTTTCTTCGAGCTGTTCCTGGATTGCCAGAAGGTCGATATTAGCGCGGGCCAGTTCTATTGTGCTGTCTTGCAGCTGCTTGGTTTTATCCGTAAGCTTAACATTGGTTTCCTTTAGGGATTTTGTCCTTTCGACAACTTTTTTCTCGAGTGATTGATATGCCCGGATGTTATCCAGCGCCATACCTACCATATTGGAAAAGGTCTCAAAGCGGGCTTTATCCTGCGCGTCCATTTCACGCCGATGCTGCTGCGTATTTCCGACGATTAGGCCGATCGGCCTATTCTTCGCCCGGATGGGGGTTATAATTACTGACTTAGTCCTGATGATTTTCTTCCCGGCCCGGGGCCATAGGGGTTCGGCATTAAGATCGGGAATTAGGATTGTCTCGTTGTTCTCAAAACTTTTTGTGAAATGCGGGGGAGGATTGGTTAAAAAAGATTTCGAACTCTGAAGAAAAACACTGAGAATCCGTTTGGGATCTTTCTCAAAACAATACGAGCGTAGTGAGAACACCCCGTTCTCGAACAGGACGAGGAAAGCCCGGTCGAAATCCAGCGTGTGAGTGAGAAACTCAGGGACTTCATCAAGGAGTTCCTCTTCATCGAATATTCTCGAGAGCCGGCCGGATAGCTCGCTTATCGCTTCGAGCTGGCGATTGGAATACTCAAGCCGCGAGGCGCGCTCAGCGACCATCGTTTCCAGTCCATGTGAATATTCCTTGAGTTTGGCTTCGAGTTTCTTGCGTTCGGTTATGTCGCGCGCAATACCGTCATTTCTTATGGCTCGTCCGCCTTCAAAAACCAATCGGCGTCTTATCTCGAAATCCTTTACCTCCCCTGATTTTGTGATCATCCGGAATTCAAGTGTTTTTATTTTCTCATCCTTGTTTTTAGCCGACTCCCTAAAATTCCATATTACAGAGTCCAGGTCATCAGGGTAGATGAAATCAAATACTGATTTGCCAAGGACTTCGCTCTCCTTATAACCTAATATCTGTTCCGCTGCCGGACTAACACTCAGAAAAATACCGCTTGGATCAAGAGAATAGACAATATCCGGAACGTTGTCCGAAATCATTTTCAGCATCGACTCCGATTGCCGGAGCCTTTTTTGCATCAGAGCATTTTTATAGGCCTGATGGATGGAGGTATCGATCTCTTTTATATCCACCGGCTTTAATACAAAATTGAACGCACCCTGGCTAATTGTCTTAACAGCACTCGGGATCGTCCCATGGGCTGTTAGCATAATCACAGGTAATTCCGGGGCGATCCTCTTCGCACGTTTTAAGACGGTCAATCCACCCATTCCCGGCATGTTGAGATCGCAGAGAATTATATCGAATACGCCCGTTTTCAGGAATTTAAGGCCACTCTGACCAGATACTGCAGGCCTGACTGAAAATCCTTTTCGGCGAAGCTGCCTGGCTAACTCCCGCCGCTGCTTTCCGTCGTCCTCTATGTACAATACTCTTATCTTATCCATATGCCGACCCTACAAGACTCCTGACTTCAGGATTCTGCTAACCTCGGCAGGGAAAATACTATATTTTAGTTATGAAATCAACCAGGAGCATTTTTGTTTGACTTCTCATCAACTGAAGCTAAAGTGCCAGCCTGATATAAAAAGCCCGCTTTACGTTGGATGATGCTCGCGAGATTGAGCATTTCGAAAAATATGTGTTCAATTATTCGTAACTGACGAACCATTCAGGAGCGAGCCTTCTGGTTGCCCTTACAATACGCCGGTCTTTTTCCTGCAGAGCACCACGGCCGATCAAGGTTTCGATGACGTCGCCCAGAAGAACCATCTTATCGCGAATCGGAATTAGCGCCGGATAGTATTCATTAATGAACATCAGACGATATCGTTTTCGAATTCTCTCGTCGGCAAGCAATCCGCCGATGGTCCTTTCCATCTCATCGCCGGCAAGATCGTTCAGAGGCTCCTTGGGGGATTTCATCGATTCCGCAGTGTATTGTACGCCTTGATCGCAATGGAATCTCATTTGCCAGCAATCCATCAGGCCCAGCGAATTAATGGTTAGTACATTGACGGATATTATGTCATCGGCAGTATCGATTCCGACTCCCTTCATGAACGGCAGGAAGTAATTATCGGTGATGGCACCGAAAGCGCTGATTCCGCCTTTAAAGGGATCTTCAAGGATGTCCGCGATAGTGAAATATGGTTTCTGTTCAAAGCGGGCGTCCTGTATCAGCATGTACTCTTCTTCAGTGTAATGAAATCGATCACTCCATAGTCGCTCAGCCGTGAAGCTTCCGTTTGTAAGGGAGGTTTGGCTGGTGAGCATTCCCAGGGCCTGACCGCCGCGCCAGACAAGTGGCAGCGCGCCCACCGCCCATTCCGCAGAGCCGCCGATCTCGCCGATCATCGACATTAATCCTTGATTATCGGGAAATTCGAGATTCTCAAGACCGAGCACCAGTGCGGGGAATAAATCGCCATCCTTATCGTAGGGGGTCGTTACCCCGGCTTCATTTAATATGTCCATGGCAGGATAATGCCTCTTGCGATCCAGGAAAAAGGAGCTCAAATGGCCAATGTCCGGGAGTCCGTAAGAAGCGGCGATAATCTCGGCCGCATCGGTTAACTTAGCCTCACGCGGATTGAATTCCTCGAAAAATGCGCCTGCCATCCAGCGCTGGACGTAAATGTCCGGCAGGTGTCTTTTCACTCCCGATTCCGTGAGGAATAATGCGGTCAGGCTGGAATGATCCCCATTTATGGTTTTAGTTGTCCCGTCTATGACATCGTTACCCATAGAAAGCAGAGTGATATTCTTACCCATCGGCAAGCCGTACCGGGCACGGTGTTTATCCTTGCCGAACAACGTCCCGACTGCTATGGTGGGATTCCCGCCTGCCTCTTTGCCGGGTTTAACCCGGACTCCTTCGGTGATCGTTGATGCTATGAGAACTTCCTCGGGCATGGGAAGGGATTCTGTTGTATTCTGTAAAACCTCCGCCATAACCTGAGCTGCTGTTCTATCATTCGCTCTTTTATATTCGTTCTTCAGATCCTCTGTAACCTCGTCTGCGGGATGCTTCTTCAGGCTACCGCGACCGATCAGACCTACGGCCACTGCCGATAACGCCGCCGATAAGATCACCGATTCCCTTAACTGGCTGTTACGAAGAGCACCCAGGTTGGACCTGTTATTAGGCTGATGAACCAGACTGCGAATGTCGGCTCCTGCGAGCGAAATGTCATACTGGGACAATACAGCATGGTGACGATGGTTGAATTCGATCACCCGATCGGAATCCAGGGCAGAGATCCTCTTGGTCCCTTTGTATTCCAGACGTTTATCTGCTATGTCGAAGCGCAATTCCCCGGCCATAGAACCTCCATTCTGGGCACAATCTTCGCATACCTGCGTTCTTACGAAGCATCAAGAACAATTTACTCTCATAATTAATAGATTATTTTCTCTTTTTCAAGTTTATTATAGTGATTGCACAACGGCCACGATATCAGCAGTAATTTTATTTGGATGGGGGCTGGATTTTCGTATTATAGTGGCCTGTGTACGATGGGTTTGACGTTTATCCGGGACAGGGCAATCGGACCTCCGTTCCCCGGGTTCAGGAGAATTTTCGATATGGTTTCAATTACGGGCCATAAACCCTGGTGAAGGATATTGGGCATGAAGAAAAAAAAGTTAACACACGTTACGGAAGAGGGCAAGGTTCGAATGGTGGACGTCGGCGGCAAAGAAGATACGGAAAGATATGCCGTTGTCAGGGGAAGAATACTAATTTCGAAAGAGCTGTTATCTAGATTCAGGGAAAACTCTCTCGAGAAGGGCGATGCCCTGGCTATCGCCCGCATAGCAGGTATCCAGGGCGCCAAGAAGACTGCTGAACTTATTCCATTATGTCATCCAATTCCTCTAACCTCCATATCAGTAGATCTGAAGCTGGTCGATAGCCCGCCGTCGGTAGAGATCAAGGCGACAGCCCGCGCCATATATAAAACAGGAGTCGAGATGGAGGCATTGACGGGGGCGGCCGTTGCTGCTCTGACCATTTATGATATGGGAAAGGCCGTTGACAGGGGAATGGTAATAGAAGCGATCGAACTGGTGGAAAAATCCGGCGGCAGAAGCGGTTATTGGAAAAGAGAGGAAAGGTCTGATTGAAAGCCTGGCTATCTAACCTGAATCTGCGGTTTGATAGAAACGAGATAAGCGGTTCTCTCGGCGACATGGGGACTTTTCTTCCCTTGGTCGCCGGAATGGTGAACCGTTGCGGGATGAATCTGGGACATATTCTGTTTTTCGCCGGGGCAATGAATCTGGTAACCGGGTTTACTTTCGGAATACCCATGCCGGTGCAGCCGATGAAAGCTATAGCCGCCGTGGCGATAACCGAAGGCATGACTCAGAATACAATCATAGCATCCGGTATTGCAGCCGGGGTAGCGATGCTGATCCTGTCAGCGACCGGCTTGATAAACTTCGTCTACAGAATAGTACCCAAACCTGTAGTTCGGGGTCTTCAACTGGCCATAGGCCTGAAATTGCTCATCAAAGGTGTGGAAATGATCGCTGGAACCGGACGGTTGTTGGCTCCGGATTCGGTGATCACCGCCCTGTTTTGTCTGTCTATAGCCCTGTTATCTTTTCGCTATAAAAATATTCCCGGTGCGTTGGTCATATTCATCCTCGGAGCAGGGTTGCTGTTCTGGGCCAGGCCCGATGTTCTTTCCAGGCTCACCTTAGGATGGGAACTTCCCCATTTCATTTTCCCATCGACTTCGGATTTTTTAACTGGTTTCTGGCGAGGTGCGGTGCCACAAATTCCGCTCACAGTTATGAATTCGGTTATTGCAGTTTGCGCGCTGTCGGCTGATCTCTTCCCTGAAAGACCTCTCTCTCCCCGCAAGGTCTCGATGAGCGTAGCCATCATGAACCTTATAAGCTGTCCTCTGGGGGGCATGCCCATGTGTCATGGTTCTGGAGGGTTGGCTGCGCAATACAGATTCGGCGCCCGCACAGGCGGCAGCGTAGTATTTCTGGGTCTGGCCAAGATGCTCCTTGCCGTTGCTTTTGGCAGTTCGCTGTTAACAATAATATCGGTATATCCGGCAAGCGTCCTGGGGGTATTGCTTATATTTAGCGGATATGAACTTGCCATTGTCTGCCGAGATCAAACCGCATTATCCCGGATTTTGATAATGGTGCTCACGGCGGGCGTGTGTATTGCCGTCAACATCGCGGTGGGGACTATAGTCGGATTCATTCTGGCTCTGTTTTTGTTTAAAGGTTTGCCGGGTTCGCAGTCTCGCCGGGCCAATAGTGAGAATGTTACTGAGACTAAAGAGGAAAGTGCATGCCAGAGATCCAAAAGGTAGTGAAACCGCATATTTTCCGCATCTCCATTGCGGCAGAGAAGGAGCAGAAAAAAAGCAATGTAAAAAGTGCCATACTAAAGGCCGGCGAGGGTATCAAGGGGGACGCCCATTCCGGATCAGCCAGACCGGTTAGTTTATTGCCCTTCGAGAGCTTCAAAAAATTGGAGCATCCGGATCTCGATATAAATCCCGGCGATTTTGCGGAGAACATCACAACCCTGGGGGTCGACTTCGCGAATTTGACAGTTGGCACAAAGTTATTGCTTGGGGAGGCGGTGAAAGTGGAGATAATTCAAATCGGGAAAGAATGTCACCTCGGATGCATAATACGGGAAACCGTGGGCGATTGCATCATGCCCAGGGAAGGTGTCTTTGCGCAGGTGCTGACGGGGGGCGAAATCAAGGAGGGCGATCCTGTTCGTATATTAGGTTGATATGGTTAGTTTAGAGAAAGCTCAAGAGATAATTGAAAAGAAGGTGGAAGAACTTCCTTCCCGAAAAGTTGAGCTATCCGGAATAAGCGGCTGCGTATTAGCCGAGGAGATTGTGGCGTCTATAAACGTGCCTGATTTCGCCAGCTCTGCGATGGACGGCATCGCAATCCGTGTTGAGGATCTGAAGGACGACGGCCCCTGGCGGATACCGATTCAAAAAGTTATAGAAGCCGGGAGCGAGAATCAAGATGCTCTTCCATCAGGTGAGGCCGTGAAAATCATGACCGGCGCTCCGTTACCGGATGGGGCGAATACCGTTATACCGGTCGAAGATGTCTGTTTTGAATCCGAATACGCGATCTTGAAAGATCGCCCTGAAAAAGGGCGGCACGTCCGCCCCCTCGGGAATGATATTCTCAAAGGGGAGAGTCTTCTGAAAAAGGGTAAAGTTCTGTCACCAATTGACCTGGGCATTCTGGCCTCATTAGGACTTTCGGCGGTAAAGGTCGTGCCGAGGCCGAAAATTGCATTGATTTCAACCGGTTCCGAGATCGTTAAGCCGGGCGAGAGGTTGCAGCGGGGACAGATTTATGATTCCAACTATGCTCTATTACGGTCGATGCTGATTCACGAATGCCATCGCCCGAACGAACGAATGCGTATGATTGAAGATAGACCTGATAATATCCTAAAAGCATTGCAGGAGTCCAGCGATGAGAATGACCTGGTAGTGTCGACAGGGGCTGTATCAGCAGGGGATTTCGATTTTATCCCGCAGGAAATCGAACGGTTGGGGGGAGAGATATTATTTCATAAAGTAAAAATAAAGCCGGGAAAGCCGATTCTTCTGGCCCGCATAAATAAGTGCTGGCTGGTGGGACTTCCGGGCAACCCTGTAAGCGCATTGGTCTGCTTTCACCTGTTTGTAAGGCGGGTGATCTCACGCATGATGGGAATTCCGCATAGGCCCAAAAGCCTGAAAGCCAGGTTGGGTAAGGACCTGGTGGTCAAAGGGGATCGATGCCTGATAGTCGGCGTCAGGTTCGAAAACAGTGATGATGGTATAATTGCACTTCCTGCCCGTCGCCAATCGTCGGGAAGGTTATCGTCGATAAAGGATATTGACGGGTTTATTCAGCTTGAAGGTGGCTCGAGAACAATCCCCGGAGGTTCAGAAGTAGATGGAGAGTGGTTGTATTGAGTGAGTCATCTCGGGACGTTACGGGATTCATACTCGCCGGCGGGGAAAGCCGCAGGCTGGGTATGGATAAACGTATCATGCGCATTGGAGGCCAAACACTTCTTGCGAGGACGCAGGGACTCTTGAGAAACTTCCTCGGTGAGGAGCCGTTCGTAGTAGGAAATAATCTTGTGGGTTTGGGTATAGATCCCGACCGGATCATTTTCGATGCGCGTCCGGATTGCGGTCCTCTCGGCGGATTGGTGGCTTCCCTGGAAAAATCCCCGACTGAGTGGGTTTTAATTTTGGCGGTAGACATGCCATTTCTGGAAAAAGCCGATTTGCAGAGGATGCTGCAGGCCGCCAGGCAACAGTATGATGTTCTCACCCTGTCAACAGACGGAAGACCGGAGCCCCTTGCGGCCTTATACAGGAGAACCGCACTTCCGTTCTGGCGGGAGCGATTGAACAAAGGGATTCTCGGTCTGGGAGAGGGGATTGAGCAATTGAAATGGCAAAGCGTTTTGGTAACACATAATAAGAGAGCTCTTTTTAATATCAATGACCCGGGGGATACAGGCAATCTTCCCTGAGTCGGGAATTGATATTTTTCCTGTAAGCAGACGTGTATTGTCTGAAATTGTCAGAAGCCGGGTCTCGGCCCGGCTTCTCAGACTGATGACAAACTCCTTCTACCGTCATTGCGAGCGAAGCGAAGCAATCTATTAATAATCATTTCCTTGAAAATAAATGAGATCGCCACGTCGTCTCACTTCGTTCGACTCCTCGCGATGACGATTTTTGACTTTGTCA
>SDBT01009926.1_pt1 | contig 15403 bp, 18 predicted proteins | sample 2277101 | NCBI WGS metagenome assembly SDBT01 (sample SAMN10404973, study PRJNA504765) | marine sediment metagenome | isolation source: marine sediment core GS10_PC15, 103 cmbsf | place: Arctic Ocean: Southern Knipovich Ridge | collected 2010 | reverse complement strand
GATCGATAATAAGAAACATGAGCTTAATGAGCTATCGATTAAATATCTGAATAAGTTTGTAGAGTCCGATGAAGTTATAACATTGAATGGACTCAAAGATAAAGAGGCTTTTTTGGTTGCATTTAAGGGGCCTCTAGAGTTTGCAGACATGATCATGACAGCAGCCCGGTGTAGTATGACGATCGATGGTTTTGTAGAAAAATTTGCAAAATTAATGGAATCTGAGTTAGACAAGCACGAACCACGTAGTTGTGATCACCAGTAGTACCCCTTATGAAATTAGGCCTTCTTTATCTTGCATAGGCACACAGTAATGCGTGTACCCTTCAATCGCTTACGCTTTCTTTTTGTGGTGTGAAGCTTCAACATAGGAAATGACTTGAGTGATTCTGCGAATTCTTTTCTGATTCTGCGATCAATTTTGTAAAGAAGTAGAAATAATTGCTTGAGTCTGTAGTTTTCAATTTCAGTAAATTCTTTCATGTGAATCCAAGTTGTTATGGGGCCACGTTAAGCAGCCCCTTTTTAGTTGTATCTTAACTAAATCTTATTTCATGAATCATTTTATTTGCTTCTTGCCAATCGCCAGCTTTGCCCCATTGCACTAGAATATTATTATGAAAGTATAACCAGTAATACTCTACACGACCTTCTTCTAAGTAAACTGGCAATAAAATTCCAAGAGTTCCTACTATCAAAAATGCAGCAATTAGTGCTTCGGGTACAGATTCAACCGCTATGCTTTCCTGACCTACGGAATATTCCCACACATCAATGATTTGACCATATTTGTTTTTCATTGAACCTCTGTGTACGTCAGGATAAAAACCCAATGTTTTAATAACTTGCTCTTTTGTCGTACCAAGCTTCAAATTTATTAATGATTTTCTTTGAGTTCTTCTTGGTACGCATCCTGATGTAAATAATAGAGGTATGGTAATTGCAAACAAAAATAATTTATTCATAAAATTTTCCTGTTATTATTTTGAGGCTTTTTCTATTACCTCTAATATCCATAAATTACGAGAGATTTTTCCCACCCGTTCTTTGCGTTTGATATCAACTTTGTCCATGAGCCACTTGGGTATGCGGAGTGTGAGACGATGATCTTCCGTTGAGTTGGAGCTCTGCTCAACTGAGTTGGCAAGCGTTCCTCCTTTAGATATAAACCTTTCTACCTTCTCATCTTCAGCCTTAACTGGCTGTTTTTTGACAGATTTTTGCAATGCTTTTATTGCCATAATTGTTCCTTTAACTTGTCATAATGATGTCATATTTGTGCGTCACTGTGACATCTTTTTATAGTCTTAAAGCGGTCTTGCTTTTGCCAAAGATAGCGTTGTGAAGGGCCATCATTTCTTGGCGAGCTTTCTTATCTTTCTTTACTTCAAAGATGCCGAGTCCTTCTGCTGTGGCGTTCGAAAATGCTTTTCTGAGACCAACTGTGGCAGAGAGCATCTTCAGTCCGTTAACCTTTGATAATATTTTCTTAGCATCATCATTATCACTACCACGTGATCCTGCACAGTTGATAACAACATAAGAGATCAGTCTGTCATTGAATGCGGTTGCCTCTTCGACAAGTATTGAAACTTTTTCTGCTGTCCAGATGTCAAAAGACTTTGGTTGGAAGGGAACAAGAAAAATATTTGATATGGTAAGAGCTGCCCTGAGCGATGCGGTATCTCGTCCACCACAATCGATAATGATGTCATCATAGTTCTTCATCATCTTTTTTACTTCAGTGCGGACAGCAGTTGCCTTAAGCCGAACGGTTGTCCATGGTGTCTCAACACCAAGCCCAGTTCGATGGTCAGTCCAGTCACCAGAGGTTCCTTGCTCGTCAGCGTCAACCAGGAGAACTTTTCTCCCATACTTCGATCTCATCACTGTCAGGTTGGTAGCTATGAGGGATTTGCCACAACCCCCTTTAATTCCGCCTATTGTTATTATCATTGAGACTCCTTTTATATGTCATATGCATGTACTAAAGACACAAGAGATGCGTCATGACTACGTCAGTTTTTATTAGTCATAGTTGTGTCATCAGTGTGTCATTTATAGCTAATAGCATTATTGACATAGGGTATTAAAGATTTTTATTTTGAGATTAGTAGGCACATCCATAGAGCTGATCTTTTCATCTTGAATGTTTGATAACATTTTTATTAGGAGTCAAAAGAAAAGTTTTTCCATGAACTACGATTAAGATTTGCCCTAAATTATTAAATCCCCTTATTTTTGCGGCTCTTTCGGTGTGAAGATTCTGCTCAAATAGTTCTTTAAATTTAGGAAAATTGATTAATGCTTCAGAAATTGATGTGCCATCCTTTTTCCATTTTGTTAGTGAAAATATATTCTTGTGAGGTGGTTTTGCTTGTATGTCTGGATTCGATTTGTAGGTTATAGCAATAACTTCATCATTATCATTTATAAAGGCTTTCGTGTTATACATGTAAACCTTTCCATCTTTTGGAATTAGCAGTTTGTTTTTTCCGTCGATAATTAAATAAATATCTGATGAATGTGTCCTCACCCCATTTAATTTTTTATTAAACTTGATAGGCGCAATAGCATTAAAATAAGGTTTCCATTCTATTGCTATTGCGGGAGGTAGGTTTGTGAAGAGCGTAACAGTATTGTCAGTAGTATCCCATATTGAATAACCATGACTATTCTCACCCAATCGTGATGCAATCAGAATGTCCTTACTATCATTTATTGCTATTGGATGGCCGACAGGTCCAAATTTAAATTTATTTGATCCTGTTTCCCATAAAATAGATCGATCTCGAAAGGCGACAATGTCACCATTATTATTAATTGCCCATGTAGTGCTCCTACCCGTTAGATCGATTTTAACTACACCGCTCTTTAAAGACCAATAGGCTGCTTTTTCATTTTCACCCAATTTTCCGATATGCCCAATGACTTGTCCTTTGTTATTTAATATTTGTTCACCTATTTCACTAATGACAAACTCTTTTGGTAGTTCTATTGCGGTATATCCATTAATAGCAAAAACTTCACCTTGCAGTAGTAATGTTAAAAAGGCCATCATGAGTGCTTTTCCACAACTCCCTTTAATTCCGCCTATTGTAATAATCATTTAGACTCCTTTTATATGTCATATGTATGTATTAAAGACCTAGGAAGTGCGTCTAAACCCTGCCGCAACCTATAGGTCATACTTGTGTCATCAATCTGTCATTAGTCACTCATATCATGGTCAAGGTGACAGTTGGAAGGATTTCCAATATATGGGGCAAGCAGGATAGCTTTTAATCCTAGTGATACATCTTTTCATATTGAATTGAGTAAGATATGGCTTTGACAAAGCCTTTATTCTACGCATAATTAGAGAGGTAACATCTTTAGAACGCCTTATCTTAGGGGGCTTTTTATGCGACCAGAAACCATGTTGCGTTTTTGTTGCTTTAGTGATTACAACAACCTCTCTTTTGTTAATCCCCTCCCCGTTAATATTTCTATGTTGCTACAGACTGGTTGCTCAAATTTCTTTTTATTTTTTATCTTTCCTCTGGGCATACTTGGAATGTATTTGAAACGACTTTCAAAAATTACTCCTCTCGGTAAAGCAGTTATTCTCTCAGTAAAGCAGTTATTTGATATTACTTTTCACTAATCTTTAACCATAATGAAAGGATAAATATGGTTAACAAGACTCAAATACTCATGGCTCTTCTGTTGAGCACAGCACTTGTGCAAGCGCAAGGGAAAGAAGATGTCTATGAGATTGCCGCTATGAAGACACACGATCTCAAAGAGTTGAGATTACTTCACAGCAACAACTCTTTTGCTGTTCTTGATCATGGGAAAGTAGAAGCAGTCAATCCATGCTGGGTTGATAAAGAAGTGAGATCAGTCTCTACCGAACGTTTAGCTAAGATGCTTGGTCATGGCTATCTATCAGTGAACAAGATGAGCAACGGCGAATTTAGCGTCAAAGCTAGCGTGCGTGGTGAAGGCGGTGGCCCTGCTACTGGAATGGCTGTTTATTGGGGCGTTAAATCAGTATTATACGGGCTTATTGGTGGTGCCGCTGTAGCCACTGCCGTAGGCACAGGTGCTGGAATTGTTGTCGCTGTAGGTGGCCCAGCAGCATTAGCAGGTGCTGGAGTTGTTGCTGGTAAGGTTGCTGTGGGAGCCCCTGTCGCAATTGCAGCAAAAACTGTCATTGTAGCCGCTGGGGTCGCTGGAAACGTTGCCACGGGAGCTGCCATAGCGGGTGCAGCTGCTGCTCCTGTAGTTGCTACTACAGCTACTGCCGTAGTTGCTACAGGTGGTTGGGCAGCACTGATTGCTGGTATAGAGGGAATTTCTGCTGCTGCTGGAATAGCTGCTGGTATGACTCCCACTCCATAATTTAATGATAGGACAAAATCATATGTTTGAATTAAGAGATATTTATAAATATAGTTCTTTTATTATCGCTTCAGGCATCATAATCATACTATATGAGGCCATTGCAACGCGTTTTATTTCCTATGATTTTGTCCTATCCCACTCCCCATTTTTGGAAGCAACAATTCTTATAATTGTTTTATATGTAACAGAGAAGATATGGAAGAGAAACTTATAGTACGAGCACTCTTAATAATCATCTTACTTTTTATTATATATAGACAGATAGATATTCGAGATTTTAAAATGACGGATGTCCTTAGATATATAGTTATGTTCCTTTCTGGTGGAGCAGCGGGTGGTCTTTATGCAGTATTTATAAAAGATTATGTTTCATCATTTTTTTCTTTATCTACTAATAATCTGGTCCCCGAATTTCTAATAGGGTTCGTTGTATATTTTATAATGAAAAATTTATGGCCAACGAAAAAGGGAAGTGATCATGACATTTCTTCACGCGTTTGTTGATCAAATAGCATTTCGATGGGGCCTTTTTAATATGAAACTATTCAAAGCATTCCTCAGAACGAGTTATCCTATAGCGGTATTCACATTCATGATATTGATGATGCATTACTTTGGTGCAAGATCTACTATAGCTACTATGGGGCATCTCTCTGACGGCTCTGGCTATTTACCCTAAAAGTTCTAAAATAGACCTCTGTGGGATGCCATCAAATCAACCTGAAATAGGCAAGATCAAACTCTTACATCCTACGCAATTTTAATTGAACCTTAATTCCCAACACTACGCTGATTAGCAAAATAATACCTCCTGTGATTGCCAGCGTCGCTCTTATCTGTTCGGATGGAAATGAAGTCTGCCGTGCCAAAAAAATACCCAAAGCTATGGTTGCCATACTTACTACTGACTGGACTATCGGAAATGCTTTGTGGGACATCACACGAAATTTTTCCGGCAATAAAAATATGATGCTTAACAATAAAAAACTTAGAAGTCCCGAATTTGCTATTAACGAAACATAAAATCGATATAGATCTTGGAGCCTAGGAACGAATCGGATCACAACAAACCATAAAATAACCCCAATTCCGAGAATAAGTAACCACTGCTCAAAAGTAGGGGATTTCCGCTTCCGAACATAAGGAGTGCGGAACACAAACCAATACCACCAAATAATATTCGTCAAAATAAACAAGCCCATGTACACCATGATTAATCCTTTCATCCATACAGAGAACATCGGTACTAGAGGAAAACATAAATAATTCCTCTCATACAAGAGATTTATGGATCAGAAACAAATCAAGGAAAAAAGTTCTAAAATAGACTTCTACGGGATCGCATTGTCAAATGATAAAGTGACTGGCTTTGCCAAGCAATTTCTGAGCACTTAGGAATAGAAGAATTACTTACGAAGTTTTGATTTAATTAACTCATTCAAGCTAATGCCATGACGGGTTGCTTCAAGGGCAAGGTGCGCATGAAGATCTTGAGGTATTCTAAGATGAAGCTTGCCAGAATAAGTCTTTTCTGGTTGTTCGCCACGTTCTTGGCACCATACAAGATAGTCATCAATTGAGTCTTGAAATGCTTGCTCAATTTCATCAGCATGCTTTCCTTGAAAAGTAATTACATCCTTTAATCCAATTACTTCTCCATGAAAGATTTTTGCTTCATCATCGAAAGTTACTTCTCCCCGATAGCCTTTATATTTCATCGTTTTACCTCTGCTTCTTCAAAAAAACGTCGCATGGAAACTAATGCTCCCTTATCGGTCTCTCTTTTTGGATGCGGTCTATGAAACACCGCCCTTACTCCATTTAAAGCTATGCGTACTCGCGAACCACGGCCTTCACTTATTTCTGCACCAAGACTCAAAAGAAGTGCCTCAATATCATCCCATCTCACATTTGATGGGACGGGTCGTTTGAAAATTAATTCTAGAGTCTTTTGATGCTTTTTGTTCATCCTTCTCCTGGCTTATAAACATTATGATACCACTTATTGGTACCACTTGTCAAGGATCAAAGACAGAATTGACCTCAATCAAAGTATTTTGGTAAAAAGATGACCTACGAATGGTTTCATATGTATGGAAAATTGACACAACAAAGACACCTTTTCTATGCCATAAGAATTATTATAAATATTAGTTGCCAAATCTTTTTATGTACGATAAGGTCTACTTAACGTTATGTGATCATGCTGTTATTTTATGTATGAGAAAAGGCCCCTATGACAGATAAGAAAATTATACCAAATGATTCTAGCGAACTCGAGGAGTTTGAGCTTGCGATAGTAACAGCTCAAGAAGAAGAGGCTAGAATCGTGCTCGAAGACCTCAGAAGGAAAAAGGGGTATGAGCAAGAATATGAGAAAAAAGTGTACGTGGCTCTTTCTAGGCATCTTGGTAAAGAGATAACCAAGGAAACTCTTGATGATACAAAAGCACCCACTGAAATCTGGGGGAAAGTTCTTGATGAGGTTGAGGGGGCTGCCGACAAGCTCATTCGCCCATCACACAAGATCTTAAAATATTCATTAGTAAGAAAGCATCCTGAACTCCAATTGCAAATCCCACCACAAAAAATCACATCCCCTCTAGAGCTTCTTAATGATCGCTCAACAACTAGAGCATTTGAGATCGTACAAGAATACACTGCTGAAAATACCAGACGTGCGTATAACGGAGATCTTGTCTATTGGCAGGCATGGCTAAGCGCAATCAGCTTCTCGTTTATTAAGCCAATCAGTATGAAAGAAGTTCTTTCTTTTATCATTCAGCATGTTGAGGGGCTAGATGTAAATATCGACAAAATGCTCGTTAGCCAAAGGTTTAAAAGTAAGCTAGGCCCACACAAGCTTGCTACGGTAAAACGCCGTATCGTGTCGTTATCATTGTTCTTAGAGCAAGTTAAATGGCCGAATCCTTGTCATGAAAAAGATATTAAACTGCTATTAAGCCGACTGACTAAAAAGTATGGTGGTAGCAAACCGGCGGGCAAAGCAATCACGCGTTATATATTAGATGACATGCTCGATACCTGTGGAGACTCTCTTCGTGATATACGAGATAAAGCAATGCTTCTTTTTGCGTGGGGTTCAGGAGGGCGTCGACGTTCAGAGGTAGCAGCAGCAGACATGAAAGATCTTACAAAAAACCCAGACGGTGATTTCACCTACACCATTCCACAAAGTAAAACCGATCAAACAGGAAAAGGTGCGCCTGTTCCACTTAAAGGACGCGTTGCAAGAGCTCTCAAGGAATGGCTCTCCGCTGCAAACATTACTGAGGGACCGATTTTCCTTGCAGTAGCAAAGGGTGGCAATATTCGTGGTGCAATCAATGGCGTTGATGTCTATCGAACAGTAAAGATCCGTCTTAAAAAAGCGGGGTATGATGAAACACAGTTCGGTGCTCATAGTTTGAGATCGGGGTTTGTAACAGAGGCAGGGCGAAGAAATAAACCACTAGGTGACGTCATGGCATTGACCATGCACAAAAACGTGGGGACTGTAATGAAGTACTATCAAGCAGGAAATATAATAAATAACAGCGCAGCAAATTTAGCTGATTAAACACAAACTTGCCGCGCATACAAAATACAAGGGTAGACTATGAAGCCAGTGCAAAATAATCAAGATCAAAAACACAGTACTGATATAAAACCCGCAACGCGTACAGATATTAATCCTTTCAATATTCAATTTATAAATGAGCAACCAATCAACTACCTATCGCAAGATGCCCCAGAAATGCCTTTGTTGCTCAGGAAAATAGAAGGTCAATCAACAAAGAATTTTCTAAGAAAAGGTATTGTTGCAGCTCTGGTTGGGGCAGGTGGAATAGGAAAGACACACTGTTTAACGCAGTTGGCATTATCTATTACTACAGGCACACCATTCTTAAAAATTTATAGCGTTGTAGAGGCCGGACATGTTTTCATGGGACTCGGAGAAAATGATCCTGATGACATACACAGACTCTTACGCAAACACACAAAGAATAAATCTGATTATGAAATTGATCTAGCTTCTAAAAGACTATCGGTTATGTCGTTTATGGGCCAGCAATCAGCATTTGCTGCAAAAGAAGGGGTTCCAACAAAAACCTATTCTAATTTTTTGAAAGCACTAATAGACAAAGAACCTGAAGAAGGGTGGACACTTATTATTCTCGATCCAATTTCAAGATTCTTTGGCCCAGATACAGAAACAGATAATAGTGCAGCTACACAGTTTATAGCATTGCTCGAAAATATAATATTGAAACTAAAGAGCAAACCAACAATTATATTTGGCCATCATATGAATAAACAAAACTTGGGAAATACTATCACTGATCAAAATGCATCACGAGGCGCAAGTGGCATTACCGACGGAGCAAGGTGGCAAGCTAATCTGGAAAAAGTAGAATCCGATAATGATAACGAGCGATTCGACCGCAATAAAATAGGGTTCAGAGTTGTTAAATCAAATTTTGGTGCTATTCCTGAACCTCATATTTTAGAAAAAGATGAAGAGGGGCGCCTTATACATAGTAAAGATCAACCACAACAAAAAAAATTTGCTCCGAAACAACAAAAACAATCAAAACCAAAACCTACAGAGGACGAGGAAATGTGCAGAATAGTTAAAGAAGTAGCGCTAGATCAACAAAGTATCTAAAGATAAGTCAATGGAAAAAAAAATAATACCGCCCACAAATCAAGACATTTCATGGTCAGGTACAGAGCAGAATGCTTGGGTTGAAGCTGGCCTTATTAGTCAGAATTTACTTCTCCCAGAAAAAATTCGCGAGCTTGCTCAGTTCGTCTTAAAAAACAAAGCAATGCTTTATGAATACTACCATGACAAACCAGAAGAGTACCCATATCAAGTGGAAATTCCCACATCTCGTCAAGAAATGGAAAACGCGTATGAGCTTCGTATTGTTGATAAGGCAACAGGTAAAACTGTTAAAATTCTGGATCGCGTTGAAAGTGTAGAACTCTGCGAAGGCTTGTCGTTAAGAGTAAATGCAAAAGAGGCGGAAAATTGGCGAAAGAAAACAGAGCCTCTTAAACAGCTATCAAAAGAGCAAACCATCAAATTCAAAAGTATTTTAGAAAAAATAAGCACCTCTAGAAAGGATATTGGTATAGATCAACTAGTTAATATTATAGATGATCTTATAAAACTCACTAAGCCCTCCACTTATAGTATGTCTGGACATCTTGTCGATCAAAAAATTCCTACAAAAGAGAAAATTTCAATTCCGACCGAAAGCACATCAGAAATAAAAGTTCATGGATTGAGAGGTCTTTCGGCCGGAAAACACAGAATTTTCAAGACATTAGGCCTTCTTCTTCACCAAAAAAAGGATGGTCCACAAATCCAAAGCATGCCTGATATCCCCAATGGAAAACTTTTAACTAATGTGATTTTAAACAACTCTTATGGTTATCCGCCTTCTATAATCATTATTGATGAAAAAGACTACTACAAAGCATATTGGGGTGATACTAGTTACGGAGGATCCGATAAAAAGAGAATGGAAAAAGATCTCAAAGATTTTTCACGAGAAGTATTCTCTATCAACTACCAACAAATCTACAAAGAAAAGGGCTCTGAAAAAGTTAATCTCATCAATTTTGAATCTTCAATGGTAGAAGTTTATAACTTTTACCAAGGGCTCACACCGGATGAAGCGGATAGAATAAGTAGCGGAAAGAAAGGAATTAAACGCTCAAAGCTTAAAAAAATTCTTATTATCAATCAAATTTTCACTCATCAGATTGAAAACAAATTCATTAACTATCCATTCGATATTAATAAACAGATGGCAACAGCAGCAGGCGGAGGAAGGGCAGTAACTCCTGGCATGCATATACTATTGGACTATTTACTCAGAGAAATGAGCTATAAAAGATGGGGGAATGAAATAAATGAAGCAAAACTCATTGCACTGCTTGAGTTTACAAATAAAAAAAGAAGAAAAGGACGACTAAGGGAAGATATTAAAAAATGTTTTGACGCAATAAAAAACATAGGAATCCTTCTAGAAGTGGTCCGTCTTAAAAACAAAGATGGCAGCTATAAATATAAATGGAAGCTCGATTCTAAATTCAGCTGGTAACTTCAAATCTAAATCCCCTTATTTATAGGCCTTTCAAAGTTTTTCTGGGGTTCGCGGTACAGATTCTGGGGTTCGCGGTACAGATTCTGGGGTTGATGGTACAGATTCTGGGGTTGATGGTACAAATAACTGAGAAAACCCCCTATTTAAAAACACTCTGAAAAAAGAGAGACTTTAAGAGAACTTACGAAATTATAGGAGTAAGTTCGTGAGAACTTACGAACGGCTTAGCCGGCGCCATCTAATATGGCTTGGCACGCCTAGGATGGTTTCGGGGGAACACCCCTCAACCAAGAACAACAAACAAACAAAAGAGAGAATGGCTTTGGGGTAATACTAATGTACCCCAGCCATCTCTTTAAACAAACTCGCTTTAGGGAGGAACGCTCCCTTCGCTCGTAACTACAGGGCCTCACCCCTTCGGGGGAGCCTCGGCCCATGAATCATCTATAGTTAACGCTTCATTCAGGAGAGGCTTACCTTGCCTCCTTCTAGGAAGGCTTCGGTTGCACCTCATCACTTCCCTCATTCTCGCTTCGCCGATTCCTTAAACAGAAAAATGATAAGAGTGGTCTTACAAGCAAGGGCGTTCCCCGAGCGAAGTAAGTGTGGGATGCTTTATTTTTATGAAAAGAAAGGCGGGTGATAGCCTGAGGTGTTCCCTCAGGCGTTGTTGTTCTTGGTTGAGGGGCGTTCCCCCGAAACCATCCTTGAAACTCTGGAATGGTAAAATCGCTTTGCAAGGGAAGATGACAACATTGAGCGACCTCTCCTTCAGAAGAGCTGTTGGTTCGTGTTCGAAGAATTGTGCGATGCGTAGAGAGTGTGATTAAGATGCTCCGATGGCATTGCCCTACTTGTTGTTTGTATTGATTCTGGGTTAAGAATTGAGTCTATAGCCTTAGACCTTCCTTTGGTGGATTGTTATTGCTTATGTTAAGCTTGGCCTTTTCTATTTTTATCTTGCGACCATCATGGTATTCATCGGCTTCTTTCCACTCTTCGCTGTACTGGTAAAGTATGCGCATTATAAAGGATGCATTAGCGCCGCTATCTTTAATAAGGGCAAGCTCTTCGAGCCTTACTCCTATAGACATTTTTGCCATATCATAGCTGTACTTTAGAATAGGATGCTTTTCTACCCATTCCATGAATGTTTTATACAAGATCATTTTACTTACACAGAACCCTTCCATGCTTAAAGCCTTGTCATTCTTGCCCCACTCATACAGTTCTTGAGAAAGTTGTTCTATTGCATGCTCGGCAGGCTCTTGTTTTGAGAGTTTGAACATCCTTTGGATAGGTGTTTTCTTTTTGCGTGGTATTTGCTTCTCTAGACTTACTAACTTTTTTGATGTTGTTTTTTCTTCAGTTGTGGGTTCTATCTCAATAGGGCATGCATTATCAATAAGTGCGTTAATTTGTTCTTGCGTAAAGGGTTTGTTCTCTGTTTTGTTCTTATATGTCTTTAAGGTCATCTTTCCACCTTAGAATTGATCTTAGCTTTGCTCTTTCTGCAATTGCTTCGTTTGTAAAAAAGCCGTTTTTGTAGTTTGACCGTGCAGAATTCAGTTTTCCTTGTGCTGTTTTAGGGCCAGTGCTTTTTCCGCCGTGAAGCCGGCATCGTCCGTTTTTCATTGCAGGTTGTCGACATGGAAGGCCATTTCTTTGCCGAGCTTTTGCACCACAAATAATTTTAGGCATGGTCTTCTCCCTTGGTTTTTCTCTGTGTCCCCCCACCCCCGGTAAACTCTCCAGCAACTACTGCTTGGCCACCTTCATTAACATTGACGTGTTGGACGATAACCTTCTGTTCGCCTTTGCGTCGGTATCGATTAAGCGCATCAAGTGTTTCATTCGCCAAGCGCATTAGTTTAATTCCTATATTGTAATTATTGGTCATTACTGTGTTATCTGGGTGAGCAGCACGTGAAAAGCAAACCATTGCATGTTCATGAAGCGTGACAATACGACTACAAAGCATTCCCTCTTGATAATCGTTGGGTTTCATTGCAATAAGCGCTTCTTGGAGTGTTTGCATTTGAGTAGCAATGTCCGGATATTGATCCCTAAAAGAAGCCCCTATCGTTTGAGCTAAGAGATGGAAGCCTGCATTATTAGCTGTACCCGTTGCAGTAAATATTTTGAGAGCGTGATTATCAAAATTTGTTTGAGCTTCAACATGAAGATACTCATCTTTATCACTTTTTTCTTTGTTTACCGTGATTTCATACCCAAGTTTTTCAGTTGCAGCTTTCTCTATCCATCGGTCATGTAATACCTTTTCGTTCTCTTCTTTTTTGTGTTGCAATAGGGTTTTAGTTTTCTCTTGTTCAACCAGAGTGTTTTTACCCTCTTTTTTAGACGGAGACTTTATGCCGAACTGGACACTTTTTCTGAGGTCTCTTTGTCTTTTTTCTTTCGCTTCTTCTTGTTTGTGCTCTTCTTCCTCTTCAGTTTTTTGCTCTTCAATTTCTGCTTCATACTCAGCTCGTGCGTCGTCATCGTTTTCGAGTATATAATGCTGAGCAAGGCGCATATCATCATAATTTCCATTCTCAGAAAGATCATGTGCATGCTGTGTACACATAGCCCTACACTCTTCAAGAATCTTTTTGAGCCCTTTGTTCTTGCCAGCCCACTCTTCAACCTGATCGTATGATATGCCCATTTTCTCTTCAGCTGTTTCAATGACTGAGTACACGTCATCAGGAGTGCATTTCTTCCTAAGATCTTCAAAGAATTGTTTGCGGCCCTTTGCAGGAGCTTTGATTTTTTTCACATTCAGTACCAGTAGAGATTTAGTTGATGTGCTGCTCGTTCTATCTCACGCTCTTTCTGCACATGTTGTTTTATCTCGTCTTCAGCTTGGGTATCTCCATGTTTGTATCGTTTAAAAAGAATCACTTCTTTGCGGTTCAAACCTTTTCTTATTTTGTTTAGTGCATCTTGTGTGAGGTGTTTGTATTTTCCCATTGCGCCTCCCTCCTTAAACGTTTTTGTTTTCTGTCTTTTGCTATAAATGTCCTGATCATCATTGCTGCTTGTGCTCGTGTATTCGCTTTTTCTCCGAGTCCTTTGAATTCAAGTAGTCTGAGCTGTCCTTTTGTTGGCGGTTCATCTCTGTGCATCCATGGTGCATGAGCATCTGCAAATTTAACATTCAAATTCTGCTGTGCAAAATCTTCACAAGAGCCAATGCAATAATTTAGCGGTAATGGTCGTGAAACCAATGTACGGTATGATTCGTTCTTATAAACTAATGTTGCCATAAATCCGTTGCCAACAGGGTATACAAGGATTTCGTTTCCATCATCATCAGTTAATGACCACTCATCGCTACCATTTTCAACCCACAAGAACTTAATGCTGCCAAGAATATCAAACACCTGGTCAATGTTCTTTCGTGTAACCCCGTTGAGATTTCGAGCTGTTTTGTTTTCTGGTTGTGAGCGTGATGGTTCTTCAATAAGTTGTGCTTCGGGGATGGCTTTCTTGAGTGTGATAACATTTTTAAGATTGTTACCGGTGTCAGTGAAATCAAGTACGAGGCAGTTTTCCTTTCCGGGTGATTTTCTTAAACCACGACCAACCATTTGTATGTAGAGTGGTTTGCTTTTAGTTGGACGTGCCATGATGATTGCACTGATAGTTTCCTCATCAAACCCTTCTGTTAATAGTTCGCAGGACGTAACAACTTCAAGAGCACCCGTGTGTAAATCACGTAGTACACGCTCTCGTTGTTCTTTAGGCATGAGTCCCCAAACAGGCTCAGCCTTGATGCCCTGCTTGCTAAAAGCAGTGGCAAGATCCTTGGCGTGTTTTACATCAACACAGAATGTCACTGCCTTTCTGTTTAAGGCATGCTCTTTGTATTTGGTTACAACGAACTGATTACGCTCGGCGGTGTTGACTGCATGGGAAAGTTGCTTGGATATGAAGTCACCATACTTACTCTTTACCCCTTTAAGGGAACAGGTGGTTAAGATGCGTCTACCTATAACAGGAGGAAGATAACCATCTCTAATGAGCGAGCCAATTGATCGTGAAAAGACAATCTTATCAAACGTGTTACCAAGTTGTTTCTTATCTGCGCGATCTGGTGTTGCGGTTACACCGATGAGTAGTTTCGATGAATCCTTAAAACCAAGAGCGTTGATAATCTTCTGATACGATTTTGATTCTGCATGGTGTGCTTCATCAATCATTAGGATAGAGAAGTTCTGCTGTTTGAGTTGTTCCAGGCGCTTGGGTTGAAAACATGACTGAACAGATCCAATAACGATCTGCTGGTTGATTTCATTTTTCTTGGCTTTGCAGATGCCAATGTCAGCAGTAGGCCAATAGAGTTCAAACTTCTCCTTAGCCTGCTTTATAAGCTCTTCTCGGTGGGCCAATAGGAGTACCCGGGTATCATAATGACGGGCTATAGCAGCCATAATGATGGTCTTGCCTGACCCTGTGGGAAGTACTATTAGTTGCTTAGAAACACCCTTCTCAAAGGTATCCTGCACTGCCTTGAGGGCTTCCTGTTGGTAATCACGTAGCTTCAAACGTGCCATAACTACTTCTCCAAGTATGCTTAATAGAGCGATCCAGTCGCTGTTTTGGACAAGAATAGTATAGCAAAAAAGGGGTGATTTTCATACTTTAAAATGCAGAAAAATATTGGTTTTAATATCGGTTTTTTTATTGGTTGACTGTTGACAATCCTGTTCAATAATTCACACTGAAAGTCATTTTTAATTAAACAATGAGGATAGAATGAATTCGATCGATAATAAGAAACATGAGCTTAATGAGCTATCGATTAAATATCTGAATAAGTTTGTAGAGTCCGATGAAGTTATAACATTGAATGGACTCAAAGATAAAGAGGCTTTTTTGGTTGCATT
>SDBT01009925.1_pt1 | contig 15403 bp, 14 predicted proteins | sample 2277101 | NCBI WGS metagenome assembly SDBT01 (sample SAMN10404973, study PRJNA504765) | marine sediment metagenome | isolation source: marine sediment core GS10_PC15, 103 cmbsf | place: Arctic Ocean: Southern Knipovich Ridge | collected 2010 | reverse complement strand
TGCCGGCGGCTGCCCTCGTCGCTGCACTTCTAGGAGCATTTATGATCCTAGGTGGGGCAACGATCTGGGCAAGCAGAAAGAACTCGCAGCTTGGGTAACCCCGGGTAGTTTCGTTGAGTCAGACACCCTGACTCTGACTTCCCGGTGTTTACCCCGACTCTCCTGAGAAAGGAACAAGAATGCGAAAAATCTTCGCAGTAACGCTCCTAATCATAGGGGCATCGCTCTTCGGCACTAGTTTTTGGCTCTGGAACCACCAGAACCAAGAAATAGCTGCACTGATTGTTCACGAACCAACAACCGTCACAACTATGGTCGTTATAGAGTCAGCATCAGCGATGGCACCCAGTGAGGGCGACATCGCTGATGAAACGACGACAACGACCGAACAACTGGTTATCAAATGGGTCGATTACCCTTCTCCTGAGCGCATGCTCATCGAGGAGATTGCGGTTGACGTACCCACGGTGATAACTGGCGGTGATCGCTTCAACGCAAAAGGCAAACAGAACAACCCCGTCAAGGGAACAGTTGATCTGTGGGTTTCACCCAAACCTTTTTTCACCGAAGATTCAGTCTTCGTGGAACCGTGTGAAGTGGGTATCACATTCATAACGGCTCACACGCTGAGTCGTAGTGGTGTTGGTTACGATTTCGTAGATTACGAGTATGTGAGAAACGACCAAGGACTCGAACTGGGTTCGCAAGTTGTTTTCTTTTCAGAGTCATCTCTGGAGCGCATCTCGTGCACATACGAAATTTTCGAGTGGCCCGAGTGGATACCGTTTGCGAAACTCGCAGACACACCTGCTCGCTTCTACCCGAAAAGCCCTGCGCCTGGAGGTGTTTACATCAATCTGGTTAGCCAGACAATGGAGCCTCTGCTGGTGCTTTCCACCAGTTATGGCGGACCTAGTGGTCGTGAATATCAGTCAAATGGTGTTCACAAGTACTACAACGCTGTATTGCTTGGCAGACTTATCGACATTCGTGTCGAAAACCTGTCAGCCGATGAGGTTGAATAAGCGAGACGTGCCCGCCAGGTATGAAACTCGCTTCTTTCCCCCTCCTTCGTAGTTAATTTTGAAGCTCACGCTTCGAAAAACAGATTATCCATCTGACAACTACACATTTTGTTCTAACGCAAATTTCTCATTCCTTTGAGAACCTTACGTCAGAGCAAAAAAACCAACTCACTCTTAGTTCTCTTCCTCCTCTGTTATAACGCTCTATATGAGTCTTTCAATCGTGATAGACGGAGACCTACTCTATCGTTAAGCTACAGCTCGCATACACAGTTTGGCAAGTAAGGTTAATTCATCACCCCAAGTATGCTTACTCCCCTCAATGCTAATGGAAGTGAGGATGTTTTGGCTATCATATTCATGAAGACTTTGTAATGTCGGTTCTATTTCCTCTGGTTTTGCAATGGCGCTTTTGGCACCATAAGCCACAACAAGCTTGTTGACTTTTCCTTCATCTAATATCTCCTGAACTCTGCTCTCAAAAACATTCGCTCCTAAACCTTTGTACATAGCCAGATTAGTTGGTCGCATGGCTGAAATACCAAATCGCGAAAAGTCCACAGTTCCAGTTCCAAGAGCCTTTTTTTGAACATCTAACCCTGTAGCGTCCACGGCTTCTTTGAGATCTTTTACGCCAGCTTTGAAGAAATCACCTACTAACTCTCGCATGCCTCTAGTTTCTACGCCCGCAGGATCACCTGCCGCCACCGCTTGAATGTCAAGATGAGCTGAGTAAGCTGAACGAGCTCCCGCTACTGCAACGTCAGCACCTTGAGAGAAGCCCAAAAGAGCAACTTGACCAATTTCTTTCTCGCTGACGGCACGCAACAGTTCTCTTGCCGCAGGACCAAGTTCACCTTTTCGCAACCCCTGTCGTTCCTCTCTAGTTAACCGCAAGGAACTCCCCGCTAATCCAGGACTTGCTAGCATTACGACAGGTTTAAGTTTACCGTCAGCATCTCTGACGTCAGAATATTTTGCGACTTCACGAATAAATTCAGCTCGCACGAGCATATTGGGGGTGGCAGCATTCGCAAAAGGGTTGAACATCACAAGTGCTTCAGAATCAGAATACTCACTAGGGTTTTCACCCTTAAGTACTGCGAAAGATACCCCAAGTTTAGAGTGTTCGACACTTTGCTTAAGTGAGTCGATGAGTTGACCAGAGTTTTTCAGGTTCATTTCATTCAAAGCACGTTGAATAGGTTCATCCAACTCCGAGTGTTCATGAGTTGGTGTCCATATTTCTGAAGGAATAAATTGTTCACTTTCTGTAGGGTTCATAGTACGACTATAATAGCATAGTATGCGTCTTTAGTCAAGCTCGTTGCACCTGTTATAATGCTCTCTATGAGTTTATCTATCGGCATTGTCGGTTTGCCAAATGTCGGCAAATCTACACTTTTCAATGCCCTAACCAAAAACAACGTTCTGGCGGCCAACTATCCCTTTGCCACTATCGAACCAAACACCGGAATTGTTCCAGTCCCTGACGAGCGGCTCGAGGTGTTAGGAGAAATGTTTAATTCTCAAAAAATCATCCCCGCTACTGTTAAATTCATAGACATCGCTGGTATTGTTGCTGGCGCCCACAAGGGTGAGGGCATGGGTAATGAGTTCCTTTCACATATTCGCGAGGTAGATGCCATAGCCCAGGTTGTCCGAGCTTTTGAAGATGATGACGTTCAGCATGTTCACGACAAACTAGATCCCCAGAGCGATATCGACACTATTAATACCGAACTGATTCTGGCTGATCTACAAACGATTGAGGGTCACATACCAAAACTAGTTAAACAAGCCAAGGGAGACCCTAAGCTGCAGCCCGCCTTGGATGCTCTGCACATACTAAAAGCCGAACTGGAAGATGGCAAACTAGCTATAAACACCTCTGTTGATTTAGAATTACTAGATCATTTGAGCCTACTCAGTGCTAAGCCATTTATTTATGTCTTCAACATTGACGAAGAAAGCATTGGCGACTCAGAAAAGAAACAAAAGTTGGCTAGCCTGGCTCCGACCGATAACGTTGTGTTTGTCAGTGCCAAGATTGAAGCAGAGCTAAGTGAACTAGACGACTCGGACGCCAAAGAATTGATGAGTGAGTACAGCCTAGAAGAGTCTGGGCTTGAAAGGCTCAGTGCCATCTGTTACAAAACCCTTGGTTTGCAGAGTTATTTAACCGCTGGCGAGAAAGAATCACGTGCTTGGACCATACGAACAGGTGCCACTGCCCCACAAGCAGCAGGTGTCATTCATGGTGACTTTGAGAAAGGCTTCATTATGGCCGACATCGTTAGCTACAACGACTTAGTTGACGCTGGTAGTTGGAACGGTGCCAAAACTGTTGGAAAATTGCGCATGGAAGGAAAAGACTACGTTATGCAAAATGGAGACGTGGTTGAGTTCAAGTTTAATGTTTGACCAGCAACTAATTATATAATTTTTAAGCTATAAAAACGTTCCTTGTTGCCTTTTGCACCAACAACCTTGGAGTCGGCTTTGTTCACAATAATGAACAACTTTTTTACCCAGTCTTCAAATTCTTTCATTAGCTCTCTGCGAATAGAATTATTTTTTATAACACCCCTGTTCTTTTGTGACTCTTTGGCTTCAAACTGGGGTTTGAACATTGCTAGAACTATTGTGTTTTTGTCTGCGATTTCAACAATTTTTGGTAATATTTTACGTAGCGAAACAAACGATAAATCTAACAAAATTACGTCATAGCTTTCGTCCGCAATAAATTCCAGAATGTTCGTCTTTTCATGCAGAACAATTCGGGGATTACCACGTAATTTTGGGTGTAATTGGTTCGTACCGAGTTCTACGCAAATAATTTTGTTCGAACCTTGCTGCAGGGCATAGTCTGTAAAGCCTCCTGTAGAAGAGCCGACATCTAGAACAACCTTGTTTTTAAGGTCTAACTTTAAGTCTACTGCCACTGATGCAAGCTTGTCGCCTGCTCTAGAGACATACTTAGCGCTTTTCTCTTTCGACATATGAACCGTCCCTTGTGTCTACAATGATATTGTCACCTGTTTTAATAAATATAGGCACTTGAACGTTTGCTCCCGATTCTAAGTTCGCCTGTTTCATAACTGTTGACTGAGTGTCACCTTTAACAACGTTAGGTGTGCTAAGCACTTCCAGGGAGATTTTAACAGGTAACTCTACGTTTATTACTCTTCCGCTGTATAACTGCGCTATGACCCTCGTACCGTCTTTCAGGAATTCACTGCCAGTGACGTCGCTACTGTCTAGTTCGAACTGCTCATAAGACGATTCATCCATGAAATGTAGTCTATCGCTGTCCTTATACAGAAACTGCAGTTTATTGTTACTAACATCTGCGGGCTCTACTTTTTCTTGGCCTTTAAAAGTTTTAGGAATGACTGAGCCATCAAGAAGGTTCTTTATCCTAGTGTTCACAATAGAACCGCCCCGACCCATTTGTTTCTGAGCGTAATCAACCACCTTGTAGGGTTTGCCCCCGAGCTGTATTAAAGTGCCCTTTTTTAGGTCCGTAACACCGTACATGCTATTTGATCACGAACGGGAGCAGGCCTAAATGTCGAGCTTTTTTGATAGCTGAAGCTAGCTGTTTCTGCTGTTTTTCCTGAAGACCAGTTTTCTTCCGCGATTCTATCCTGCCAAGAGGTGTGATGTATCGCTGGAGTGTTTTAAAGTCTTTATAGTCGAAATATTTTATTTCATTTTTACGTCTGTAATATGCCATGGTTACTCCTGTTAGAATGGTATGTCACTCAGATCTACTGGTTCGTCATCGATATCTTCGATAACTACGTCGCCTGAGGGTTTATTATCTGATTTTGTTGAGCTTTTTTTTGCTGGTGTAGTGCTTGCTGGTTCGTCTCTGCTACTGCCACGCGAGCCGTCGCTAATGAAATTGAAGTCTTCGACCACGACATCCACTTTTGAACGTTTCTGGCCGTCTTGCTCCCAAGTTCTTTGGTTCAATCTACCTGAAATTAGTAGGGCTTGACCCTTTTGCGTGTACTGGTTAATGATCTCACCAGCTTTACCCCATGCTGTACAGTCAAAAAAACTAACGTCTTCTTGCTTTTCACCCTGCTGGTTATTCCAAGTACGGTTAACCGCTAGTGAAAACGAACACACAGATCTACCATTCGGGGTTGTTCTAAGTTCTGGGTCTCGTGTGAGGTTACCAAGCAGAGTTACTTTGTTAAATCCTTTAGCCATGATTATTTCCCCTCTTTTACCTTAGTTGTTTTTTTAACTTTTGGCTTTTTTTCTTCCTTAGAGTCGGATTTTTCCTTCGAGTTTTCTTCTTCTGGCTCTTCTTCTACAGGAACGGGCGTCGTAATCAAATACCGGATTACTTCATCCGTAATATTGAAAAGACTTTCTACTTTTGCTACTGCCTCTGGTGAAAGTTGTATGTCGAAATAAACGTATACCGCAAAGTTTTCTTTGTTGATAGGATACGCTAACTTCCTTTTGCCCCACACGTCCTGTTTTATAACTTTACCGCCACTGTCGGTAATAATTGCAGATACTTTTTTTAGTGGACTGTCTAGATTTAGCTCTAGATCTGGGTGTAAAAGCACTACTAATTCGTAGTCTCTCATAGGTTGCTTCCTCCTTGGTCAAAACACCACCTGTGTCTTGGCCTATTTACCTCTTCAGCAATAAGCTGAGGATTAACTTTTAATAATGTAGCAAGAACTATACCTTAACGACCTCTGTTAGTCAACTAGTGTTCGTCCGAGCCAAACGCGTCGTCTAAACTACTAATTAATACTTCGCGTGGGCGTGACCCACTAGGGGGCCCAACAATGCCCGCTTCTTCCATATAATCTATGAGTCGAGCCGCTCTACCATAACCAATTCTGAGTCGTCTTTGAAGCAATGACGCTGAAGCCTTACCGCTCTCTACCACAACTCGTACGGCATCTTTGTAAAGGCTGTCGTCCGAGCCGTCTGTGTCACTAGTAATGCCTCTGCCTCCAGGAATTTGAACAGGCTGGGTGACTACTTCCTCGTCGTATTCGGGAGCACTCTGCATTCGAATATGATCTGTTATGGCTTCTATTTCGTCTTCGTCAATAAATGCACCTTGTATACGCTTTGGCTTAGGCAGCCGAGGTGTCATGTACAACATATCTCCTTGACCGAGAAGCTTCTCCGCTCCGCCTTGATCAAGGATGGTTCGAGAATCTACCTGCTGAGCCACCGTAAAGGCAATACGAGCTGGTATATTGGCCTTGATGAGACCCGTAATAACGTCCACAGAAGGACGCTGAGTTGCAAGCACTAAATGTATGCCGACTGCTCGTGACTTCTGCGCTAAACGCACTATCAAGGCTTCCACGTCGCGCGCCGCAACACTCATGAGGTCGGCTAATTCGTCAATTACGATAACAATATATGGCATTCCTTCTTCTTTTTTCAGCTTATTGTATGCGCCTATGTTCCGCTTACCAGCTTCGGAAAGTTTGTCGTAGCGCCTTTCCATTTCTGCAACTGCCCATTTTAGCGCCGATATACATTTTTCTGGCTCCGTAATTACTGACGTTAGTAAATGAGGTATGTTGTCGTATAGCTTGAGCTCAACTTGTTTTGGGTCAACTAATATTAGCTTTAGGTCTGCTGGTGAGTTGCGGTATAAAAAGCTAGTGAGGAGCGTGTTGATCATGACTGATTTACCAGAGCCAGTAGCACCGGCAATAAGTAGATGAGGCATTGTGTCTAAATCAGCTATTATGGGTTCACCGGCAATGTCTTTACCTACAGTGAAAGCTAGCAGTGAACTTTCCGCGTTCCACTGTTTGGAATCAAGTAATGAATGCATACGAACAGTTGCTGCTTTAACGTTTGGCACTTCTATTCCTACGGCTTTCTTGCCTGGAATAGGCGCCTCGATACGAATAGAAGACGCAGCTAGACTAAGGGCAATGTTACTCTCAAGTGCTGTTATCTTTGACAGTCTTACTCCGCTAGGTGGTTGTAGGGTGTACTGCGTAACCTTCGGGCCAACGTTCGCGCCTTCCATGTTGACGTTGATATTAAAATCTTGAAGGGTGCTTTTTATGATATCGGCGTTGTTATTTATGTCGCCTGGATCCGCTTTGTCCTGTTTGTCGTTAAGTAAATCCAGACCTGGTAGTTTCCAATTCGGGTCCACAAGAGTGGTTAGAGCTTTGTGGCTAGCCTCCTTCGTCTTCTCTGTCTTGCCACCTTTTTGTATAGGTACACCTTCGTTGAGTTTAAACTCGCCTTTTGCCAGGGTTTCGGCTTTGTCTACCGCCAAGTCACCTTCTACTATTTTAACTTTGCCGATACCGAATTTTGCCAGTAAGTCTTTAAACGAAACTTTAAGAATGAACAGTGTAGATATCAAGATCACGAACGACAACACTAATGCCGCAAGCGGTGTTATTAACACACTGTCGACTATCCCGCCCAGTAATGTGCCGAACACACCCCCAGCAGATTCTTTGTCGTCAGCTAACACTGTTTGCATTGCACCTATAGAACTAAGAAGTAAAAACATGCCGAAGTAAACTTGCGCTTGTACACGGTGGTTCTCGCTTCGAAACAGACGAAAAGCCATAATGAAAAGAATGATTGGCACGAAAATAGCGCCAGCACCAAAGAGCCAGTCTGCGGTGTCCGAAAGCGCAATAGGAAGTGTGCCACCAACACCGAGCAGACCTAGTGCTACTAGTGGGGCAATTATCAACCCTAGAAGAACAGACAATGCTTGTGGCCAAAAACCTGAAGGTAAATCGTGGTTAGAATTAGCAGCCTTCAGTTCTTTAGCCGATTTCTTTTTTGATTTTTTCTTTGCCATAGCCACCTAAATTATAAAGGTTAAGCCGACGATTTTAAACTGTTCGGTTTGGATCGCTGCGAACCAGCTCCAATTTCGTTGATTACTGGTATGACTATTGGCGTGCCTTTTGTTTCATCAAACAGGATATGTGCCACGTCTTCACGTATTTCTTTCTTCAGTACGTCCAAGTCAACAGGCTTGCCTCTGCCATAAGCTTTTGTCGCTTTTTGTTTTAGATACTGGCGGATCTTGCCCATTATTTTCTCGCTATCTTTTAGATAAATGAATCCCCGAGAAATAATGTCAGGACTTGAAGCCAAACGACCAGATTTTTTGTCGATAGTTAGAATTATCGTGAAAATACCTTCCGTCGACATGTGTAGGCGGTCTTTCAAAACAACTTCTGACACTACAGATCCTGCGTCGTCAATCATAATGCTGCCTACCTTTACGCGTCCGGTTTTGACGGCAGTATTTGCCGTAAGCTCCAGAACATCTCCACTATCCATTACGAATACATTTTCGTGCTTTAAATTACCGTCTTTGACTGCAAGTTCAGCATTGCGAACTAACATGTGGTATTCACCGTGAATTGGCAAATAAAATTTAGGTTTTAACATGTTAATAAACTTTACGTGGTCGCCGTAGTTTCCGTGCCCACTAATGTGCAACGGGCCGCAGCCATCTAATTCACGGGTGCGATTTTCAATGACTTTTGAACCTTCACGCATTAGGCCATCAACAGTACGAACTACGTTCTTTTCGTTACCCGGAATTGGGTTAGAGCTAAAAACAACTGTGTCGTTGGGTTTAACCTTGATGTGTCTGTGAGAGCCCGTAGCCATGCGTGCCAGCACGGCGTTAAGCTCGCCCTGTGAACCAGTGCCAACTACCACAACTTTGTTGTCGGGAAGTTTAATAATGTCATCCATCCGAACAATAGTATCTTTCGGTACTTTTATTACACCTGCACGCAGTGCAACTTCAAGGTTTTGAAGCATGCTGTACCCAGCAAATGCTACTTTTCGATTGTTTTTCTTGGACATATCTAGAACCGATTGGATCCTGTGAATTTGAGATGAAAAGGCCGATATGATTACTCTACCTTTCGAGCTGCCGATTAATTTATCAAACGTTTCAGCGATCTGTGGTTCCCCGAATTCAATTGGCGTTTTGTTCTCACAGTTAGTGCTTTCGTTCATTAAAAGTAAGATGTTTTCTTTGTCAGCTATTTCTTTAAAGCGATCAAAATCAAACAACAATCCATCGGTTGGTTTTTCTTCGAATCGCCAATCACCAGTATTTATCACTACCCCAACAGGTGTCCGAATAACTACTGAAGTTGCGTCAGGTATAGAATGGTTGACTCTTACCAACTCAACGCTAAAAGAATCGCCTAGCTGTACTTTTTCATGCCTCTCTGGATTCATTATGTTGTGCTGTGGCGTGTAGCCAGAGGTATCCTCTGACATCTGTCGCTCCAGCATACCGAGCGTGAATTTAGTGCCATAAATCGGCGCAGGTAGTTTTTTAATTATGTGTTTGGCAGCACCTATATGGTCAAGGTGACCATGAGTAAATATGTGTCCTCGTATTTTGTGTTTTCTGGTTTCCAAATATGTAATATCGGGAATCATGTAATTAATACCTGGATAATCATCGCCTGGGAAAAGCATCCCCATGTCGATAGTTATGATGTCGTTCCCGTATTCTAGCGCCATCATATTCTTGCCAATACCCATTTCACCAAGACCACCCAAAGGTATGACCTTAAGGGTCTTTTCTTTAGTGATAGGTAGCTTATTGGCTCGTTTCATATCACCCGTGGTGAACTGGTGGCCGCTATAGCCGTTATATATCGACTTGTTTACCGGAACATCGATGATGTGTTGCGAGGCCATCTGGTTTACAAGGTCGCTGTTTCTACGAGCCGCCCTGAAAACCTCACCACGATGAGTGTTTGTTGCCGCGACAATCGATGTGTCGGGCTTTCTACGTTTTTGTTGTTTCTTTGGCCCGCGGCCTTGCGCGGGATTTTTATTGTGATTATTCTTTTTTTCCATATTACCTTTCTAATATTTATTAAAGATTTAAATTTATAAACTAATTAATTTGGGAAAGAATGTTTGGGATTTTTTTAAAGTCATCCACTAGAGTTTGGCGTAACCCACCGTTATACAGAGCGGCAGCTGGGTGGTACAGGGGTAAATACACTATCTCCTCTTTACGCTTAGGCTGCCCGTGTACTTGGCTAATCTTCATTCCTGGTAAAAAATGCTCCATAGAATGCCTGCCTAGAGTCACTATGATTTTCGGCTCGATAATTTCCAGTTGTTTATCTAAGTACGGGGTGAAAGCTTCCTTTTCCTCTGGTAGCGGATCGCGGTTGTTCGGTGGTCTATATTTTACAATATTTGTAATATAAACGTCCGAACGCTTAAGATTCGCTTCTAAAAGCATTTCGTCGAGAAACTTACCCGCAGCACCTACAAACGGGATGCCTAGTTCATCTTCCTTCTTTCCGGGGGCTTCACCGATGAAAATTACATCGGCGTTGACGTTTCCGTCGCCCATTACAAGTTGCTTGGCTGATTGGGCCAATTCTGGACAGACATTGCTGTTAACAATATCTGCCGCAAGCTGACTCAAAGCTTCTTCTTTTTTGTTCAAGGGGTTATATAACCCTTCCGTTAAGTTATTCTGTAGCATCCTTCATTGAGAGGTTTAGACGACCGCGATCATCGATTGCTAACAGTTTAACATCAACAGTGTCACCTTCGCTAACTACATCTTCTACTTTCTCGACTCTGTCTTTTCCCATTTCTGAGATGTGAACCAATCCGTCCTGACCAGGAAGTATTTGCACAAACGCGCCAAAGTCCATCAGCTTAACAACTTTACCGGTGTAGACTTTGCCTACTTCCGGTACGGCCGTTAGGTCTTTAATCCATTTCAGCGCTGCGTCGATAGACTTTTTGTCTACTGCAGAAACGTTTACAACACCACCGTCGCGAATGTCTATCTCGGCACCGGTTTCATCGATAATCTTATTTATCATCTCGCCACCTTTACCTATGATGTCGCGAACTTTCTCTTCCGGAACTTCGATAGTCACAATTCTAGGTGCAGTAGGAGCTAGCTCCTTACGAGGACCACTTAACGTTTCGAGCATACTCTTTAGGATATGTATGCGACCGACGCGCGCTTGTTCTAGCGCTTCCTTAAGTGTGTCTGTGCTTAATCCATCCACTTTGATATCCATCTGTAGGGCTGTGATTCCCTTTGGGGAGCCTGCGACTTTAAAATCCATGTCGCCGGCAAAGTCTTCAGCACCCTGAATGTCGGACAAGATAATCATTTTACCCTTACCGTCGCTCATTAGGCCCATAGCAATACCCGACACAGGTCGCTTAATTGGCACACCAGCATCCATTAATGTTAGAACACTCGAACAGACTGACGCCATAGATGTGGAGCCGTTAGAAGTCATAAGCTCAGAGACTAAGCGGATCGTGTACGGGAATGTTTCTGTGTCTGGAAGCATAGGTCGAACAGCTCTTTCAGCTAAGTAGCCGTGGCCGATCTCCCTTCTTCCGGGGCCTCGTGGTCGTCTAACTTCACCTACTGTGAAACCTGGCATATTGTAGTGATGTATGAAGGTTTTTTCTTCATCTCGCTCCATAGTGTCGACCATCTGCGCATAGCTCAGCGGCGCCAGAGTCGCAATATTTAGTGCTTGGGTTGATCCGCGTGTGAATATTGACGAACCATGTACGTTAGGCAGTACTCCCACCTCAGAGCTAAGCTGTCTTATTTCTTCCGCCTTTCGCTCATCTGGGCGAACACCTTCCTCTAAAATTGCACGTCTAAGTTCCTTTTTAATGGCATGTCCGAACGCCTCCTTGTAAGCGCCTTCGTCTTTTTCTTCGTCGTCACCCACTAGCTCTTCGAGCATAGCCTTTTTAAGGATAGAAATTTTTTCGTCGCGCTCTAGTTTATTCTTTGCACGAACTCCCTCGCCCAATTTGCCTTTCAGAAATGCATTTACTGCGTCAGCTACCTCTGTGCTAATTTCTGGCTCGACATATTCTTCTTTGACGATATTCATCTTCTGAGCTAACTCTACTTGCAGAGCAATTGCTGGTTGCATCTCTTTGTGAGCAAGCTCAATAGCTTCCACCATCTTGGCTTCATCAACTTCGTCTGCGCCGGCTTCCACCATCATGACTGCTTCGGCTGTCCCAGCTACTATTAGATCGAGCTTACTTTCCTCCAGCTGCTCTCTGCTTGGGTTAGCTATTAGCTTGTCGTCGATTAGCCCAATTCGCATGCTACCAATTGGTCCTTGGAACGGAGCTTTGGTTAGGTTTAGTGCTGCCGATACGGCCACCATGGCTATAATGTCGGGTTTCACTTCTTTACCTATTGCAAGAACAGTAGCAATACCTTGAACTTCATTCATGTAACTTTCTGGAAACAGGGGTCGAATCGGTCGGTCGATCAATCTGGATGTTAAAACTGCGTCGTCAGACGGACGACCTTCTCTTTTAATAAAACGACTGCCTGAGATTTTCCCAGCTGCATACATTTTTTCTTCATAATCAATAGACAGAGGAAAATACCCCAAGTTTGGAGTGTCTTCAGATACTCCAGCAACTCCCATAACAACAGTGTCACCGCAAGTAACTAATACCGCGCCTTGTGCCAAAAAGGCTAGACGACCGGTCTCCATGGTTAGTTTGCGCCCCGCAAACTCTGTTTCTACACGGATAATATCCTTCCCGAAGGGGTTTATAGTTTGACTCATTTTTCTCCTTTCGAGCTATAAGAGACAGGGGTCAATCAGAGAAGATAATTCTGGGGCATCTTTCCTAACTGAATCTCTACCACTTATCGCTCATTCTTAATTATTAGTAGTTAAATACTACTGCTGGGCCTTCGTTTTGCTTTGCGAAGAACGGTACTAGTATTTAACCGCGTAATTTCAGCTTTTTGGTAAGCTGTTCGTGCGCAGTGAAATTGTTTTCTTTTAAATAGCTGAGTAGTCTTTTTCGCTTACCTACCATCTGTAGTAATCCACGTCTGGAATGGTTATCCTTCTTGTGGGTTTTCAGATGTCCTGTAAGATCCTTGATTCGTGCAGTCAAAATACCTACTTGGACCTCTGTTGATCCAGTGTCTTTCTTGGTTTTTTGTAGATCACTAATGACCTTTGCTTTTTCCTCAGTACTAATCATACGGTTTGCAACTGTAGCATCTCCTACTCCTTTAATCAAGGGGTAAGAGATGCCCCTCAATCGTTTGAAAATCGATATCTTCAACACTGCAAGCATTAGAAACTTTATAAGGGCCAACATTGGTTCGTCGCAAACTGCTCACGTATGCCCCGACACCCAAATCGACACCAATATCTTCAACTAACGTGCGTACGTACGTTCCACTTGAAACTTTTGTGTCAAAATTGAGCTGTGGCCAGTGATAATTGATTTTGCCGAGAGAGAAAACAGTCACCTTCCGCGGCTTAAGATCAAACTCTAACCCTTTCCTAGCTAGCTTGTACGCTCTTACCCCGTTGACTTTGACTGCCGAGAAACGGTGTGGCTTCTGATCTATTTCTCCAATATAACTGCCAACGATTTTTCTTACTTGCTTTAGCTCTGGTGCTTGTGCGAATTCGTTAATTGTAATGTCTCCTTCGCTATCACCAGTCGAACTTGACGACCCTAAGATAACCCCTACCTCATAGGTCTTATCCAGTCTGAGAAACTTGTCTAGTTGCTTTGTGGCCGGACCAATAGCTAATACAAGGAGTCCTGTGGCTTTGGGGTCCAGAGTTCCGCTATGACCAACCTTCATATGTTTTGGTTTAATACTTAAATTATTAGCTATGGTTGAACGCACTTTATTTACGACATCAAAAGATGTCCAACCAGATGGTTTATCTACCAACAGTAGTCCGTTTGGTTTTGTAATTTGTTCCATTACTAAAGAATAGTTGGTGACTTTGGTTCCTCTGGCGGTTGACCCGAGGTTCCGGGCAAGTTAACAATTCCATTGTCGTCAATATTTATCTGCTGTGATTGTCCGTCTAGAGGCATTGGCTGCGAGCCCACATTTGCAGCTGGATTATTCGACGGACTGAATGGCTGGTTGTTGACTGCATTATCAACTGCGTCTCGTGCTGCGTCAACACTGGTCAAACTTGGGCTTGCGTCTTCAGGTTTTAGATATGCATCCCTTGGTTCAATGGTAGGTGCGCGTTCAGTTTTGTTAGCTTCTTCTGAGGTTACGTCGTCAGAATGATGCAAAATCGTACTGCTTAAATCTTTGCGGAATTGCTTCTCTGTTTCGTCGTGAGCGTCAGAAGATGTGGCGTTAAACGTACCACCCATGCTGGGTTTGACGTCCATATCTAGTACTGAATTTTGGGTTTTCACATCATTAATAGCTGGCGGAACTGGTGTTGCGTTTTCTCGAGGCGGAGATTGTGAAGGTGGAAGTGATAATTCTTCAGTAGTTGGGTTTGGTTCAGGGGGAGCTTTTGCGCTACCACTTACGGTAGCTATTTCGTTCTCTAAGTCTTTTAGAGATTTATTCGACTGTTCGGCTGTTAATTGAGTCGGTGCGTCATTCGAAGAATGTTTTAGTGTTTTAGTTACCTCGGTGGTCGACTCTGGTGCAGATTCGCCAGTTTTTGATCTAAGATTTATTTCGTTGTCTTGTTCAACCGAACTTCTTGGCTTCACGCCGTCATTTAGCTTTACCTCTGCCTTAGGCTCAGGGTTGACGCCTATTTGGAGCTCATTAGCAATGAGCTGTTGGTTCGCGCCAGCAGCCATTAGCTGCGCTGACATGGTCATAACTTTTGGTGAAGTCTTATTGTTGCTGAAACGTTCTGTTGCAGCCACAATACCGGTTAAATACGCTGTGCTTATTTGTTGATCAAGCAAACCAGAGCCAAAAGATTCACTAACACTAACTAGCATTTCACAAAGTGAACTAGCGCTTTCATCAGACCAATTTGTCGCCCCTAATTTACTTTTTGTAGCTCCGGTATTAATTGTGACTACTGTTGAGTCGTGTAGAATTCGCCCGTGCGCTTTGATAGCGTTATCTAAATCTTCACGATTTTCAACGCCTAAAGCTACGACAACATCAACATTGAAATCGCCTTGGGAAAATTCGAAATCGTCTTTGGTTATCTTGGTTTTATAGGGAGTTATGAAAATTCTTACTACATCGTCTTCTACCTTGTACCGCAATTTGTCGGCCTTTTCCTTGTCTAGCGCGATAATAAAGTCACGCAAGCTGTCGACGTTACCCTCAAGTGTCTTGTTTGGCTCTAAAAACTCAATAGCTTTCGGAACTCGGCCACTAAACACCGCCGTCGCGTGTTTTTCAAGCTTTGACAGCATTAGCGTCAAACCAAGCGCAGCGGATAGTTGGTCTACCGATGGGTTTGCGCTGACTGTTACTAGGACGTTTGTGGCCTGTTTAATGCTTTCTACGGCCTGTTGTTTTGGGTTTGGGTCCATATGAGCTTAATAATACCTTAACT
>SDBT01009924.1_pt1 | contig 15404 bp, 16 predicted proteins | sample 2277101 | NCBI WGS metagenome assembly SDBT01 (sample SAMN10404973, study PRJNA504765) | marine sediment metagenome | isolation source: marine sediment core GS10_PC15, 103 cmbsf | place: Arctic Ocean: Southern Knipovich Ridge | collected 2010 | reverse complement strand
CACGAGCGAGCTGGACAAGCTGGCCGGCGGACAGCACGGGCTGATCATGGACTCCAACCCCCTCGAGCGTGAGAGGGGCATCACGATCCTGGCCAAGAATTGTGCGATCACCTATCGCACCGCTGACGGGGAGGACGTCAAGATCAACATCATCGACACGCCTGGCCACGCCGACTTCGGCGGAGAGGTCGAGCGCGTCCTGAAGATGGCTGACGGGGTGGTGCTGCTGGTGGACGCCTTTGAGGGCCCCATGCCGCAAACCCGGTTCGTGCTGTCCAAGGCGATGGAGCACGGGCTCAACCCGATCATCCTCGTCAACAAGATCGACCGCCCCGACTCACGCCCCGACGACGTGGTCAACGAAGTGTTCGACCTGCTGGTGGAGCTGGGTGCCGACGACGATGCACTGGACTTCCCCGTGATCTACGCCTCGGCCCGCGAGGGCTGGGCGGTGACCGATCTGGACGACCCGAGGGAGAATCTCCGGTGCGTCTTCGAGACGATTCTCGCCCACGTGCCGGCTCCGAACGTCGATGTCGACGCGCCGGTCCAGATGCTTGTCACGTCGCTGGAATCCTCCGACTACGTCGGGCGAATCGGCATCGGCCGGGTCTTCGCTGGTCAGCTCATCGAAGGCCAGCCCGTAACCGTTATCAGCCGCCAGGGCCAGCAGACGCAACAGAAAGTTTTGCAACTGTTCGAGTTTGAAGGCCTCGGCCGAAAGCAGGTCCGAGTCGTCCGTGCCGGGGATATCTGCGCCGTCGTCGGGCTCAGCCCGATCGACATCGGCGACACGATATGCTGCCCCGAGAACCCGATTCAGCTGCCGGTCATCGAGGTCGACGCCCCGACGCTGAACATGACCTTCCGCGTCAACGACAGCCCCTTCGCCGGCCGGGACGGCACGTACGTGACCAGCAGGCAGATCAAAGAGCGGCTGGAGAAGGAACTGGAGCACAACGTAGCGCTTCGCGTCACGCCGGGCCAGACGCCTGAGGAGTTCAACGTCTCCGGGCGCGGCATGATGCACCTGGGAATCCTGCTGGAGAACATGCGCCGCGAGGGCTTTGAACTCGCCGTCGGGAAGCCCAAGGTGATCTACCGCGAAATCGATGGTCGAATGTGCGAGCCGATCGAGACGCTCGTCGTGGACTGCCCTTCCGAGTGCGACAGTTCGGTGATGGCGTTGATCGGCGACCGCCGGGCCGAGCTTGTGAAAATGGACACCAAGAGCGGCACCAGCGGGTACGTGCACATGGAGTTCACCATCTCCGCCCGTGGGCTGGTGGGCCTGCGGGCGCGAATGCTGAACGCCACGCAGGGCCGGGCGATCATGCATCACACGTTCTGTCGCTACGAGCCCCACCGCGGAACGATTCCGCAACGGTCCAACGGCGTCATCGTTTCCACGCACACCGGGCAGGTGACCGCCTACGCGTTGGACGGGCTGTACGAGCGCGGGGTGTTCTTCGTCAAGCCCGGCGACCAGGTCTACGAAGGCCAGGTCGTCGGGGAGAACTGCAAGGAACGCGATCTACCGGCCAATGTCACCAGGGGCAAGGCCCTGACGAACATGCGGGCCGCCGGTAAAGACGGCGCAGCTCGGGTCCGCCCGGCGCGGGAGATGTCACTGGAGGCAGCCTTGGAGTACATCCAGGAAGACGAATTGGTCGAGATCGTCCCCAGCAACATCCGCATCCGAAAGCGTCTCCTGCTGGAAAGCGACCGCCGACGAGCCGCACGACACGCGAGGGATTAGTTGTCCATCCCGAAAACCCAATCCGGGCTTGAATCGCCCCGGCCCGGATCGCTGGTGGGTCCTCGCAACTCGCTAGATCAGAGAATCTTACGTTGACTACGCCCGGCGTGACTCGAACACGCGACCTGCGGTTTAGGAAACCGCCGCTCTGTCCTGCTGAGCTACGGGCGTTTGTGTATGATGTTAAACGGTTTATCAGTTTTCCGTGACAAACGCAAAACACTGTGCTACGCTTCTTGCTACGCCTGCACGGGCCGAAAGTCGCACTGCAAGAAAGGATAGCATGGCCGGACCCAAAGTCAACCGTGGACCCAAGCCGTCGAAGCCGTGGCCGGAATTCCCCCTCTACGCCCACGCCGCCGGTGTCTGGGCCAAGCGGATACGCGGGAAGGTCCACTACTTCGGGCCGTGGTCGGATCCGGATCAGGCCCTCGATCGCTACCTCCACGACCGGGACCACCTCCACGCTGGCCAGGTCCCGCCGCCCGAACAGGACGGCGTCACACTCGACGAACTCGTCAACCGCTTCCTTGAGGCCCAGCTTACCAAGCTGGATATCGGCGAGATTTCCCGTCGTCAATACCTCGATTATCGACGCGACGGCAAGCGTCTGCTGGAAGCCCTCGGACGGACCCGCCCAGTTCTGTCACTGCGGCCGGGGGACTTCACGACACTGCGAGCGGCGATCTCCGCCGGGCGCAACGCCACCACCATCGCCAACATCGTCGTGCGGATGCGAACGATCCTCCGGTGGGCCCACACCACCAGGTTGCTCGACCGGCGAATCGACTACGGTGGGGAGTTCTCACTGCCCAGCGCCCGCGCGCGCCGCAAGGCCCGCAATGCCAGCGGATCGAAAATGTTCGACCCCCCCGAGCTGCAGCGGATGCTCGATGAGACCGCCCGCCACCCGAAGCTTCGGGCGATGATACTGCTGGGCGTCAACGCCGCGCTCGGCAACACCGACTGCTCCGAGCTTCGCGACGGCCATCTGGACCTCGCCTCGGCGATGTTGGACTATCCACGGCCCAAGACGGAAACCACTCGACGCGCCGCGCTCTGGCCGGAGACCGTGGAGGCGCTGCAGCTCGTCCTGGATCGCCGCCAGCGGATGAAGGGCGTCCCGAAGGCCCTCACCGATCGCGTATTCATCACCGCGTGTCGGCGCGTCTACGTCCGTATCGGGCCCGGCGACGCCCCGATAGATTCGATCGGTCTGCAGTTTCGCAACCTGATGGTTCGGATCGGGCTCCATCGTCGCGGCCGCGGGTTCTACGCGCTGCGACACACCTTCCGCACGGTCGCGGATGAAACCAAGGACTTCCCCGCCGTCGATCTGGTGATGGGCCACACGCCCACCGATGCGCCGGGGGCTCCGTTCAGCGTGGCAATGGCCGATAGGTACCGCGAGCGGATCAGCAACGAGCGGCTGCTCGCCGTCGCCGACTACGTCAGGCGGTGGGCCTTCGGAAATTCGGAGGTCGAGGAATGATCGGCGGGGTCAGTGATGTCGCACGCACCACCAGGCGACCGCCCACGACCTACCTATCCGGTAGGCAGGCGCGGCCGCTCAGGAAATCTCACTATCGAAAACTGAATCGAGAGGAGGGCTAGGTCGCGCGGACCGAACGGCGGTTACTCCGACCGCCCGCCCTTCCCTCATTTTTTCGGAGCCGGTATGGAGGCCGGATGATGGAAGAACAAGAAGATGAGACTCATGAGGCGCATCGGTATGATGTCGAACTGGCCCTTGGGCAGTGTCGAAGGGCCGCCACGTGGACCGATTTCTTCAACCGCATTGAAGAAGGAACGCCCGATGCTGAGGATGTTCTGGAGGCGGCGCGCTTCTGGGAGTATTGGCCGTTGTTTTTCCGTCTCTGCGCTCGCGACGATCGGTTACACCACATTGCCGAGAAAATCATCTGCGTCGCTGCCGAGGATCGCGATCTTGACTGCTCTTGTATCCGCGTGTCGGGAGACATTTGCCGCGATCTCATCGCCAAGGATCCCGCATGTACTATGGGGTATCTCTCTTGGTGCAAATTCGTAAAACGCATTCCACGATTGGGTCTTTGGAGCTTTGACCCGATTAGTCGCACCCAGGACACTCTGGACAGCTTGAAGAGAATGTTGGAGGGAGAACAACAGCAACGCAGTGCCAAGACAGAAACCGAAGACACACCGGCGCGAGTAGAGGCACAGGACAATGCGGAGCGGACGCGCGATGCAACGCGCCAGACTGAGCCTTCGGGGCAATGGCTTACTGCCAAGGCCATCGCCGCGCGATACGGGTTCAAGAAGGGGCTCACTGAACAGAGGCTGAAACGATTCTGGGTGAAAAAAGGGAATTCCGAATGCCGCCGAGCGCTCCCAAACACATCTGTACGGGAAGCTCGCTACGTGTACAACATTGATCGCGTGAGGCCGGTTATTGAAGCTCTGCAAGCGAAATACTCCCGAAATCATGGCTGACATTTCGTCCGTCAAACGTCAATTGAAAAAAAAGTTTTGCTTGCCTGTGCGGGTTCTTCGTCGATTCTGCCGTCCGTTGACCGTCTTTTGACAACACGTCCGATCCCGTTGTTGGCATAGTTTCGCATATCTCATTACTTGCATGGAGAGCGATCATGGCAATTGATGTACTTCTAGAAGAACTCTTGAGCCTCAAGGAAGTGGTCAAGATGGTGCCCCCAATCGACGGCAAGCACCCGCATGTCTCGACTCTCTGGCGATGGTGTCGGGTTGGCCTTCGCGGAGTTCACCTTGACTACCTCCGCGTCGGCCAAAGGGTCGTGACCTCGCAGGAAGCCCTTGGGCGGTTCGCTAGAGATCTGGCGGTGGCCGACGAGCAACCCGCTTCGGCGGACAACAAAGGCCCCCGTCAGGCGTGCAAGCGTCGCGCCTTCGAGACCACCAAGCGTAGAACTGCTACCAGGCAAATGGTCCGCCGCCCCGGCGATCAGTTGAACATGGAGCGATGATGACGGCCGTTCAATCGACAATCTGCAATCCTCAATCCGCAATGGCCATGACGATGCTCACGCCCGCGCAGATCGCCAAGCGATTCAACATCGGTGCCGGGCGCGTCCAAATGTGGATACAGCGAGGCGAGCTGGTCGGCGTCCTGGTCTCGACCAACCCGAAGTCGGCCAAGCCGCAATACCGAGTGAGCCCCTCGGAACTCGATCGCTTCGCCGCCGCCCGCACCACCAACCGGCCGCTGGCGACGCGCAGGCTCACCAAACGGCAACGAACCTATCGGAAACTGGTCTGAGATGGAGAGGCCCACGGCCTCCGACTGACAGGAGAAAACAATGCTTAAATTGCGCCCACAACACGCCAGAAGAGAGTTGCTCAAGCACAGGCCGCGGCAGTTCCGTAGCGACGTCGCCAGGGGGCTCGTCGCCGTCCAGGGCGACCGCATCGAGCGGACCGGGGGCGACTACTCCGCGGGGCTAATCCGCGGCGTCTCCATCTGCACGCGAGGCGAGGCCCTGGGCCACAGCTACTGGCTCGACGGCGAGTTCATCGCCTCCGTTACCGACGCCATCGCCGCCCGCGCCAAAGGCATCAAGGCGCGGTTCACGCATCCGGGGATCTCCGGCGACGGGCTCGGGACGTTCCTCGGGCGCGTCAAGGGCCCTCGGACGGTCGGGGACAAGACCATCGGCGACCTGCACTTTTCCCAGGCGGCGCACCACACACCGGACGGCGACCTGGCCGGCTACATCATGGACCTCGCCGCCGGCGACCCCGACGCCTTCGGAATGAGCATCGTATTCGAGCCGGACTGGGCCGCTGAAGACGACTTCTACGACGAGCACAAGACGGTCGTCGAACAGGACGACGGCTCGACCCGTTACGAATTCATATCACCAGACGGCGACAACAAAGGGAACATGCCGCACGCCCGCCTCAAGGAGCTGCGGGCCTCGGACATGGTCGACGACCCCGCCGCCAACCCGGACGGTCTGTTCCATCGCGAGCAGCAGTTCGCACAGGAAGCCGACGCCATCCTGACCTACTCCCTCGGGCTCTGCGACGCCGCCCCGGCCTGTGTGAACTTCTCAGTGCACCCCGACCGCGTGAAGGGATTCGTTACGCGATTCATGGAGGCCCACGGCCTCCGGCTAACCAAGAAAGATAAGGAGACCATCAGGACCACAGACGACACGGTCCATCGCAAGCTTTCCAATCAGCGTGCCGAGTGCAGACAGTTTATCCAGGCCTTCGGTTCGATCGGCAGCGTGTGGTTCTCCGAGGGTCTGACCTTCGAGCAAGCCCGTCAGCGACACACTGACAAACTGACGGCCGAAAACGACGCGATGCGCAACCGGTTGGCGGCCTTGAGCACGTACGAGGAAGAGCCCGTCAGCTTCGTTCCGTTTGAAGAGTAATAGCTGATTCTTGAAGGCGGAGGTTCGGCATGGACGCCACTCCCTCAGAAGCTGCGAATACGAACGATCAGAATGAGCAGAATCGGCCTTCTGCCTTCTCGCCAACGACGGCCCTCCGCGTGATTCGCAGCATCATGGGAGATCGTCATCTCACGCACGCCCAGCGAATCGCAACCGCTGCGGTCGTCCTGCAAGCAGATTCGGCGACGGGGCTGGCCTGGGCGTCCTATCGACAACTGCGTCGCGACTACGGCCTCGCCTCTGATTCCATATCGAAGGCCCTCCGTGGCGGCGGCGACGACCAACGGGCGGGGAACGCGATCGGGCGGTATCTCGTTCCGGTTCGGCGAGGTCGGCAAGGGGCGGTCCAGTATCGTGTCTTGGTCGAAGCGGCAGAGGACGGCCGAAGCGCTCCAGCCAGTGAAGCGCAGACAACCGACAGCGCTCCAGACCCCGGAGCGCTCCAGACCCCGGAGCGCTCCATTCTGGCGGGTCAAGCGCTCCATTTTGGCGGGTCAAGCGCTCCAGTCTCTGGAGCCATTCTTACCCCTTATTCTGACCCCTTATCGAAAAACCCCCCTACCCCCCAGGGGGGGGAGGGAGACGCGCCGAGCGGAGGGCGCGATCAAGACACCGCAGCCCAGTCCCCAGCCCCAAGCCCCCAGACCCTGGACGCCGTCCTCTCCCGCATCGACACCGCCTACGCGGAGGTCTACGGTCGGAGGCTACCCCGAAAGTGGAAACGCGGGATCCGGCGGCTTTACGAAAACGGCGACGCCGACCGGCTCATGCAGATCGACGCCGGTACACTCCGCGCCGTCGAGCGATGGCGGAAAGAGGGCAAGCGCTCGCTCCAGATGGGGCTCGGTACGGTCATGCTGTACCTCGACGAGCGGGCCGCGGCCGAGCAAGAGAAAAAGCACGCGCAACGGCAAGCCGAGGCGCAGGCGCGAGCCGCAGAGCGAGAGCGGCGCGAGGTCGAACTTCGACGCGAGCTGGAGGCCAAGCAGAAGCGGGACCACTTCGCTTCGCTGAGCGACGAACAACGGGACGGCTACTGGGAAGCGGCGCGGACGGTGCGGATCATGGGCAAGCGAGGCAAGCCCGACTACGAACTCATCGCTATCGAGATGGCGTGGAAGGACAGGGAAAGTCAACCCGTGGAAGTCGCCGTGGGATAGGCCGCAGAGGCGCGGAGAGATCAGCAGAATCACGTGATGATAGGGACCGTGACGCAGAAGTCATCCAGGGATGGGAGGGATCGGTAAGGGTACCGGTATAGCATGAATGGCCTTTGTGAAAAATATGGTACCAGCCCCATGACACGTTGCGGTCAACAAGAGGATTACTCCGCTTCCGAAGTCCGAAGGCAACTGGTCGATGAGCAGATCCTGCAGCATCAGACGCTCATTCCGCACCAACTGCCTGCAAACACGATCATACTTCGAGATCACGTGAATCTCGTCGATGAATTGCATCGCAACCCCCACAAGAAAGAACAAGAATGCCTCTCCCGCCAAGAGTCGGGAAGGAAGACTAAAGTGGACCCGTGGGTGGGACGCAACGATGGCGATCGCTCCCATGCCGTAAATGAGCAACCAGAGGCGGATATTCCTGCCCGACCTGTTGCAGTTTTCTCTGAAGAGGATAAGCAACTTTTCGCGCATCCCTGGAGTCAGTTCGTCTTTCTGGTCTTGTGTTTCTTCCGTCATCACGCAGTCCCCTTCGTTGGAGGCAGCATAGGGCACCCCTCAAGGCACGGCAGGCAATGTGGTGGGCTGGGTGGCGGAGGACGACCCTTCAAAGCCAAAGATACCCAAGGCCATCGCGGCGGACGTAGTCCCAAAGAGCAGGAGTCCGTACGTCAGTATGTCCAGGAGACTGTAACCCAAGAGAAAGATCCGGTCGTAAGTCTTCGTTTGCCTGCGCTGAGAGGGCGGCTGATCCGGGCTTCCAGTTGGGACAGGCAGTATCAGATACTTGCGTATGGAGCACACTTCGGCCAACTGTTTTACAATTTGGATCTGTATTGCTATTCCGAACGATCCGAAGACCACGAAACCGAAGCCTGCATCAAGAATCTTTTCAAAAGCCCATCGACTGTGAATCAGCAGCACGAATGCGCTGGCCGCATACGCGAGCAACCAGTGTCGCAGTGCCCGTTCAAGAGGACGATAGTCTTTCAAGAGGTCCAGAAAGGCCTGATGTTGGTGATCGCCTCGAGATTGGGTCGTTTGCTCTGCCATCGCAGGTCTCCCCTCAAACAGATCGGAGTAGGTCGCGGAAGCGTATCACGAAAACCCTCAATCGTCAATCCCGGCGCGCCGACCATGCCACGCTCATCATGGCGGCGGAGATAAGGAATCTTTCATAGAAGGGACATTGTGATGATGGAAATTAAGTTGTTCATCCACCTCGAAGGTCACCTCTTGGTCAATGTCGGTGTGTATGCTTGCCATCGAGGTATCGACCTCGACGAGGCTATGTCAGCACTCAGGCGTAGGAAGGGAGCCAACCTTCGCATTGTCGACGGAATCTGGTATTTCCGCCCCCATCGAAACCAAATTAAACGGTTCCGCTCGGTCGCTAAGCGAATGGTGGAGATCGTCGGGCGTGGCTGACTGGCACCACACATCTCCGAAACAACTGCTCGACTCGCACCTGAACAGGACGGCGAACACCGCCCGCGCCTACGCGAGCGATATACATGCTTTTGCGGCCTTCCTCAAAGTCGACTCGCCAGCCGAAGCGGTCGAAACGTTTGTCGGATCTGAACGCGGCGCGGCCCGCCGAATCCTCGAAGACTGGAAGAACCACCATCGAAGTCGAGGCGCAAGCCTCGCCACCACGCGCAGACGCATGAGCAGTCTCATGGGCTTGCTCTCTCTGGCTCACGAATTCGGTGTGATCCCGTGGTCGATACGCATGCGCCTACCTGCAGCGGATCCCATCAAAGATGTTCGCGGTCCCGGCCGAGATGCGATAGACCGTATGCTGACAACGTGCGAGATGCGCGACGATGCGAAGGGCCTCCGCGACCGAGCAATCATTTCGCTCTTATACTTCAATGCCCTGCGCGCCGGCGAGGTGCTGAGTCTGGAACTCCAGCACGTCGACCTGGACGAGGCAGAGGTCCTCATTTCCGCAAAGGGGCGGTGGGACCGCGCTCGGATTCCCATTCCGAGAGTGACCAAGAGAGCGATTGAAGATTGGATCGAATCGCGGGGCAGTGAGTCAGGACCGTTGTTTGTCTCAATGGTACCGGCCAGGCGGAAGAAGATGGAGCGTCTTACGTATCGGGGACTGTACGCTGTCGTCCGAAAACTGGGTGAGCGAGCTGGTGTGAGGTGTCGGCCGCATGGGTTTCGGCACACAGCGGCTAGCGAGATGGATCGGCTCTCCAATGGTAACACCGCTTGGGGCATGGCGCTAACAAGACACCGCGACCCCAAGACGCTCCTGCTCTACAACGACAACCGCGTGATCGCCATGCGAAGCGCGGCCGAGATACTGGCGGCGGGGACGTACATTGGCACGACGCCGGACTTCGACGATATCTTGGGGAGAGGGCCACATGCTGATATCTAGCGTTATAGACACTATTTTAGGGCTTAAGTCGTTGCAGGCAAAAGGCTGGGTTCGACCAGTCATTCCGCGGCTCTCCGAGGAAAAAAGGTACTGGTCGGCCCCTTTAAGTACATAAGGGCGACCGGAACAGTCGCAGTACAAGAGACACTTTCTTTCTTGGTCAAGGATGACCAGAGACGTGGCGGCGGTAAGACGAAAAGATGGGAAAGTTGGCAGACCGCCGGGGAGCAGGAATCGCCCCGTGGTAGTCGTTCCGGTCGACCTTGGCCGGTGCCCACAATGCGGATCTACACGCCGTGGCAAGTTCGTCAGGAGGCGGAAACAGCGTGGAGGCCGAAGCCCTGATGGTGAGTTCTACACATCGAGGATTTATCGGCTCTGCGAATGCCTCGATTGCGGGCAATGGCGTGAGGAGGCGGCTCGCGAGTACCCACCCCGACCGCCCGCGCGCGATCTTGACGACCGCGCCCCAGCGGAAAAGATTTTAATGACGGAGGGATTATCTTTTGAATTATCGCGTTGACCCTCCCTGTGGACCGGCGAAGAATGACATAGGCGACGAAGGAACGTCGAAAGCGGATCTAACGGAAAGGAATCCGAAGAATGCCAACCATCGAACTAATCGCGCCCCATCAGCTAGGTGACGAACTCCGGCACGATTTCCACGAGAGACGGCTTTCTCTCGCGAGCGCGCAGGAAAATCGTGAGTTGCGTTTCACGGCTCCACCCGATTGCGACGAGAAGCTTACGAAGCGCCTCGCCAAGTACAATGCGCGCGTCGAGAAGTTCAGCGCCGCGATGGACGACCTGGAAGCCGCCGCGGGCGAGGTGGCATTGTCGATGAGCGAACCCACGATCAGCGGGAAGGCCCTCACCGATCGAGCCCAGGAGGTTCGGCAGTGTCGATATGACTTGGCGCAACAATGGCTCGCTTTGTTGGGGCAAAAGCAACCCCTGCTGGCCGAAGTCGTCGACTTCTTCAATGAAAGCATCGCCCTCGCCGAGCAGAAGCTTGGCGAGGTGCGCAAGGCTGGCGGAAAGAAGCTCCGCAGCATCGGCGTCTCCCCTGAAACGATTCCGCAGCGTAACAACCCGACAGCGGCGGAGGTAGTGTTCAAGCACCGTGTTGATGAGTTGCAGGTCGTCAGGGGTGCAATCGCGCGTGTGCAGGACCTCAAAGCCAAGCACGACCGCGAGCGCGAGCTATATCTCAAAATTGGCGAGGACGCTGAAATCGTTAGCAGAGAATTATTGACGGCCTGGCACCTCGTTGTCGGCTCGCTGTGAGAAAAGGTCTTTGTTGTCCCCCGGTCGGTCCGGGGCTCCTTTGTTGTTTTTAGTTAGTTGGATGTGCCTCGGGGGCCGGCCTGAATCACCGGTCCCCGAGAGGCTTTGACAAACGACGCGGATCCACAACGAGCATGGACCTTGGGTAATTGTGATAGACAGAACAATAAGAACACGGGATGGTAGGGTGAACGTCCATGAGGCGATCGCTTATCGGTCCGCGGGATTCCTTGGATGGTTGTTTCGGGGGCCGGGACCCTTTCTGCTCGGTCCCCGAGACGCCTTAACAAAGCGAAAACTCATGAGGTGACAAGATGCCGGGAACGAAGGGAATTCGAGCGGGTCGGGCCTACGTGGAGGTCGGCAGCGACGACAGCAAGCTGGCGCGTGGCCTGCGACGCGCACAGAGGCGTCTGAGGGCCTTCGGGGCCTCCGTCGTCAGTATCGGGAAGCGAGTGGCGCTTGCCGGGGCGATGGCGCTGGGCCCGCTGCTGGCGGCCGCGAAGGTATTCAGCTCCGCCGGCGACGAGGTCGCCAAGATGGCCAAGCGGACGGGACTTTCGGTCGAGGCCCTTAGCGAGTTGAAGTTCGTGGCCTCCCAGACAGGCACGGAGTTTTCGGCGCTGGAAAACGCCTTCCGGAAGATGCAGCGCAGCATCTACGACGCCGGGCGCGGGCTCTCGACTCAGACCGACGCGCTGGCGGACCTGGGGCTCGCCTTCAAACACCTCGACGGGTTGTCACCCGAGGATCAGTTCAAGCTGCTCGCCGACCGCATCTCTCAGGTCGCCGACCCCACGCGAAGGGCCGCGATCGCCATGAGCATCTTCGGTCGGTCGGGCACGAACCTGCTGCCGATGTTCGCACAGGGGGCGGCCGGCATCGAGGCCCTCCAGAAAGAGGCCCGGCGGCTCGGTCTCACGATGAGCAGCGTCGACGCCAAGGCCGCTGAGGACTTCACCGATGCGCTCGACGCGCTCTGGCGGGTGCTCAAGATGGGCGTCTTTCAGATAGGAGCGGCCGTCGCCTCTGCGCTGCAGCCGATGGCGGAGCGGATCACGTCGGTAATGGCGGCCGCGGTCGCCTGGATCAAACAGAATCGCCGTCTCGTGGTGACGCTCCTGGCGGTGACGGCGGGTGTCGTCGCCGGCGGGATCGCGCTGGTGGTCTTGGGCGGCGCGATACACGTGGTATCCATGGCGCTGGGGGCGATGGCGACGGTGGTCACGACGGCCGTCGCGGCCGTCAAGCTGCTCAGCGTCGCGATCGCGGCGCTTCTCTCACCGATCGGTCTGGCCGTCGCGGGCGTCGCGGCCCTGGCGGGCGCGATCCTCCACGCCACCGGCGCGGCGGGTAGGGCGCTCGGGTGGCTTGGCGACCGATTCGGGGAACTTAGGGACGATGCAGTCAGCGCCTATAAAGGCATCGCCGCCGCAATGGCCGCGGGCGATATCGGCCTGGCGGCGAAGATCCTCTGGCTGTCGCTCAAGGTCAAGTGGATCGAAGGCACCAATGTGCTGCTGGAGAAGTGGCTGGCGTTCAAGAGCGCGTTCCTGGGCGTCATCGACGACTTCGTCTACGGCGGCCAGGTGATCTGGGCCGGGTTCGTCCATACGGTCAGTTCGCTCTGGATCGAACTCACGGCCAGCCTGCGGACCATCTGGACGAAATTCACCTCGTGGCACGCCAGGACGGTCGAGGCGACGGCCAACTGGATGGCGAAGCGGTTAATCGAGATCATGGGGATCCTCGATAAGACCATCGACGTTAAGTTCGCTATAGAGAACGTCGACGAGCAGTCCAAAAAGGAGTTCGCCAAGATCAAAGCCCAGAAGGCCAGCGAGATGGCTGAGATCGAGAAGTCAAAGGGCGCTAGCCTCGCGAAGTCCGACAAGGAGCATCTGGCTCGCCTGGCGGAGATCGTCGATGCGGATGTGGGGACCACGAAGAAACGCAAGGACGAAGATACAAAAGAATTGGCTACTGCGAAGGAAGACTTAGCGAAGGCCATCAAAGCATTGGCCGACACCATCTCATCGGCCACAGCGAAACGCGAGGCCACCGCGCGCGAGCTCTCCGAGCGGACCGATACGATGGCGATCCGCTCCCCCCTCTCCACTACCCGCGGAACCTTCAACGCCTACGCGGCGGCGGGGATGGCTGGGGGCGGCGCGGTCGATAAGATCGCCGAGAGCACCGCCATCATCGCCAGGAACAGCGGTAAGATCGAGCGGAACACCAGGTCGCCGGCGCCCGCGTTCAATTGAGGAGCTGACTTTTGGCTAAGCAAAGCGATCCGGAACACGACGCGGCCCTCCTGCAGCTTCGACGTATCCGGAGTTGGTGTCGGCGAGCCCATGCCTATGCGTCGTACGCCTTGACGGTTCTTGGAATATACACCAGGTGCGGCCCCAAGATTTTCTGGATCAAGATCGATCTCTTTCGACGCCTCTATAGTCTGTGTCAGCGGGTCCATGCCCACGCGTTGTACGCCTTCGCGAAGTCCGCATTACACATCAGATGCGCCCTCAAGGTCTGCTGGATCAAGACGCGAGCGGCCTTGGCGCGAACCTACGCCCGTCTGTAGCAAGTCACACGTGCCCACGCAGCCCCGAGCGGGCTCCCTTTACATCCAAGCATCGCCCAGAGATAATCCGTGGTCGGACCGTCGATCAGAAAGGGCCATCATGATTGATATAGCAGTAGCATTGACAGCGACCCAGGCGATCATATCAAGCGGCAAGAAGGCTCTGGAGGTCATTGACAGACTCAAGCATGTCGAGCTTCATGGTGTCATGGTCGACCTGATGGATCAGGCAGTTGAACTCAAGTCCCAGTTGGTCGACCTCAAGGAAGAGAACACCCAGATTCGCGAAGAGCTGGCCGCTATGCGTCGTCGGAAGGATATCCGTTCAAAGCTGCGCAAGCAGGACAACCTTTACTTCCTCAATGAGCCCGTTGAAGGATATGGCGACGGCCCCTTTTGCACAGGCTGCATGGACAAAGACGAAAAACTGATAAGCCTTGATCGTGGCCGAAGGCACATAGGCTGGACATGCCCTGTCTGCAAACGGCACCCCTGAGATTCAGGTGGTGCTGATGACTCGGGGCTGTCGAGCGATGTCCCCTTAGTCTACCCCCGCTTTGTGCGGCCTGGTCGCCGTTTCTGAGAAGCACGCCGTCTTTTGATCGGAGGTTTGCGTTTCTCTGGGACCCCCACCGCCGTCGATCCTGCATCCTCGGTAGTGGCGGCCGTTTGGTAATAACGTTTCTCCATCAGAAGTATCATTTCTTGCTGCTGAGCCTTGTTCATTTCCATGAACCCAGTCAACGCCGCGCCTACCAAATGCTTCTTGCTCAACAATGGAAACCCCGTCGCGGTGACATCAAGATCGTCCAACAATGCTTCGGGTAGATCAGCGTTTAGAGATTTTTCGCCTTCTTTAACCGCCATATAACCCATTCTTCCAAAAGAGATTCCTATCTCCTACTTATTTTTCTCTAACTATTTCCTTGGCATTTCCTTGCTTTTCCTAGGTGTAGGGCTGACACTACCTTCATCATGAGAATCGCGTCCGCCATTTCCGGAACCATGCGATATCCCGAAGCTCGTTCATGTCCTGCCCGACGTGGTTGGGTGTCGGTGTCAGAGGGTCGGGCTTCGGCTCGACCCTTCTTTTGCATTCTACGTGGTCCCCAGGGGTCCGTGAATGATAAAGCTGTACCTCCACGGATTGGAGCGAGGGGTTCGTTTGGATAGCAGCATAGACAAGGGAATCGACATGCACGGACGCGAAACTGTCATACCCGTTAAAAAAGCCACGGACGGCCCAGAAGGAATTTTTCATACCCGTGGGCTCACGGGTATGACGGAGACCGCAAATGTTCAAGTTCGAGCTTCCACGTCCGACGTCAGACGAATTGGCGACCATCTTAAAATGCAAACGCAACAACACCACCAAGCGCTGGACAGCCTTCACGCAGACGGCGTGTGTGGTGGTCCCCGCCGTGCAGGGATTGACAGCCTCCGGTCGACCCGACCGCGTCGCCGAGAAGATCAGGGCCTTCGCCCGCGATATCGTCCTGCTGGCGGACGCCACGCCAACGCTCCTGGAGGCGATCCTTCGGGAGCTGGCGTCGCAGACCAGCGATTCCCCGCACGGACGGTGATCCTGCCTGCCGGCGGGTCGCATCGGCTGGACGCTGCCGTGAAGCGTTTCCCGAGGGCACGTGTAGGCGGGTCGAAGGCGGGACGGGTTGAGTCGCCCGTCCCGCCGGGGTCGGCCCGGGAGACCATGACCACGTAGGGAGCCACGATGGATCGAATAGCTACCGCACAGACGCGGAGGGTTGCTTCGCCGGCCATATCGGAC
>SDBT01009923.1_pt1 | contig 15406 bp, 12 predicted proteins | sample 2277101 | NCBI WGS metagenome assembly SDBT01 (sample SAMN10404973, study PRJNA504765) | marine sediment metagenome | isolation source: marine sediment core GS10_PC15, 103 cmbsf | place: Arctic Ocean: Southern Knipovich Ridge | collected 2010 | reverse complement strand
AGCTTGCGGAGTTATTCGGCGTCTGAGCCGGAGCAAACTGAAGTTTGAACTACAACATAGGAAGTTGCGATTATGAAAGGGGTTGAGGGAGCGGCGGCAGTCAGTTTTGAGGGGTCGCTTGCTTGCGGGCGTAGATTCTGGCGCCGGCGATTTCGGTGACCAGGCGGTAATTTGCCTGGCGCCAGGCGGCGAAGCCGGGCAGGATCGGTTTTATTTGTTCCGGGGTCAGGAGCGCGAGGCTGTCCGGCGGGCTGGCCTTGAGTTCGGCCATCACTTCGCCGGGCGTGGTGACCTTCATGCTGATGTAGGGGTAGGCCACGTGGCAGCGGGTGGCCGGGCGGTTCCGCGAGTAGAAGTAAATGCTCGGATGCGTGCCGTCTACAAAGAGCCGTCTGCCGCTAATGCCGCGCTTGCGCAGTTGCAGGCCGATCCAACGGTCGCGGGGGAACCAGCCGTGGAACTTAAGGTTACTGATTTGCTCGGGTTTTTTGCTCAGGTAGTGCGTGGTGGTCCACAGGCCGAGCCACAGGAAGGCCAGGCCGGGCACGGCAACGCGCCAGACGCGGTTGGGGCTGAGCTGGTAGAAGGCCATGAACGACAGCAAGATCACCGGCAGCGCCAGGATGTAATAGTGCGGGAAGTTGGCGCCGGGCAGGACAATGGCCAGGACGCTGCCGGCGTAGAAGCCGAGCCAGAGCCAGCGCCGCGGGTCCCGCCGGTAAAAGCCGATGCCCCAAGCGGCCAGGCCAAGCAGTGTGAGCGGGAGAAGATGCCGGATTGCCTTATCGAACGTGAAGCCCAGGAGGCCGGTCATCAGGCGCCAGACGGGATTGGCCGAACCGGCCGGGCCGCTGCAGTAGGCGGCGTTCTGGCGCAGCTGGCTCAGCAAGTCCGCCGGGCCAAAGCCGCAAACGCCGTAAACCAGCAGATGCAGGAGCACGATCCCCGCGCCCAGTGCCGCGCCCCGGAGCAGCATCTGGCGGACGTTTCGCAGCCGCGTCTTGCCGAGGACCAGGAACAGCGCCAGGAATAACGGGAGCGTTACCTGCTTGAGCAGCAGCGAAATGGCCAGAACCGCCGCGGCGGCGGCCCAGCAACGTTCATCGCCCAACTCGACGTAACGTCGCAGGCAAAGGTAGGCGCTGAAGATGAACGGCAGGAGCAGTAGCTCGATGTTCGTGCCGTTGGCATAGCAAGGCACCAGCACCGTAAACATCGGCCACAGCACCAGCATGCCCGTGATCACCACCGCCAGCTTCTCCCGCCATAGTATCCGCGCCAGCAGCAAGGTCGCCAGCAGCATCGCGCCCAGGGCCAGCAGCCGCGGCGTCCCTTCGTGATAGCCGAACAGCTCCAGACCCACCCGGTAGATAATGAAGGTCCCGATGGGCTTGTTATCCCAGAGCGTGTCGTAGGGCCGGCCGCCGTCCTGCCAGACTTTGGCCATCAACATGTAGGTGGCCTCGTCGCCCTCGAGCGGCTCGGTGTAACTGTGCAGGCGCAGCCCGGTAACCGCCAGCAGGCTGAGCAACAGGATAATGAGCCTGGCGTGCCGCCGCCACTCGAGGGTCACGCGGAATGTGGCCCTCGACGGCGCGGCCGCTTCTTCAAGTTGCTTTTCGGGCTTGGTCATACGGTTCCTGATTTGTTGTCGAGGTGTCCATACTATAGCGGGCCGGCTCTGCCGAATCAATCCGCCGGGCTTCGGACAATCTTTTGCCGGGGTGGATTTTTCTGCGCGCAGTTATTGACAACGGCGCTATTCGCGAGTACTTTGCTTATAGTTCAGAAATGCTGTTCAGCAGCCAGGGGTTCTGCCATGAAACAGAAATTCATCCGGGTAAAGATCGATAATATCTCGATCTTCAACTACAACTTTATCGTACTTCTGAAGCGTGAAGGGGACGAGCGGGTGCTGCCGATCTGCATCGGGGCGGCCGAGGCCCACTCGATAGCCGCGGCTTACAACCGCAAGTCGTTCCCCCGGCCGCTGACGCATGATTTGATGAGGAACGTGTTCGATGAGCTGGACTGCCGTCTCGACCGCATCCACGTGACCGAACTTAAGGACGGGACATTCTATGCCCGGATTTACCTGACCACCGGGGACGGCCGGACGCTCGATATTGATTCGCGCCCGTCCGACGCCATGGCGTTGGCCTTGCGCTATGAGGCCCCCATTTTCGTCCGCCAGGACGTTCTCGAGGAGAACGCCGTGGAGATTGCCGAGTCCGGCGCCCAGGCCGTAAAGGAAGAGGATGAGGACGGACCTACCGACCCGCTTACCAAGCTTAAGAAACAGTTGGATAAGGCCGTCCGCGAAGAACGTTACGAAGATGCCGCCCGGCTGCGCGATGAGTTGCAGCGGCTCCAGGGCGGAACGTTACCGGAAAAGATGGAGCTTTAAGCCGGGTTACGCGACGAGTTGCAGCGGCTCCAGGGCAATTGAGCAAGTTTTTCCCCTCAATCGTCAATTGTTGAGGATGAATCCCCCCACTTGTGCTCGGCATAGCGGACTATCTGTCGCATCAGCCGCCGGTCGCTTACGCTTAATTTCTTCGTGCCCAGGTAAACGTGCATGAAAACCGCCATCTCTTTCAGGCTGCACCAACTGCGGGCGTCCTTGTAGATAAAAGCAAGTTCCTTTTTGCGCAGGTGGCGGCGGCGGGGGCCGAAGCGGCCAAACCGCCCGCCCGTGCAGTCAATGAAGTAAATCCCTGCCGGTCTGGGCGGGTCCACTTTGAGCATGATGTTACGGAAATTCAGGTTCAGATGATAGAACTTGCGGTCGTGCATCAGCTTCACCCATCCGGCCAATTCACGGGCCACGTCCAGGCGGAAGGCCCGGTCAGCGCGCAGCTTGGCATATTCATCCAGACAGAAGAAGTAACGCAGGTCGGTGGCATTTTCGAGTTTATCCATGGTCAGGGAGGCATGGACCAGCAGGCCAAAGATATTGCGTTGATCTTCGTAGGCGATGTTGCCGGGGCAGGGAATGCCCAATGATTTCATGATCTGGTAACGTTGGTATTCCCGCGCCGGTTTGGACGCCCGCAGCCGTTTCCACAAGCGCCAGCCGCAGGCGCCACGGTAGTCACGGGCCTTGACGAAGCGTGGGGGCTCGGCCATTATTTCCCCTCCGGCTTCATGGCCGGTTCCGGGGCGGGTGTCTGGCGGCCGATTTGTCGCGGGTCCCAGCTTGTATCAATCGCCAATTTCGGGGCCAGAACCTCGACGATGCGTTCCCACGGGACCAACTTGAAATTCTGATTTCCCGAGTCGTTCTTGTCATCCTGCGCCACGAAAACCCCCTGCGGGAATGCCGGCCCGAGCGTGACGTTCGTCACGTCAATCCCGTCGGTATGCGTCACCCGGTCAACCACACCTTGGCGAATGCCGAAGCTGCCGAGGTACTCATTATTACCTTCCCGGCGGAACACGGCAAAGCCATTGTTGCCCTGACAGGAAGCAAGCAGAAAGCCCGTGCCATTGCTTTGGTAATACAGGGTCAGGCCCTCCAACTCAGGCCAGATTCTCTTCAGGTAGCCGACCGAACATACCCGCTGCCGCCAGTTGTCGCCAACGCCAGGGTCCGCGTAGTATTTCCACAGCGCCGCGCGTTCTTCGCCAATGTAGAGATAGCCCAGTTCATCATCAGCCACGCAGCCTTCGGTCGCGCCGCCGACGGCGAACGCCCGCACTTTTTCCCCGGTCACTTGTCCCTGGCCGCCGTCTTTGAGCAGCCATTGCTCGACTTTGCCGCCGGCGGAGTTCACGAAGCAGTAGTAAGCATTATTCTTCCGGCTGTAATACATGCACGTGCCGTAAACGCGGATACCGGTCTTGATGGCGCCGGCGGGAACCAGTAGCCGGGTTGCCGGATTGACCGTGTAGCAGGCAATCGTGTCGTCGCGCCGATTAGTCACCGCCACCAGCGCCACGGTCTTGCCGCCCAGGCTGAAATTGTAGCGCAGGTCCACGTTGTTCATCCGGCCCGCAGCCAGATATTGCAGTTGCTTGCCGCTCAGGTCGTAGACTGCCAGCCCACCCTTTTTGTCCGTACCGATGACGGTGCTCAGAGCCGGGGTTTCGGGATGTATCCAGATGCAGATGTCGTCCGCCGCGTCTCGGCCATGGGGCACCGGTTCGGTCTCGACCGTGGCGGCTGCCGTCGCGGCGGGTTGGCTCCTGTGCCAGCGGAAGCCGCCAATCAGAACCAGCAGCAGAATTATTATGCCTGTGCCGAGTAACAAGCGGCGACGCCAACCCTTTGATTGCCACCAAGTTGTCATCATTCTCCGTGCCTTCTTCTATGTCTTCCGTGTTTTCCGTGGTTCCCTTCAAGCATAAACTTATTGCCGCAGATTACCACGTTGCACCGGGGAATTTCAGGCGTAAATGACCAGTGCAGCCGCTGGAAAAGCGCTGAACCCCGTGTAGAGTATCGCCTTTCCACGGATTCTTAATAACTAAGCCCAAAGGTTGAAGATGACCGCCGACGAACTGCGCGGGAAATACCTGGACTTTTTCCGCGGCAAGGACCACGCCATCATCAAAAGCGCCCCGCTGGTGCCGGAGAACGATCCGACCGTGCTGTTTACCACTGCCGGTATGCACCCGCTGGTCCCGTTTATCCTCGGGCAGAAACACCCGCTGGGGAAACGCCTGGCCAATTTCCAGAAGTGCATCCGCACCGGGGACATCGAAGAAGTCGGTGACGACGTGCACTTGACCTTCTTCGAGATGCTCGGCAACTGGTCGCTGGGCGACTACTTCAAGCAGGAAGCCATCGAATGGAGCTATGAATTCCTGACCGCGCCCGAGTGGTTGAACCTGGCTCCCGAACGGCTGGCCGTCAGCGTGTTCGCCGGCGACGCGGACGCTCCCTTCGACCAGGAGTCCAAGGACCAATGGCTCAGCCTCGGCATCCCCGAAAGCCGCATCGCCGGACTGCCGAAGGAAGAGAACTGGTGGGGACCCGCCGGGCAGACCGGCCCCTGCGGACCCGACACCGAGATGTTTTACTGGGTCGGCGCTGAACCCGTGCTACCGGAGTTTGATCCCGAGGACGGCCGCTGGATGGAGATCTGGAACGACGTGTTTATGCAGTACAACAAGACCGCCGCGGGGACCTTCGAGCCGCTGGCCCAGAAAGTGGTGGATACCGGCATGGGCCTCGAGCGCGTGGCCGCCGTGCTCCAGGGTCAAACAAGCTGCTACGACACGGAACTTTTCGCGCCGCTCTTCGCCCGGCTGACGGAGATTTCGGGCCATCAGACCCCACGGAGCGAACGCAGCGGCCGCATTGTGGTTGAGCACCTGCGTTCGGCCGCGTTCATCATGGCCGACGGCATAACGCCGGGTAATCTGGGTCAGGCATACGTGCTGCGCCGCCTCATCCGCCGGGCTATCCGCGAATGCCGTAAGCTGGGCGTCACCAAGCCGTTCACCGCCAACATCGCCGAGGTCGTGATTGCTGGGTACAAACATGTTTATCCCGAGCTCGAACGCGAGGCGAAGACTATCCTCGCGGAACTCGAACGCGAGGAAGCACAGTTCAACCGGACCCTCGAGCGCGGTGAGCGCGAGCTGACGAAAATGATCGGGAATTTTCCCCCGCACGTTCATAAGAAGGTCATCAGCGGGCGTCAGGCATTCTATGTCTACGAAACTTATGGTTTCCCCCTCGAACTCACCCGCGAGATCGCCGCTGAGCACGGGTTCGCGATGGACGAAGTCGGCTTTCGTAAGGCGGAGAAGAAACATCAGGAACGCTCGCGTCAGGCTGGGGGCGCGTTCAAAGGCGGGTTGCAGGATCAATCGGAAAACACCACCCGGCTGCATACCGCCACCCACCTGCTGCATAAGGCGCTGAAAAGCGTCCTGGGCGACCACGTCCAGCAGAAAGGCTCGAACATCACCGCCGAAAGGCTGCGCTTCGACTTTTCGCACCCGGAAAAGCTTACGCCGGACCAGCTTGCCGAGGTCGAGCGAATCGTCAACGAGCAGATTCAACGAGGGTTGGCGGTGACCGTCGAAGAACTTCCTTTGGACGAAGCCAAGGCCAGGGGCGCTCTTGCATACTTTGCCGAGCGTTACGGCGAGAAGGTGAAGCTCTACACCATCGGTGATTTCAGCCTGGAAATCTGCGGCGGCCCGCACGTCGAGAATACGAAAGAACTCGGCGGCTTCAAGATCAAGAAAGAAGAAAGCTCGAGCCGCGGCGTGAGGCGGATTAAAGCCGTTGTTACGAACGCAAGCTGAGTTCGGCGCCAGCCCTATTCAGGCTTCAGCTTGACCTGATATATCGCGTAAGTCCGCCGGCCGTAATAAGACACCGTTGAATAGCTGGTTACTTCTTCCAGGGCAAAGCCGGGCTCTTCAGTCAGCCATTCCGCCATGCGGCCCCGGGTGGGCATGAACAGGACGGCGCAGCCCCGGTCGAGTTGGGCCTTCACATGGTCGCGGAAATGCTGCTGCAGGCCGGCCCGGCCCAGGTCCCGGTGGATCTTGGCGAAGGCTTCTTGGCGCGATTTCTGGCCGAGAGGAGCGGGGTATCGCCCGCCAGGCCAGGTGTCCGCCGTTCGCCAGGTCTTAAGCTCGTAGGCCGTCACCCCGGGCATAGCGCCGGTATGCCAGCACATGCGGCTCGATCCATAGACCACCACCGGCTTATCCTTGGGCTTAAGGTGCTCGTTGATCCACTGTTCAAGGCCCAGTAAACTGTCGCGGCTCCGCGGCTTCACCGTGCCGATTGCCGGGTGATATACAGTCTGATGGTCAAGGCGGCCAAAGTTGTAATCGTTCCGCAGGGCCTTGAGATGGACGTGCAGGGCCGGCGGCGGGAACAGCCCGAACCAGAGGAGCAGCCCGAGCATGGCTGCCAGCTTGGCCGCCGGGCGTTTGAACCAACGGTCGAGGAAATTGCCGCCCGCCAGCACGGCCGCGGGCATGAGCACCAGGAAAAAACGCATATAAGGTGTACCCGGCGAATAATAATAGTAAGTGGCATAGACCAGCACCGTGGGCAGGGCCCAGACCAGAAACAGCCGCAGAAAGCCGCGACACGTGAGCCCGAGAAACATCAGCAGGAAAAAAGCATCGCCGAGAAGGAGATTCCGCCCCGTGCCCAGGCGTCTCAACTGGGCGCCGATATGGCCGAGTTTCAGGGTGAAAGCGGACTGCTCCCCGGAAAACGCATAGCCGGTCCGCCACGGCGCCCCGAAACTGCAGCAGTTGAAAACGACCAACGCCAGCACCGGCAAGGCAAAGGCCGCCAGCAGCACCCACTCGTTCCGCCCCGGTTTTCTGAACGTGACGGCCGCCGCCTGACGCCAGTTTTCCCGCCAACTCCGCAGCCATGCGCGGAATTTCTCCCACCAGCCCAGCACCAGGCCCCGCCAATGTCCCCAAAGCTCGGACAGCTTTCTTTCTTCTTCGGCGGCGCCATTGACCTGGCGCCGAGCGTAGTAATACATCAAGACGACTGCCGGCCAGAGCAGGACGTTCGTTGGCCGCGTCCACGGCATGAAACCGGCCGTAAGCCCAAGCAGCGCCGCGTCCGGGAGCCGGCCATACTTGGCGTAACGCACAGCGAACAGCATCGCCAGGATGCTGAAGCACAGGTCGGCGCTGTGCGTTAGCGGGTAGACCATGAAAAAGAAAGTCATCGGCGCAGTCAGGAAGGCCACGGTGCACACGAAAGCCGTCACCGAACCGTAAAAGTGCCGCGCCAGCCGCCAGAAGGCCAGGGCGGTAATGATCCCCAGGAGATGATTCACCCACATGGCCCCGCCCAGCGACCCGCCGAACACATAACCCAGCGCCAGCAGCAGGGGATAGCCCGGCATGTACTTGGCCATCACCCGGCCCTCGCCCACGGTGATATACTGGTGGCCGTGGAAGAGGAAAGGGTCGGCGGCCCACTCCGGCCAGGAGAATTTGCTGAAGGCTTTGCCCATCTGGAAATAGGCCAGAGTGTCAGGCTCGGGAATGATCAGGTAAGGCCGGCTGACAATCAAAAGACCGCAGGCCAGCACCGCCGCCAGGCCCAGCACGCTGCCGCCGCCGTCAACGACCTTTTCGAAGCTTAGCTTGCGCCACTCGAGTTTCAATTTCATTGGTCTCAGAATGTACCGCGCAAAACTCCAAGGTCAATATCGGGCCGGATTCGTTGCGCTTCCTGGAGGGCCACGCGCTAAGCGGTGCGCAACCGGTGTCTGCGGCGGCGGAAGAACTGCATCAGCGGGGTCACGTAATCCGCGTCGGTACGAAGGTCAATCAGGTCAACTCCGGCGCGGCGAATGGCCTCGAGACTCTCCCCGTATAAAGCGGCGCTGCGCTTGGCAAACGCCTGACGGCGGCCGCCCAGCCAGGCCGGGAAGAGCCGCAACTCGTTGCTCTCGGCATCCTCGAAGTTGATGAAGCCTGCCGCCGGCAGCTCGAGTTCGCGGGGATCGAGCAGCCGCATGGCGATGATGTCGTGCTTACGGTTGGCGGTGCGCAGGATGCGTTCATAGCCCGAGTCCAGAAAGTCGCTGATGAGGAACACCACGCTCCGGCGCTTATTCGCGCGCATGTAAATCTCCAGCGCGTTGCGGATACTGGTTTGCGGCGCGCGCCGTTCGCAGGCCAGCAGTTCGCGGATCAGCCGCAGCCCGTGGCGCCGGCCCTTGCGTGCGGGCAGGTGCAGCTCCTCTTGTGTGCTGAACAGCATCAACCCGACCAGGTCGTGGTTCCGGATGGCGCTGAACGCCAGCAGCGCGGCCAGTTCCGCGGCAAGCTCGTTCTTGCTCTGGTTAATGCTGCCGAAATCGCCCGAGGCCGACACGTCCACCAGCAGAAACACCCGCAGTTCACGTTCCTCGACATATTTCTTCACGTAGGGCGAGTTCATCCGCGCGGTCACGTTCCAATCGAGGTTGCGAACGTCATCCCCGGGCAGATATTCGCGCACCTCGTCGAACTCGATGCCCGCACCTTTGAACACACTCAGATACGCGCCGCCAGTCAGCTCGTCAACAATTCGGCGGCTGCGGATTTCGATCTTGCGCACCTTCTTAAGCAGTTCGCGGGTCAGCATAACGCTCTGCTGGTTATAAAGTTAATCTCGGCCAAACGCGCCCGCGGCAAGCATCGTCTCGAGCTCGGCCGCGATAACGTTGAATTGCTCGTGCGGGGTGCGATCAAAGGGATAGGGAAAGCAGGCACAAGGGAAAAGAACCGGCGGCAGTTTGACCAGCTTAGCAAGCGTTGCCAGAAAATCGCGCACGCTGGCGCGGTTTTTCGGACCAGCCAGGAAGTTATGCGATTTCTGGGCCAGCACAGAAAGCTGGCTGAGGAATTGGCGGTGCAGACCGTCGAAAGACCTTTCCAAAGGCTTGGGCAAGGAAACCGTTTGCTGGCCCAGGCCCTTAGTAAGCTCGCGCATCGCCAGACGCTCGACCACGGCGGGCTCGAGCGGAAACGGCTTAAACGCCGCCGGCGCCCCGCCCAGCTTAGTTCTTTTTCTATGAGCGGCCATTGGCCAATTGCCCCGGTTTATGCTCTACCATAACCTGAAAATCGACCTTTGCAACCCTGACTTGCTGATTTTACGTGAGTATCGTGCCGCACTCAATGGTGGATGCCGAGAACACCAGCGGCGTTGTGAGCGCAGGGCCAGCAGGATGCCGCCTCTGCCGCTGAGGCTGTTAGAGTCATATGGGGAGAGAACCTACCGCGTCCGGTCCTTATCCTTGTTCGGTCTCTTCCTCCCCTCTTCGGCGGCTTTTTCGAGTTCCGCGAGTTTCTCCAGGACGGGTGCGAGCCGCACCCTCAGATCTCTAACCCAGCGATCGAAGTGTTGCGCATTTGCCGGTGCGTCGAACTCCCACGCCAGTATGTCGCAGACGGCTCTGGCCGCAGTCCTTCGGACAGGTTCCTCTGTATCCTTGAGCAGCGGCTCGAGCAAACGCAGTGATCGAACATCTCCACTCAAGCCAAAAGCGCGTGAGCACGCTGCGCGCACCATGACCTCTTTGTCGGCACGGTGTTGCTTCAGAATCCGAAGCACATCCTCGCGGCTTTCAGCGGTTGCCGTTATCCACTTCGACAGGACCAACAGGCACGTCACCCGGAGTTCTTTCGTCTTCGTTTTGCGCAGTATCTTTCGCAGAACTCTCACCTCGGGCGGGTCGTAGTCTGGCCCTAGTCCGCGCAGTAAAAGGATCAACCGTCGCGGCGCGACATCGGGCCTCGCGGCAAGCTTCTGCGATTGTCTTAGACAGAATGCCCGTGCCTCCTTGTCCGGCATGGATTTGCACAGCGCCTCAAGAACTTCCTCCAGCACGTCTGGATCCTTCGCAGTTTCCAAGAGCTTTCTCAGATGTACAATCACGTCGGGCGTGGCAGCTTGTTGGAGAGCACGCAGCATCGCGTGTCGACGGTGGCCGCCCTTGACGAGAAGCTTGGTCAGACTGACCCGGCCCTCCGCTGTCTTGCCCAGCGCTTCTATCGCGATGAGGCTGGGCTGTTCTGACCCATGCTCCGCCCAGCGTACCAAGAGGCCGAGGTCGTTCTCTTTCACAGCCTTGCTAAGAGCGGCCGGTGGCACCGCAGAGACCGGCCCTCCCTGCCGTGTCGCGGCTTGCCCGCCAGCCTTTGCGCGTCCCTGGCGTGCCACGTCTACACTCTTTCCTTTTTCAAACCAGGCTCGCAACTTCGCGATTTCACCGTCCACGTCGAACTCGATATCCCCGCCCGCCATTCGCGCCTGCTCGGTTATCCATTTTACGGTTGTCTCCCAGGCCTTTTCAACGCGCGGCGGCCATCTCGTCACCCGAAGTGGCACGTACATAGCGCTTGCCCCTGAGACACTCAAGGCATATCCGCAATAGCGCATATGCTTCACTTCTTTCTTCATTAACTCCAGGTAGCCACGCAGGGCTATCTTGTACTGCTTTACGGCGCGTGCAGAAGGATTCCCGTACTTCTTCTGGTAAAGCCCTGCCAGCCTCAGATTCATCTGGTAATGCCACCCGTCAGGGCTAACCGCGTCCACATATGTCTTCGTGACCCGAATCGCACCGTCAACATCCTTCTTAAGGAATTGATAGACCATTCCCAGGTCCCAAAAGGCGTATTCCAACGGCCTTTCCAGACCATGAACGAAGAAACCGTCTTCCTCTTTCGCGGCTGCCCTGTCAGCTTTGTTGAAGGCGACCATTCGTTCGTGGTTCTTCTTCAAGAATTGCTGGTAAGCTTCTATCTTTGTCCCTAAGTCACCGATGTGTCGCAGGTGGAGAATCCGGGGTGTTACGTAATCCTTGGTGGACCTGGGGTATTTCTCGAGGTGCCAGAAATACCGTAGGAATGCACGTTCTGCGAACGCCAAGCCCTCCAGGTGTTGTTTGTGAAGCTCCTTTCGGAGCATTCTTCGCCCCTGGATCGTAAACGTGTGATCAACGAGATACTGCGGGTTATCAGGTAGCATGATCCGGCCAAAGGGCGTGATATTGAGGATGCTCTTGCCTTTCGGGTAGCGTTGGGCAATACGGGTGTAGCTGGCAAGCGCGGCCTCGGCATCTCTGTCGAGTATGGCAGCGTTGTATGCCAATATCAGCTCTATGTCGTCGGCAAATCTGCTGCGCGGAGCTTTCGTCAGGAGAGCTTTTAGCCTTTTTCTGGCAGCAGGCCAGTTCGCCTTGTTTCCGTTGGCGAGGATGTCCAAAAGTGGGGACAGTACCTCGCGCTCTTCGAGCACCATGTCGCTCCAACGTTTGCGGTACTCTTGATCTTCGCCGCCGGTGACGCTTGCGTGGGCCATCAGGAGAAGAATGGGCGACAGCAGCAATTCTAGGTGTCTTCTGAGCATGGTTCTGTCCTCCAGCGTAGTGCTTCCGGATTCTGATACCTCATTACCAAACGATGAAAATCGGCGACATTCAATAGTACGTCCTGATATTTCGCGCGTTGCATATGAATTGCGGAATGTCGGCCAATTCAATTGGCTTTACTATAAGCGGAGGCGCCGGGGCTGTCAAGCCGCAGTTTACGCAGATGATGCGGATTTTCGGGGAGTTATCTGCAGATTACGCAGATTACACAGATTGTGGTCCGCCGTTGGCGGACGGCGCCATGTAGCCTCGGGCGTCAGCCCATGGAGAACACGCCGGGCCGGCAGTATATGAACAGATTCTTTGCCGGGGGCGTTTGACGTGATATTCTAAGGGTGATCAAGCGAACGAATAATTCCGGGAGACGCGGATGCGTCAGACTCGTTGGGAGACAGCCGACTGGGCCGTGAAGGGTCTATTGTGGGTGGTCAGCATCCTGATCATGCTGCCGGTGCTGCTGATGCTTGGCGGCGTGTTCTGGGACGGCGGCCCAACGTTGACCCACGTGGCGGCGGTTTACGGCGATACGGCCCGCATCCTGGTCCTCCTGCGTAACAGCCTGACGGTTTGCGCGCTGACGCTGCTGGTGAGCTTGGTCCCAGGCATTCCGTTGGGCTTTCTGGTGTTCCGCACGCGGCTGCCGGGCCGGCGGCTGCTTATCCTCGGCTCGATGCTGACGGTTTGCTTTCCACTCTACGTCACGGCCACGGCCTGGACCGCGCTGATCGGCAACGAGTACTGGTTCAGTCTCGATTACTGGTTCCAGAAGGCGCTGCTGGCGGGCACGGTGCAGGGCTTGGCATGGCTGCCGGCCGTGGTCCTCATCACCGGCGTCACGTTTGCCGCGGGCGAACCCGCGCTCGAGGAACAGGGCCTGATGGACAGCGCCTGGCGGCGGGTGTTTCGGCGAATCAGCCTGCCGCAGGCCGCCTGGGGCATCGGCGCGGCGGCCATGCTGGTGCTGGTGCTGTCGCTTTCGGACATCACGATCGCCTCGACCCTGCGGCTGCGTACCTTTGCGGAAGAGACCTACACCCAGTTCCAACTTCCCGACATTCAGCCCGGAACCGGTGAGGCAGCCGCGCGGGTCAAGCCCTGGCGCGCGGCGGCGGTGGCATTGCCGGTCATAGCGTTGCTCGGGGGTCTGCTCTGGCTTTTCCGGCGGCGGTGGCGCGAGTTTGGTCAGGCGACCCGGTCCGGCAGTGAACGGCATCCCCGGAAAGCGCCGCTGGGGAGTTGGCGCTGGCCGCTGGGCATCCTGTGCATCTTGTCTTGCGCCGCGGTGCTGCTCGTGCCGCTGGCCGCCCTGGTGCGGGCCGTCGGCTCGTGGCGGAACATGTTTAACGCCGTTTCCGCCACGGGCAGTGAAATCCTTTACACCCTGATATTGGCGCCCGTCGCGGCCACGCTTGCCGCCTTGCTGGCATTGGTCTGGGCCGAGGGTCTGCTTCGCCGCTTCGGGGCCTGGCTCTGGGCCGCGGTTATCCTGCTGCTGGCAGTGCCCGCGCCATTGCTGGGTATCGGCCTGATTATGTGCCTGAACAACCGTATCTTTGGCTGGCTCTACGATTCACCGGCAGTGCTGGTTTTGGCTTGGGTGACGCGGGCCTTGCCCTATGCCGTGCTGGTTTTGCTGCCGGCCGTGCGCCGGATTCCGACCGAGCTTAGAGAAGAAGCCAGGCTCGCGGGCGCCGGTTGGCTGCAGCGGCTGTTGTTTGTGGTGATGCCGCTCGCCTGGCGGGGTCTGCTCTGCGCCTGGCTGCTAAGTTTCGTGCTGAGCATTGGCGAGTTGGGCGCCTCCGTGCTGGTGTGTCCGCCGGGCCAGTCAACGCTCACCATCCGGTTCTTCACCCTGATCCACTACGGCGTTTATTCCAACGTAGCCGGCCTGTGCCTGATCGTCCTGGGCGTGGTCATTCTGCCCGGCGCTCTCCTGAGCTGGCTCCTCTGGCGCCTCCTCCGCCGCCGCTACATCTAACCCGCACATTTGCCGCTTCGCTCTCGCCTGCGGCTCGCATAGGCCCTTTGGACCGTCTCACGGTTTCAGCGCATGTGAAGGTGTTCAAGCCGTTTCTTGTCATCCAGAGTAATGGTGAAATAGCGTGAGGCGGCGCGGACGCCCCAGGAGTTATCGCCGCGCTTCTCGAGTCGCAGAGTGTTCCGGTCCAGGTTGCCAAACCCGTAGCGGAGGGAGAGCACGAGCCGGAAGAAAGCGAGCGCGTCCTGCTTGGACTTGATGAGGGGGCGGCCCTTTCCCAGCATCAAGCTGATATCGCCGCCGCCGGAGTACTCGATGTAGCTCACTTCACCTGCTTTGGACACGCGGTAATGTTTTTCGGCCCCGCCCGCATCCATGGAGAAGAATCGGTGGTGCGGGAAGAAGCGGCTTACCAGTTTATGTTCAATGATTTTCACACTGCCGGCATCGAGACCTTGATTCCGGCAGAAATCCAACATGGCCTTTTTCCAGTTGCCGATGCCGAGCTCGATCACCAGGGTTGCGGCCCGCCAGCGGACCTCGGGGTCTTCGCTCTTGGCGGCCGCCCGCAACGCCGCTAAGGCCGGCGGGCCGATCCTGGCCAGTTCTTTTTGGGCCTGCTTGCGGAACCTGGACTTATCGTGTCCAAGCTGCTTGACCAGTTGATCAATTCTGGGCGCCAGTTGGCTTTTGATCTCCGCGATGATTTTTTCAAGCCGTTTCCGAAAGGCTTTGCCGGCCTCCTTCGCGGGCGCATCTTTTTCGGCTGCGGCAAGCTGCTCGCGAGTTGCCTGCAAAGGCGGCAGTGCCAGGGGTCCGAGCTTCTTCAAGCGCGTGGCCGCCTGACGCCGCACAGCCTGATCCTCCGAGCGCAGTTCTTCTATTGCTTGGCTGATCTTGGCCGGGATGTCCGGCGCCTGAGCGCCGCTGTCTGCCTGCTGCGCCGCGAGCCGTCCGCAGTCGCGAACCGACCCGAAGCCCCAAACAAGTAAGACACAGAGAACCCAGAAGAAACGTGAACAGCTTTTGGAACCACCGATCAGGGCCATTTCATCATTCTCCGTTGCTGCGTCACAGCAGGAAAGTAGAAATAACCTAACGGGCCAACGCAACTATCGCAACCTTTCAGCCGCGCGGGACTTTGTTTTCTCGTAATTCAACCTGGCAACAGGCCGCCGTCCTCCCCGGTTGATCGGGGACCGCGGGTGAGAACTGCCGGGCGGGACGGGCAAAAATGGCGGGGCTAATTGGCAAAGGGTGAATTCCATGTTATGTTCGCGCTTCGTTTCATTAAGTAACCGGCCAGGCTGAAACCGAGGCAACCGATGATTATTGCGGACCTGAGCAAGATTGAGGGGCGGACCTACCCGGCGCGGCGACGGACCCAGCCGCTGGTCGGGGCCGGTCAGCCGATCGAGGCCCGGAACTTTAACCTGGGCCACGTAACCCTCGAACCCAACGGCGGGCAGATCCCGTGGCACAACCAGGACTCGGAAGAGGTCTACTTCATTGTCGAGGGCGCGGGCGAGATGTGCCTGAGCGAGGAATAGCG
>SDBT01009922.1_pt1 | contig 15406 bp, 13 predicted proteins | sample 2277101 | NCBI WGS metagenome assembly SDBT01 (sample SAMN10404973, study PRJNA504765) | marine sediment metagenome | isolation source: marine sediment core GS10_PC15, 103 cmbsf | place: Arctic Ocean: Southern Knipovich Ridge | collected 2010 | reverse complement strand
CCGACACGCTCGAACTCAACCGAATAGTGGCGCCGTACGACATCCCACGATTCGTACAGGAAGTTTCAGGGTTTGAAAACCTTAAACGCCAAATCGCCAACTCAGCAAACGGTGGATAGGCAGGTGTCATATGACTCTCGTGGCAAATGAGACTTCGAAAATCAATGTGATACATTGCACAAATGAAATGGAAGCGATTTGGGACGCCTTCATTGCAGAAAACAAGGATGGGAGCGTGTTCCACAGATTTGGGTGGAAGCGCATATTTGAAAGAACATATGGAAACGATTGCATTTTCTTGATGGCTCAAGAAGAAGGTTCAGCCATCGGCGTTCTTCCTCTTGTGCTCAAGAAGAGCCGCGTTTTTGGGAGGTTCCTTGTGTCCCTACCCTATTTTGATCATGTGGGGATCTGTTGCGACGAGGAGCATGTCCGCCGGATCCTTTTCGGGAAGGCGCAGGAGATTGCAGGGGAAAAAGGCGCAGAATATATGGAGCTTCGGCATGACAGATGCCAGGACTTGGATGTAGTAACCAAGAAGTCGAAGGTCGCGATGATACTTGACCTCCCTGGCGATCCGGAAAAGCTGTTCTTGGGCCTTAAGGGCAGATTGAGAAATAAAGTAAGAAACTCATTGAAAGAGGACCTTGTGGTAAAGGATGGCGGCGTGGAATTGCTCGATGGTTTCTTCGACGTTTATGCCACAAACATGAGGGACCTCGGCTCTCCGAGTCACAGCAAAGACTTTTTCCGGCAGATATGCGAAATGTATCCGAGGGAAGTCCGTGTTTTCAGCGTTCTATTCGAAGAAAAGGCTGTGGCGTCGGGTTTCACAATTGATTGCGGAAAGGAACTTACAATTCCGTGGGTGTCGTCAATTCGGAAATACAATTTTAAACGCACCAACATACTCCTCTACTGGAGCATCCTGAAGTATGCGTGCGAAACGGGTTTTTCGACGTTCAACTTCGGCCGCTCGACTCTCGATGAAGGCACATACCGATTTAAGAAACAATGGGGTTCAAAGCCGAAACAGCTTTATTGGCATTATTGGCTTCCAAATGGGCGTTGCATTCCCGAGCTGAATGCCGACAACTCGAAATACAACTTGCCGGTAAGGATATGGAAGGGCATGCCGGTGTGTATTACCAAGCGTCTGGGGCCAAGGATAATACGGAATCTTCCATGAGAGAGAAATCTGACATTGCAGTCAATAGATGCAAAGGCCGAGACGATGGACAGATTTTCTGAACGCAGACAGCAAAATGTAAGGGAAAGATGATGGCCGAACGTCTTCCAAAAACGATTCTTGCGGCCGACCCGAATCTTTTTGTTTGCGACGACCCAAACAAGAGATGGTGCGTCCTTTACACTCGATCTCGACGAGAGAAGAAGATTGCGGCGCAGTGCGTGCAATATGGGATCCGTCACTACCTTCCATTGCGAAAGAGCGTTACCGGCCGCCGGGGACGACGGTACACCGCAATGGTTCCCATTTTTTCCGGATATGTCTTCGTATATATGGATTGGGCGAACCGGCGGCGACTGTTGCAGACCAACCATGTCGCGCGAACAATCGACGTGCCGGACCAGGAAAAACTTCTGAGCGAACTCCGTGACATCAGGCAAATCGAAGAGAGCGGCTCCTTTCTGCATCCCGTTTCCAGGATCGCAAGAGGGAAACGAGTTCGCATTCTAGATGGTCCCCTGGCCGGCCTTGAAGGAACGGTCAGCCGGCTTAAGGGGAAAAGCTGTGTCGTTTTGAAGGTCGATATCATCCACCAGGCGGTGGCATGTGAGATAGATGTTGGAATGGTCGTTCCGGTGTAGATTGAACGGCTTAGATGCGTCGTAAGTGCTTATATATACGAATGTTATGAATTATTTTCAACGACGGTTGAAGGGGACGAAGTGTGCTTGGACACAGGCAGATTGGTTATTATTGTGAGCATGGAATACTCTTCAGAACGAGTTGAGGTTTATGGCGGAATCGAATAAGAAGACGATCGTTTTTGGCATCGACGGAGTTTGTTGGGAATATCTCAACCCCTTGCTCGACTCGAAGAGATTGCCAAATCTTGCGCGTTTGATGCAAGGCGGAACCTACGGAATCCTCAAATCCACCAAGCCGCCCCTGAGTCCGCTTGCATGGTCGTCGTTTCTTACAGGAAGAAATCCAGGAAATCATGGAGTGCTCGACTGGTGGCACGTAGAAGATAACAAACTGAGTTTTCGACCTTCGAATGCGTTGGATCGAAAGTGCAGCCACTTCTGGGACTATCTTAACGAGGTTGGCCTGCGTGTGGGGATCCAAAATATTCCATTGACTTATCCTGCAGCAAAGATTGACGGCTACTACCTTTCTGGATTCGATTCACCTGAAGACGGGAGAAAAGGAGTCTATCCATCAGGCGTCAGAGATTCAATAAGGAAATTATTCGGGACCGAATTCCCCGTCTTGCCGAGTTTTTCATTGATATCCGAGGGCAGATCGAAAGAGTTCAAACAGCAATACTTCAGTTATAACGACCGGCAGACCGACTTGGCGCTTGAGTTAGTTGATAGATGCGACATCAGGGTACTGGTCATTAACTATCAAACGAATGACCATTTCAATCACAGGATGAAGGAATTCTCAGACATTGAGCGAGCTCTTGAAAATATCGACCGTAATCTTGGTCGGTTTATGAATGCGTACCCTCACGGCAATTTCATTGTTATTTCCGACCATGGTTCCGTCCGTACAAGAGGCGCCTTTCTGATCCTGGACTGGTTGCAGAACAACGGCTATCTGAAGTTGAAATATTCTCGAAAGAGACTTCACTTCACAAATGCCACTCTAGCGCATTTTTTCAGGGATACCTTGAATTGGAGAGGGAACCTTGAAAGAGCGTTCAGAAAGATTCTGACGTATACACTTGCTTATCTGCCCCGCATATTATGGGAAGCTCTTATTCGACGGCTCGATAGGAACAAATCGCTACGAATCTACTGCCCTCCCGAATTGGTCGATCTCAAACACTCTAAGCTCTCCTTCTGTTCTGCCGCTCTTTCCGGATTCTATGTGAACCCGGGATTGTCTTCTGCTGAAGGTGAAAAAACTCGCGATGAATTAGTGCGGCAGCTCGGGCAATTATTGCTTGATGATTCCGGCAAATCCGTCTTTTCCGCGGTGGCAAGATCCGAAGATATCAATGTCGGTGACTTTTCCACGGGCGGTCCGGATGTAATTGCGTGGGGAGCCCATGAAGTTCATATGCGATCAAATTGTCGACCGCTGGCTCTCCACTCCGATGGGACCCCCTCAACCTATATTGTCGACGACGCCAGCTATTTCGGAACACACACTGAGAATGGGGTATATCTATTCAATGGAAGCGATTTTCGCTCTTTGGGGACGTCCGATAACTTGGAGATTACGGATATCCCCGCCACAATACTCGCACTTCATGGCATTCCAACGCCAGATGAATTTGACGGAATTGCCGCATGGGAGTCCTTTTCAGAAGATCGGCAAAAGGATACGTCGTCTATTGCTGCACGGACCAGAGCTCCCCGTGGCTCAAGAGAAGACCCGATAACCGCCGAAGAAGAGGAAGAAGTTAGGAAGAAGCTGGAAAGCCTTGGCTACATGTAGCAATACTTCGTCTCGTGAGAGCTTGTCCTTTGATTAGATAATGAAGATCAAGAGAACACTTCCTCCATCGGGCGCGCCCCTCTATATAAAAGACTTGATTTTTGGGGTCTTCGGAATGGTGCGGCCCGCTAAGGCGCTTGAAAAGTTTGAAAACCAGTTGCGTTCCTATTTTTGTGTGAAGCATGTCTTTCTCGTTTCATCGGGGAAAGCGGCACTGACACTGATCTTACAGTCTTTATCCGAAATCACCGGCAGGAACGAGGTAGTCATTCCATCTTATACCTGTTTTTCGGTACCCTCTGCGGTGATAAAGGCCGGCCTGAAGCCGGTTATCTGCGATATTTCAGAGAATGACATTAATTATGACTTCGAACATTTGGAGCAAGTCGTCAGCGACAGGACACTATGTGTCCTTGCCACGCATCTTTTCGGCATCCCATGTGATTTGGAGCCGATCCAATCGGTCGCGCGGTCCACGAGAAGCTATATTGTGGAAGATTGCGCCCAAGCTATGGGAGTCAAACTTTACGGTAAAAAAGTAGGTACGATCGGAGATGTCGGGTTCTTTAGCCTGGGGCGGGGAAAGAATCTCTCGGCAGCCTCCGGCGGTATAATTATAACGAACGAGGACGCTGTGGCGGAAATCCTTAGAAGAAAATACATCGACTTGGAGACACCGGGACTGATAAGCCAACTGCGTTCTTTCTGTGTCTCACTCCTCTTATACATATTCTCAAGGCCTTCGCTATACTGGTTGCCTGCCGGGTTGTCTTTTCTTAAGATCGGGCAGACGATCTATTCCACGGATTTCTTCATGGGAAAGCTCAGTGGTTTCAACGCGGGTTTGGCTTCCGACTGGAAAGCCAAACTCAAGACTTTCAACAGGGATCGAAGGAGAAAGGCTGCGACCTACAGAGTAAGCTTGAAGGACAAGGGCTTCGGTTTTGTTAAAGAACAAAAAGAATCTTGCCCCGTATACCTCAGATTTCCTCTGATTATGGAAAACTCTACCGCGCGGGATAAAGCCCTGGAAGAGCTTTCCTCCGCCACCTCGGCGCCAGCGCTAACTATCCTACGGGTGTAGCCGAAATACCGCAACTGATGGTGACTGAAGAGGAACAGAGAACCTGTTCAGAAGGAAACTGGCTGGCAAAGCGCTTGATTACACTGCCTACTCACGTTGACGTATCGGCATCCGACATCGCGCTCATAGCCAACCTGCTGGGAAATGGGCTTTGTTCCCACCCTGAGAAATCAGTCCCGGCCAGACAGCAATGACAAAACTCTTGAACACAAAAACTCGCTTCATCCGCGACTCGGCCATGACTTTTGGGACCAAAGTAATTTCTCTGGTCATTGGGGTTGCTTCCGGTGTCATTGTCGCGCGCATCCTCGGCCCCACGGGCAAAGGCACCTATGCGCTCATAGCTATTTTCCCTGGTTTGATCCTCTCTTTTATTCATCTGGGGGTGGCGCAGTCGGTGATTTATCACATCAAGAAAGAAAAGGCAACATTAGCAAAACAACGCATAAACGCCTTACTGGTTGCCTGCTTTGTAAGCAGCCTTTCCATTGTCGCGCTTATATTTTTGAAGGACCAATTGTTCTCTTCTTTCCTCAAGGACGTTCCTTCTAAATATTTCCCCATACTTCTGTTCCTTGTCCCTGTCGCGGTGATCGAAGCATATTCTGCGGCCTTCTTGAGAGCCGAAGAGAAGTTCAAACTCTACAATGGCATTCTTTTCCTGGTCAATGTATTGACCTTCTTCGGAGTAGTAATCGTTTTGCTTGTCTATGATCTCGGATTAAGCGGAATGGTAGCGCTCCTCTGTGCCAGAAGCATTCTGGGAGCTGTTTTGAACCTGCGCTTTACTTACTGGCGAACATCGATCAGCTTCCGGCCGGACTTCGCTCTTCTGAAAAAGAACATCGCTTTCGGTTTCAAATCATATATGCAGACGCTGACCGGTTTCCTTCATTATAAAATCGATGTCTTTATGCTTGCGGCCTTACTTTCGGCCAGCGACGTTGGGTATTACAGCATTGCGGTAGGGTTGGCATCACTTATTTTCTTCATCCCCGAATCGATCGGCCTCGTGTTACTCCCCAAGCTCGCGGGTTTAGGCGAAAGAGAGGCAAACGCATTTACTACGCAAGTATGTCGCAACACCTTGTTCGTCACTGCTATCCCGGCTCTGGGGATTTTGATTTTTGGAAGGCTGGGAATCCGACTCCTGTATGGTACTGAATATCTTCCCGCCTGTAAGGCATTGTACCTTCTTCTCCCCGGAGTAATGGCGATGTCTCTCTACAAGATCATTGGCCGCAATTTCACGAGCAGGAATAAGCAGGAAGTCACTATCTTTGCCGGTCTTGTGGGATTAGTCATTAACATAGGGTTGAATATCTATCTCATTCCGCGCAGCGGAATTGCAGGTGCGGCACTGGCGACCACTGTCTCTTACTCGATAACCAGCATCATCCTTCTGGCTGCGTTCGTCAGGGATACCCGCTGCAAGGTTCGAGATGCTCTGATGGTAAATCATTCCGATATTGCTGCATGGTTCAATCTTCTGTGGAATCGAAGCACTCCGATCCAAAAGGAAACGTGAGGCGCCCAATCGAGATGAACCCCAAAAAGGACAGCTAGGATCGACATTTGACAGATGATTAAACGAATTTGGCATTCCGAAGCACGAAAGAGGCTACAAGGCAAGGCGCTCGCCCGTCTGGGCGGACAGCTTGACTATTTCGCGAAACAATATAGAAATGTTGAGTGCCAGCGGATCGTCAAAAACCTCGGCAAATGCGGCGAAGGAGTCCGTATTGTCTCCCCCGCCGTAATCGTCGCCCCGGAAAAAATCCAAGTGGGACACAACGCGCATATACAAGAAAACAGTTTTATTCGAGCTGAGGCCGGGCTGAGCATAGGCGACAATACACATATAAGCCGCAATCTGGTTCTTTACACTATAAATCATGATTATGAAGGAGAGCGCCTGCCCTACGACGAAACATTCGTGAATAAACCCGTCGCAATCGGTCGAAATGTTTGGATCGGAATGAATGTTTGCATTGTCCCGGGAACAATAATTGGAGATGGTGCGATTGTTGGAATGGGGACTGTTGTATCGGGGATTGTGCCGCCGCCGGCCATCATCGGGGCTGCAAAATGGAATCTCCTGAAATACAGAGATAAGGACCACTATGCCGGCCTGGATGAAAAAGGCCGGTATGGAGGCATTGGTGGTTATCCCATAGAGGGCGGCGCCGGATGAACCCGGCGCTCTTCTCTGAAAGCGCCCTAAAGGGGAATGGTGTCTTGACAGCCGCAAGCGACCACAAGGAATTTATCGTGACCCGAGACATCATGAGAGAGTACGGTGAGCATTAGGATTCTGACAAATCACGGCGGGCGAGGTTTCTCGGTGAAGTGGGATGCCAGCTCACGCTTGTTGGAACCGCCGCTGAAAAAGACCCTGGTCAAGCCCTTTTTCCGCAAAGCAGCTGTTCTCAGACGCTTCCTGGTTTCTCTATCCCATATTGCTCTGGGAGTAAGAATGTTCCTCATGCGAAGACGCTATGATGTCGTCGTGATCGGAGGCGGATCCAGTGACTATGTCTTTTCCTTTCTCCAGACCTTAATCATGCCGTTCAGCAAACCGACACCAACTATCAAGTTGGATTGTCTCTGGTACAGGGGGCGGAACAAATTCAGACACGACATGAAGAGCCTGCAACTCCGCTTTGCAAGTTTGTCGATCGATGTATTGGCGGTATGGGCAAGCAGGGAGAAGGACCGATATGCGGAAGCATTCAGGATCCCGCGGGACAAGTTCAGGTTCATTCCGTATCACACCACCAATGAGCGAGCGAGCGTCGAACCGCTCCGCGGCAATTATATATTCAGCGGCGGCAACTTCGCTCGAGACTACGACACATTGATCGAAGCAGTGGACGGACTGCCGGTGCAAGTCTTCATCGCATGTTCTCGCAAGGAAGCTTATCCCCAAGGGAAAATTCCGGAAAACGTGACAATTACAGGCGTTTCTCCAGAGGAGTTCATTTCATTGCTGGCGAAATCACTGCTTGTCGTTATCCCGCTTACAAAAGGGCTACTACATTATGGAGGACAGCAGACATATCTTAATGCCATGAAATATGGAAAACCCGTAATTGTTACCGACCCGGAGGGGGCGAGCGACTATATTATTGATGGCGTATCCGGGATGCTTGTGGAGCCGGGATATCCCGGCCGACTCCGCAAGACAATAGAGCAGTTGTTGAACAACGGCACAGAGACACGGAAAATGGGGCAAGCTGCAAAGGAAGCGGCGAAAGACTTCACAACAGAAAAGCATTTTGACATGATCCATGATCTGGCGACGCAGATATGCGTGGGCAAAGGAGAGACATCGTGTGCAAAGCTTTCAGGACCGGGTAGAACATGAAGAATCCTCAAATTGAAAGCTCTCGCTCAGGCGAAATTGAAACACCACGGGAGAAACAAAATATCCTATACGTCGAGTGCAACGTTGATGGCACTATAGGAGGCTCCCACATTAGCCTGCTTAACCTGATTAGAGGACTCGATAAAACAAGATATCGCCCAATAGTTGTCTTCTATGAACGGCATCGGCTCTGTGAGGAATACCTGACGGCAGGGGCGGAATTGCACATCCTGAAGGAAGCCCCCATCCTATCTTCGCGAATGAAATTGAATCCCAAAGGCGGAAGCACCACAGGCGGAGCATTGGTGAAAATGCTCACATTCCCTGCGACGACATTGCGCAGAGCATATAATTTCATTGTTTCACGTCTTCTCTTCGGTCTGCTGAGATCGTGCTGGTTCTTACGCCGAAATCGCATCGATCTTCTTCACCTAAACAACGGAATTACCTTGAATCATGAATGGATGGTGGCCGCCAAATTAATGAGCATCAGGCGCATCTCGCACGAAAGGGGACTTAGCGAGTACTCAACCCGCTGCCGCGTCGTTGCAGGACTTCTTGATGCAATCATATCTATTTCGAATGCGGTGAGTGAGAATTTGGAGAAGCAAGGGATTCGATGTGCCAGAAACCTCGTCATTTATAATGCAGTCCCGGATGAACTGTTCGATCTCTATGACAAACCTGCCAGGAGCAACGGAGCAGCCCCTCCCGACCACGAGCCCTTAATTGGGATAATCGGCAATATAAAACCCTGGAAGGGTCAAAAAACGGTCATAGAGGCCGTAGCTTTGCTGGTTGAGAACTATCCAAAACTGCGGTGCATGATCGTAGGCTCCGCCGCAAAGGGGTCGAACGGCTACCTGGATGAACTCAAGTCCCTGGTTATTCAGAACAGTCTTCAGGACAACGTCTCGTTCACCGGCTATCGCAGCGACGCGACAAGCATCATCAGTAACCTTGATGTAGTAGTGCACGCCTCGATAGACCCTGAGCCCTTCGGACGTGTGATCGTCGAGGGAATGGCCCTTGGAAAACCGGTGATTGCAACAAACATGGGGGGACCGACGGAACTTATTAAGTCCGGCGATACGGGCATCCTGGTTCCACCCAATGACCCAATACAATTAGCCGATGCAATAGATCAGTTGCTTTCAAACCGAGCAAAAGCTTTGGAAATTGGAAGCCGAGCCCACAGGGCCGCAAGAGAGCGATTTGGAATCAGAGAAAACGTAGGCAAGACAGAGGCACTGTATGAGACTCTTCTCACGGGCTCCAAATGACTGCTCCGTTCGGACTATCCGGCATATTCAGCTTTCTGGAAGGCTCATGATGAGAGATTGTATCGTCAAGGATGGCCGATCAAGGAAAATCTTCTTCGCATGACCGGCGCACACAAAGTTCTATTTGTGTTGCAAACGTTGGGAGCAGGCGGCTCTGAGCGCGTTGTTTTTGATGTTGCGAGAATGATAAGAGAAAAGGGAATCACGCCTATCGTGTTTGGGATTTCGGACGGGACATTACGATCTCATTTTGAACAAGAAGGAATTATGGTAGTGGTTGGAGACAAACGTCCCGGTTTGGATACACACCTTATCAGAAGACTTGCAGACCTGGTTCGCGCAGAGCGTCCTGACATAGTAAATACACATCACTTTTCTCCTTTGTTCTACGCCTTTTTGGGGTGCAAGTTCTCTAACCGCGTTGCGTTGATTCATACGGAGCATTCAAAATGGGAAATAAACAGACTCAGCCGATTTTGGAAAGCTCTTTTTTCAATTCTCCTCAAATGGGCTGACGCCGCCGTGGGTGTCTCACGAGAAACGTGCGAGGGTTTCCAAAAGGTTCTGAAGGTTCCTGTAGAGAAAATCCATCTGATCGCCAATGGAATAGATATTGTCCGATTTGCCGGAACTAGCGGTTCTGCAACTAAGCGGCGGGAATTGGGAATAGAAGCCGAGGAAAAAGTGATTGGGTGCATAGCAAACATCCGCCCGGAAAAAAACCATAAGATATTGATTTCTGCTTTTTCCCTCATTCTAAAAAAGCATCCAGAGGCGCGTCTTCTTCTGGCAGGTGCCGATCAAATGGGCGGTGCCATCCAACAATTCGCGGAATCCCTTGGCATTGGCTCGAGAGTCCTTTTTCTCGGACACAGGGAAGACATACCCGAACTGCACGCCGTTCTTGACGTTTTTTGCCTTCCGTCGCTTTACGAGGGGATGCCAATTTCAATCCTTGAAGCGATGGCGGCAAGAGTGCCCATTGTGGCCACGGACGTCCTGGGCATCAGAGGAATCATTACTTCCGGCGAGACTGGTCTGCTCGTTAAATCTAATGATGCTCAGGCCCTGGCCGATGGCATTGAGAGACTGCTCGCTGACAGTGACTTAAGAAGGTATACAACGAGAAAGGCGTTTGAATATGTCAGCAATCACCATAACATGAACGCCTGGATAGACCGATATAAGGAGCTCTTCTCAAGTATCCGTGCAAAGTGAATTCTTGTGTTCCGTCGACTTTTACTCATATATTAGTGGAGGCAGTGGAGAACGGTGTTTCAAGTATTTTGGATTTCTATAGGATTGATATTGTATGCATACTTTGGATATCCGTTGATGCTTTGGATCCTCGGTTGCTTTCGGAAGCGTCCGGTCGTTCGTGCAAGAATCACTCCTGAGGTAAGCCTGATCATTGCCGCCTACAATGAAGAACAGCGTATTCAGAAGAAACTGGAAAACACTTTGGCTCTTGATTATCCCAAAGAAAAACTTCAAATTATTGTCGCCTCCGACGCATCTTCCGATGCCACCGACCGAATAGTGAGGGAACATTCCGATCAAGGGATAGAACTTGTCCGGGCGCCAGAGAGACACGGCAAAGAGTATGCTCAGAAATTGGCTCTCGATAATGCCCGTGGCGAAATTGTCATATTTTCCGATATGGCTACCGTGCTGGAGAGCAATGCGATCGAGGAAATGGTTATGAACTTCGCAGACCCGACGGTGGGCTGCGTTTCCAGCGAGGACCGCATACTATCGGACGGGAGTTCTTCGAGCGGCGAGGGCCTCTATATTCGCTATGAAATGTTTCTGAGAAAACTTGAAAGCAGAGTGAATACGGTTGTTGGACTTAGCGGATCCTTCTTCGCAGCCAGAAACTCAATCTGCAAGGAGTGGGATGTGGACTTACCCAGCGATTTCAATACTCTGATCAATGCGGTCAGGAATGGCTACCGAGGGATCAGCGATCCGGAGACAATCGGCTATTACAAGAATGTTGAATCGAATAGAATGGAATTCAGGCGGAAGGTAAGGACCGTTCTTCGAGGAATTACTCTCTTTATGAGAAAATCCGTTTCAATAAATCCGTTGAAGCATCCTCTTTTCTATATCCAGATGCTAAGTCACAAGCTTTGCAGGTGGCTTGTTCCTTTCTGCCTTATTATAATGTTGTTGGCAAATATTGTTCTTGCAGCCGAATCTCCCTTTTTCAGGCTTGTGCTCACTCTGCAATTGGCTTTCTATTTCATTGGTCTCATCGGTTTTTTATCGGCTACTCTCCGCAGACGCATCTGGGTCAGAATCCCCTGTTTCTTCATGACGGTAAATGCATCGATTCTCGTGGCCTGGACGAAATACCTTTTGGGAATTAGACAGCCGACATGGAAACCATCAGCCAGATGAACGAAAGAGGCAAGACTGTTTGGTTGTTCAACAGACGTGCCATTTGTATTCACTAACTACTGTAAAATGAGACTGAGGAAATCATGCAAGACAAGAAAATAGAGAAAGCATTCTATGAGCGAATGTTCTCGAATCTAAAAGGGGCCGACGACGGCCATTGTATCACATATGGGTACGATGACCTGATTCAAAAGCATTTGGGAGTGCTCCCGCCAAGTCGACTTCTCGATGTAGGATGCGGAACCGGGAAAAACAGCGTTCGACTGGCAAAAGCGGGATTTGACGTGATTGGAATTGAGCTTTCTTCCGCGGGTATCGATGCCGCCCGAAAGCATGCTCAAAAGGAAGGCCAGAAGGTGCTTTTTGTTCAAGGCGATGTGGAAAACATGCCGTTCAAGGACAATGTTTTCGAAATCTCATTTTGCGGATTGATCCTCCATCACTTTCCAAGAATCGATGCTCTGATTCAAGGACTCTCCAGAGTCACCCGATCCCGCTTGTTTGCATTGGAGGTCAACGCACTCGAACCACAGAGTTTTGTCAAGTTTAACATAATTAACGCATGCTTTGGCCATCCCGCAATATCACGAAACCAAAGGGCGCTTTTCCCCAAAGGAGTGAGTCGAGAACTGCTGCGACACGGCTTCGAGGAGGTTGAGATCGAATACATCGATATCCACTCTCCGGGGATGGAAGCGGGAATTAAAGGCTGGCTTCGACGTTCATATTTGAAGATCATTCGCTTCTTCCCTCTGCGGTTCAGAAGCAATAAGTTCTTTATTTGTGTAAAGAAATAGTGCCCGATGCATCTCGCGAATACAGGTGATTATGCGGAACTGCGCCACAGATCCTGATGCGTGGATTTTGCAAAAGGTATGCAGGGAGTGGCTGCAAGGAACCCTCCGCAACTTCAAGCGAAGCATCTGATATAAAACAGATTGGTCTTTCAACAAATGAGCTCCGAATCAACAATTGCATCGACAACGCAGAGCGGATTAACGTCGGCCGATAGTAAAGGGCTTCCCTTTATCGTCTGGTCGATCGTGTTTTGGGTGTTGATCTCGGTCGGAAGGCCGCAGGATATTTTTCCATCTATCGCGATTTTGCATCTAGGCATGATTGCAGCATGTCTGACCACGCTCTTGCTTATCACGGCCGATTATAAACTCAAGAAGACGTTCCTGTCGCCCTTCGCCACCCGGGACGGCAAATTGATGATCGCGTTGATCGCATTCATGGCTGTTTTCGGAGCCATAGGGGTGTATCCACGACTGAGCATGGAGTTTCTTTTGGGCTTCTGGAAGATAGCCTATTTTTACTTTGCCTTCCGCGCGATTATTACTTCAAAGGAACGAATTGTTAAGGTCGTCTGGTGCCTCATATTTTCTGCCGGGCTAATGGGGCTTGCGAACTCCTTGCAGGCCGTCGGTATCGCCGCCACGGAGAGGCTCAGTGTCGGCGGCACTTATGACCCCAACGATCTTGGCCTCATGATCGTAACGTGCCTGCCGTTTTCGCTCTATTTCTTTATATCTTACAGCGGCTGGAGAAAACTCTTCGCTGGGGGATGTATGCTCGCTTCGTTGACGGGCCTGGCATTGACGCAATCACGGGGAGCACTCCTCGGTCTATCCGTCCAGACGGCATTCATCATTTTGAGGGATACGGGGTTTCCGGGAAGATTCCGAAAACTGGCCGTTGTGGCAATCGTGGGGGTGTTCTTCTACGCGGTTATGCCGTCCAACTATTTCGAGAGAGTGGAGGGTGCTCTTGATCAGCGCGGCACAGGAATGGGACGACTCCGCTTATGGAAAAACAGTGTAGATCTGGCAATGGACAAACCATTACTGGGCACGGGGGTCGCCACGTTTGTGCATGCCTATGGAATGGCTCTCATCAATGGAAGAATTATACCAAACAAAGACTCCTCCGCTCCTTATGCCTGGAGAGTTGCTCATAGTTCTTATGTCACTGTCTTGGTGGAGTTGGGGCTCCTGGGCACGCTTTTATATCTATCCCTAATGGGAGTTTCAATATTCGGACTGAGAAAAATCAACTCAGAGCGCAAGGTCCATCCATGGGATCCCGAGGGAGACATTTGCCTGTATGCAAGCATGACCGAAATAGGTTTTTGCGGGTATCTGGTTTCGGCGACATTCCTCTCTCAATCCTACAGCGCGCTGTTTTTCTTGCTGGTTGGACTGGCGGGAGCGATTCGATCTGTTGCAGATGAGCAAAAAGCTGAATATCCGGGCGCATCATGTTCAGTGAACGACCGACAAGGCAGTCATGACACTTAAGGGAAATACTACCATAGAAGTGACATCTGAGAAATCATCGTCGAACACCGGTTCTCTCTTATCTCTGGCCCCCATGGTGGTCGCCGCAACGTCGGTATTCGTTTTGCTGTCGTTTATGGGTAGTCTTGCCGAATGGGGCGTAACCTTCCTGGTTTTCCTTCTATTTTCTTTTGCTTTTTGGCCACTTACAATAAGAGTTTTCTGCTGGGAATCCCTTTGCGCTCGGGACTCAATCGTCTTCAGCATGGCATCCAGTTTTGCCTTGAGCTGTATGTTCGCTTCTGCTTTTATATACTTCCTCGGTTGGCACATCAGGCTTTTGCCAATGGCGCTGGGTACCATCGGCGTCTTGACCCTCCTGTTGCGAGGGATGCCTTCCCTTCGAAAAATATTCGCCGAAGAACGAGAAGGAGGCAAGGAAAAGAGTTCCTTTGAGTATATTCTCCTGGTTTTGATCCTTTGCAGCATAGCCATACCCTTGCTCGGAATAGGCAAGCTGACACCCAAAGGCATGGCCTATTCGTCATTGTTGGGATACGACTTCCTCAACAGGGTGTCATATACGCTCGCCGTGGCCAGAGGCATACCGACAGAGAACCCCTTTTTCGCGGGCCAGCTTTTTCCTTACCATATTCTTGTATATGTGCTTCCGGCATTTGTCTATAAAATCTTGGGAACGGCCGCCAATATACAGCACATTCTTCGCATATTCTTTCTTCTGCTGGCGACTCTTCTGGCTTCATGCTTTCTTGCCTGTTTACGTGCACACGGATTTTCAGTCAGGACCAGGGTGTGCGTCGGGATACTGGCCTTCTTCGCGTACAGCTATAACGGCCTGGCGGTAGTATTTCGTGATCTCGTTCTATCGAATGGGGGAAAAGTCGCAGGCATGCTTCAAGAGAAAGGATTACTGGACTTCTCTTCAGCCTCTCATGGGATATTCAGGACGCTTATCATAGAGCCCCATTCCGTTCTTGTTCTCTGCATTGCCATGATACTGTTTGCCCTCATTCGGTCAACCGATAATCAGAACGGATTCATTCCAAAAATAATCCTTGGCGCGACATTGCTTGCGGCGGCTCTGGGGATAGAGATATTTCTGGGAACGGCTCTCACACTATGGTTTGGGAGCATGATGCTCTATATTGGCCTTACAAGAAAGGAAGTCCGGAAGGAGGTCGTGGCAGGTTTATCGGCCCTTGCTCTAATACTGCTTCTTACAATCGTGCTCTATTCGAAGATGGGCATCGTGGATTTTTCGGCAAATCGCAGTTCATTGGTAATCGGTCCATCCAAAACAATCATGCTTACAGCGCCACTCTTGATACCGAT
>SDBT01009921.1_pt1 | contig 15408 bp, 10 predicted proteins | sample 2277101 | NCBI WGS metagenome assembly SDBT01 (sample SAMN10404973, study PRJNA504765) | marine sediment metagenome | isolation source: marine sediment core GS10_PC15, 103 cmbsf | place: Arctic Ocean: Southern Knipovich Ridge | collected 2010 | reverse complement strand
TCAAGCTCCCGTACTGCTCTGTGATGTACTAGCTTTGCTTCTTCAGGATTTTGCCACTGAATATATTCATCCAACTTCGTATAGTCTCCTTCAAACGATGCTGCTTTCTCATAAGGCTTAGGACTTTCTCTTTGACTTTTACCCTTTTCAGTGCATCCTTCATGACCTTCCTCAAGGTATGAGCAGTATGTTTCCCATGCCATACGATATGCTACTTCATCAGATGTATCAGGCTGATCACGACGAATAGCGTCTGCTATTTCTTTAACCTTGGCTGGTACACCTTTTGGTGCTAGGGCAAGCTGTTCTATTCTTCTTTTGAGATATGCTCGTCTTAGACTTGCCTCTGCTTTCCATGTGTCTTTTCTACATTGATAGCAAAACTTCTCAGGTCCCTTTGCCTTATCGTAGTATACTTCAGCTCCACAACCAGCACATTGAGCGACTCCTGTTTCTTTCTTTTCATTTTCCTTTTGTGCTCGTCTTAGACTTGCTTGAACATCCCAAGGTTCGCCCTCACAATGTTGGCAATATTTTGGAGGAATATCTTCTTTATTGTAGAGTATATCTACTCCACAACCACGACACGAAGAGGAGCCAACTTCTCTTTTAGGCTTATGACCCTTTATCTCCTCAGGAGTAAAAAGATCCTCATCAAAACGTTCTTGCAAATACATCTCTGTAGCTTCATCTGCTGTCTTTTTCATCCACTTATCTAGCTTAGTAGCTATGGCATGGCTTCCTTGGTCGTCTAACTTATTAGCAAGCTTAAGAGCTTTAAAGGCTGCATCTTTGAGAGGCGCAATAGGTTTTGGAGTTAGACTATATCCAATGCTCTCCTCCTCTTCTGCTCCTTCTTGTTTTTGTCTTTCAACTAGCTTCTTTTGTATCTCATGAAGATAGTTTCCAAACTCTAGCTTGTCTTCTTTACTCCACTCGTTTGACGCACAAGGAGTTAGTCTATCCATCATGTCTGTCATCTTAGTATCGATGACCTCTTTATTCTTTTTTTGTGCATCGAAAGCCTGTGGTAAATCTACTCCTTCTGCTCCTTCTGGAACAAGAAGAATGACGATCTGCCTTTGATCGTCAAGTGGTAAATCTTGAAGGATATTCTCAAGAGCCTTTTTAATATTATAGGCTCCAGCATAGTCTTTCTCACTATATAATTTCTGACCAAAACGGTGAAGCTTAACAATATTTGCCGCTGCGAAATGTCGTTGGCTAATTATATCATACTCCTCTTTCATTTCAGGAGAACCTTTACTGTATATTTCTCTTGCTTCGTCATATTTTTCTTCGGTAAGAAGAGTCTCGTACTCACTAAAAGGATCATGTGGAACGTCTGCCATAAATTCTGTCTTATCATCGTCTATACTAATAGCCTTAAGAATTTTGCGAGCTGTCTTCTTGGCTCCTTTAGTCTGCAGTTTAGCAGCAAAAGTGAGCAATTTGCGATTCTGTGAAGCTGTAAGCCCCTCAGTACCTTGATGTGCATTGGAGTAAAGATCATCCACGAATTCGCGAAGTACAGCTTGATGTCCATCCATATCGTAACCTTGATCGTCGAGATATTTTAGAACCTTGCCGAGCTCACGAAAATAAAGCTCCATTGTTCTTCCCCAGTTAGGATCACTTGGCTCCAATCGGACAGCATCATCATGTGTCTGTCCTAAGGGCATAAAAGCACTCATAGACTGTACTGGTAAACCAAGACTATGATAGGCATCAATGAGGTCCTGTCCTACTTCAAGAATCTCGCCGTAGTCGTGGTCATTGCCTTCCATGACATCACTAGGATCTCCCTCAAGTGGAGGTCTCACTTCTGTCTGTGCCCGCCTTTTTTTCATTGCGACTCTCCTGTCTGTGTAGGTTTGCTCTGGTGTGATCTCATATCCGTACCTACCTAATAAGGTAGCCATTGAATCAAGGTCTTTTTCAACTAATCCCTGCTCTGATCCGAACAAATTAAGTGATTTATTAAGATCTAGCCCCTCTTCTTGTCCTTCTACAATACCATCAACACGATGTGCATAGAGATAATCAAGAAATTTTACAACTAGATTACCAATCCTCTGGTCGTACGATCTTTGGCTGTACCGCTCGTTCACGAGCTTTCTCCCTTAACTCATGCTTGCGGTTTTGTGCATCCGCAATTCTTTGGCTGTATATATTATTGATTCTTGCTGTATTCTTACGTTTCTGCGACAATAGGACAATGTGTATCATTTTCGCTGCATTATTTAAGGTAGAAATCTCAACTCTATTCTTGATCTTGTCTCCACCTAAATGTCCAGTAATCGAGCCAATAGCACTTAAAGTGTCTTGCAAAACTTTCAAATAGTTATTTTCATTAATTCTTGGCATTATGGCTCCATTATATAAATATAGTATTCCTGTTGTATGTGTAAAAATCGATAGATTATGGAGATAAAAAAAAAGGCGTAGGACAATTGTCCTACGCCTCTGCTACAACCGAAATCTATTAGCTCCAATCGAGCTGAGATAGTTGACCCTTGAGACCATCTTGCCCAGGCTCAATAATACCAACACGAAGTGCTCCAGCTGTACGTGTCATTCCACGCTCAACCTTTGCTTCCTTATTAATATTAGTTGCCTCAATGACCTCTTCGAAAGCCTCGAAACCAGGCGTGTCCATATTCATGAGACGATCTACCTGCTTCTCAACAGCTTCCTGGCTACTACCCTCTTCGAGCTGTCCAAGCTGTGCCTGCTTTAGAGCAACCCTATAGGCTCTCTTGAAGCGAGTCTTTAGCTGATGGACACCAGCGGTCTTCTTCTCATTGTAATAATCAGAAGTTAGCTCGCCAGCATAACCTTTACACTCTGGATCGGCGGGATTGCCTGAAGAACTCTCTGCGAACAACTCAGCCCAATAAGCCTTAGTCTCTGAGTCAACTTCTGCCTCACTCTTAAGACCCTTTAGAGCTTTACGACGGATCCTACGACGGGATGCTGCATCTTTCTTGTCATCCTTATCCTTATCGTCATCGTCATCATCGTCTCCATCATCGTCGTCCTTATCTTTCTTCTTATCATCCTTAATGGCCTTCTCCATTGACTCTTCCTTGTCGCCATCCTTATCCTTGTCAAGGAAGTCAGGCTTCTTGCCCTTTGCCTCAACGTCAAGAGATGCTTCTACATTGCACTCGCAAGGATTACAGTCACACTCTGTACAATGCTTTGCTTCTACCTCAAGACCAGGGGTCTCGGCAGACGCTTCCTTATTGCACTCACAAGGATCGCAGTCGCAATCTTCACACATTGCAGCAAGGACCATCTTACGACGACGGATCTGACGCGCAGTTAGCTCACCACGGGGCTGCTTCTCAGCAACTTCCATGTCAGCAATTTGCTGCTCAGTTAGAGTCTCAATGACGTTATCGCCTTCGAGATCTTCCCCACCTGCCTTTGTAGCTACTCCACCCTCTGGATGGGCTTCAGCAACCATGTCACTATCTGTTAGGTTATAAAGCTCAGCTGCCAACTTGTAACGGCGAGCCTTACGTTCGAGAATCTTAGCTGCAGTAACTGCACCAACTTCTCCAGCCTCAACCTCAGTTAGCTCATGCTCTGCTTCTTGGACCTCTTTCTTAGCCTGATCAGCATCACCCTTATTGAGTGCCTTCTCAGCGTCCTCAAGATCACCCTTGGCCTGCTCTACATCAGCATTACCATCCTCAGCAACCTTTGTGATTACTGGAGAGAATGGCTTGCCAAGAATACCAGAAGCCTTCTTTACGAGCTTCTGAGCATCATTGAGTGCCTGCTTTGTAATGATCATAAGATCCTTGAACAACTTTGCGTTACTACTTGCCAGCGCTCCACCAAGCTCTTTGTCGAGACCCTCGAGCTCTGCTCCAGCCTCACCAAGATCTAGCTCAGTCTCTAGTGAATCGACATCCGCCTCATCTCCCTCATTAAGAGCACGAATCTCACGAACTGCATCCTCAATACTTGCTAGGGCAGTATTAATCTGCTCCTGTGCATTGAGCTCGCTCTCTTCACCTTCGCCACCGAGTTCATCCTCAAGACCTTCAAGGCCCATCTCATCATCTCCTGGCGTTGGCTCATCGCCCATGTCGCCCATTCCGGGCATCTCTTGTGCTGTCTTTGAAAGAACCTTAGCTCTCTCAATCTGAGCCTTAACCTCATTAAAACCTTCTTGCTTGATGGCTTTAATAATGTTCTTACCATACTCCTCAGAAGCGACCCAATCCCAGTTTGTAATCTCAGGATTGTCATCGTTTGCTGTCTCAAGATCGCCAGGATAAAGCTCTTCTGCAGATGCTTGAAGAACAGGCTTACTGCCAGCAAATACTGTCCAATAAGACTTGCTCTTAGTATCAGCAACTACGAAACGCGCACGAAGCTTTGCACGATGGAGTTCTTCCTTCCACTTGAGCTCTGGCTTAATCTCATAGCTGTCGTATCCAGGATGAAGACCTTCATTACCCATCTCCATTCCTTGACCGACCATTTGCTTATCGTGCTGATCACGAACGGTTGTATAGTCATCAATATCATAAGGTGTAACCTCAGGATCATTTAGACCTCCACCGCCGAGGAAATATGCTTCCCTCTCAGTTGAACCTTGCTGCAAGATAGCTCGACGAACTCGACTACGATCTTCACGAGTCTTTGCTCGAAGAAGCTCTTCCTTCCAACGAAGCTCTGGCTTTACAGGATATGAATCATAGCCTGAATGCAGACCTTCATTTCCCTCTTCCATTCCTTGGCCAACCATTTGCTTATCTAGGTTGTCTCGGTAATTTACATAATCCTCAATGTCATACGGAGTGACAGAGGGATCGTTTAAACCACCAGCTCCCAAAAAGTAGGCCTTTTTCTTCTGGTTTTTTGACATTTGTTTTCCTCCGTTGATAATGTTATAATCATTATCCTCTTTTATATGTGACGTCACATCTTCCTCATCGGGAGGAAGAGTCAAATTTAATTCCTGTGCAAGTCTAAGACGCGCCTTACAGCGAGCCCCTAGAGTTGATGTTACCTTAGTGTCAGTTGTGGAGCTACAATTACACGAACCACCACAAGTGCATTCGCCGCCCTTACCACAGCTACAACTGCCTGCCTCTTTATTTACTACTACCTCTCCTAGTTCTTCCATTAGAGTATTCAATTGAGCTTGAACGGTTCTGAGCTCATCTCTGATATCTTCTGCCTCAGCTGGGTTGATACAAGTCTTCAAACTTGCTTCTCTTTCATGTACCCTATCCTTAAGCATGGCAACAACAGATCTAATCTTTGCTTTTGGATCTGCACCATTACTTACGACAGAAATTTCAATAAAATTGAGACCACTATTAATCTCATAAACCTTATTAGTACCGGCACGGGCGAGCCCTTTACCGTCTTTTACGTGTTCACAGTAGTCATCTTCTGTTACTGCCTTATTACCGCATTCAGAACATAGACTAAATTGAACCTGAGTTCCCATGGAGACATCGTTAGAATATCCAGCCTCAATCTGACGAGCAAGTTCTGGATAGGCTACCTTGTCACATGCTACTAAGATGTCTACACCTTTTGTGTCTGCATCCCAGCGAGCATCTAAAATAATACCACGAATCTTTTCAGCATCATCACTAGCATGATTAACAAAAAGACCTCGACCAACGAAAGTTTCGTAAGCCTTGATCGTCTTTGGCTCACCATCTGTTTCAACGGTAACCTCTGCTAGGAGTTCATGCTCTGGAAAGGCATCACCATTTTGATTAACATATGGCTCGATTCCATCCTTAGAATGCCAAAGTCCGTCTTGAAAGTCTTTAACTTTGTCACCACAATGGCTACAATTACCATCTTCACCGCGTCTGATCAGGTGACCGTCTCCTGCGAACTTTTTTGTCACAGGGTCATAATTAGTAGCTTCCATTGCATGAATTGCACGACAGACAAAATAAGTAAACTCATCTGACTTTGGTGCAACACGCTTGACAGCTTGAGCAAGCTTTCTGAAATAGAGCATGTTCGCTTCGGAACTTAGTGCCATTTCAGCAGTTATAGATCTCGCATTCTCTAGGGTCGTAAGAGCATATTTAGTTAGCATAGTCTCCTCTCTCCAAATTCTCTAACCTCTGTACTGAGTAGATAATATCGATAGGTTTCGAGATCTATATTACTCGATTTTTAGTTTAATAGGCTCGTCATCAAACAGCTTGTGAGCATGATCGTGCCATTCCTTGTAAGCATCGAAGTAATCTTGTGCCTTTTGAGCAACTCCTAAGATCTCTTCGTACTTCTGACGCTTTTTGCCTTGAGAATAACGATACTTGAGTCCATCAATCATTTCTTTAAATTCATTGATAGACAGCTCATCAAACTCAGGATCTGCTTCAGCTACTTCTTCAATCTCAACATCCTTAGGACCACCGTCTTCGACATCAGTGACATCTTCAACGTCAGTGACCTGCTCTACAGAGTCTTGCTGAGTTTCAGGAAGATCCTGGAAAGGAGCTCCAACAGCTGACTCATCATTGATCACAGGCTCTTCAATTGGTGTCGTAACATCGACATCCTGTGGTGAAAGAATTTCTGGGGCAGCATTAAAAGCAGATGGTAAATCTTGTCGCATATCGACAAGAAGCTCATCCGCCATTTGTGCCTCCTTGAGGGCACCCTTATTTTCAAGGCTATCTGCAACCTTGACTAGAGTCTGGGTAACTCTCTGAATCCAAGCCTTTTTCTCTTCACGAGTAGGCTCTTCTTTGGCAGCAACAGCTGGCTGCTCTTTTGCCATATCCTTGACGATCTCCATGAGCTCATCTGCTTCTTCAAACTTACCTTGCTCATCAAGCATATCGGCAACCTTCAAAAGTTCGCCAATACTATTCATGAGTTTCCCTCCTTTAATAGACGCGGCTACCGCTGCTGGAGCGGCTTCATTGTGGTATTCTTCAATAGCATGTTTGACAGCTTCTTCATTATCAAACATTTGACCTGTTGCTACATCTGTGTAGCGTGTAAATTCTGGTAAAATTCTAATGCTTTGTGCAAATCTACGCATTCTAATGTTCTTTGATGCTTTTTTTAAATTTGATCCTATGAACTGCTGAAGTTGCATTCCTTGTAGTCCAGAAACTGAAGTAAATTCTCCTTGTACTGGGAACTTCCAAATTAAACTTCTAATCTTTACAATGAGATCTTCAACTACTGGAATATCTTCATCTGGCTCTCCAGTTGGTTCAGAATCATACGCAATGATAGTTGGCTCTATAATGATAACAGATTCACCAAGATTTTCTGGATAGGCTTTCTCAATCTGTTCCGGATCACCTTCTCCCCAAAACTCTGGAAGCTCTTTATAGAAATCCACATATTCTGGTGGGACTGGACCTCCAGACCACTCTGGCCTATGTGTCTGGATATATTCAGATTTACTTTTGGTACCTGTATCTTCCTGTAGACGCCTTGACATCGCAGGATATTTGCGAACAGCATACCAAAACTGAAGATCGCTATCCTCATCTTCAGCAACACCGCCTACAACGTAAAGTTCAGTGGCTTTTTTAATAGTTACCGTAAGAGGCTCAGCAGCGAAAATTTCACTCTTGATCTGTTTCAGAACTCTCTGGTTCATCTTCAGTCGATGTCTTCGTCTCGCTTGTAAGCTTAAACTCATCATTTAGCCCATCTCCTAGGAAAAGCTCTTCAAACCTCTTAGGGGCTTCTTCGAATCCACCATTCTTAATGAGTTGTGGACGAACCCTTGCTGTAATTCTTTTGCGAATCATTTTATCTCACCTTTGTTAAGTCTTGTTGAGAAATCTGCTCTGGAACCTGCTTTATAACTTGAACAAAGACATTTATTAGGTCAGAAAATTCAGTTAAAACATTAGAAAATGTAGTATCATGTCCCATTACACGCTTAAACTCGTCAAACAAGCGATTTGTTGTACCGTATAACATGTAAGAATCTACAATCGCACGCGTTCGGTCAAGTTTGGTCTTTTGAACCTCGTGCATACGCTCTACTAGCTGATTAACATAAGCATTCCACTCATTTACCTGCTCTCTGTCGAACTCTTGTGTTCGACTTTGGATTGCTTGTTGAAAAGCTCTATGAACCTTTGAGAGTGCAGAGCGAATCGCCTCAATATTTTGTTCTTCTAGATAATCGTACTTAGGCAGCTCTTCATCTAGTACTTCATGCCATTTTTCCCATTTATAATAAATGGAGCGTTGCATTGATGCCTTTTCAGGTGAAACCTCTTCTTCTGTAGGAAGTTCAGACTCTTGCTCTTGCTCTGGCTGTTGTTGTCCCATTTCATCCTGAATGTCGTCTGGAGCTTGTCCTCCGCCACCCATTGGATCAGCCATTGGGTCGGCTCTTTGTCCGCCTCCCGCTGGATCAGCCATTGGAGCACCTAATTGCTGGCTATATTTGCGCAAAAACCGTGAAAGCAACGCTGCCTCACTATGTAGTCCTTTTACATTTAAACTATTAATGGTGCTGACAAGTAGGTTCAGATCTCTCACTATATATCTCCTGCGAATATTATCCCTTTTAATAGCACAATATCAATAGATTTATAAGTTTTTATGAATATACCTTAGGCCGGAACGCCTTCTCCTCCTGGCCCTGGAGCAGCTGGCCCTGGAGCACCTAAGTCTGGACCTTCCATACCTTCAGGTAGAGGTGGTCCTCCTTCTCCGCCCATTGGTGGAGCACCCATTGGTCCTCCTCCACCCATTCCAGGTGGTCCACCAGGAGCAGGTCCTTCCTGCTCATTAGTGATTGGATAATCTTCACCCTTATGAGTGTCAACGATTGGCTTGTCAGGATCAAGTGTGAGCAATTCTTCAAGAGACTTCTTACCAAGAGCAACCTCTTCCTTAGCTTGAACAGCTCGATCGATTGACTCTTGACGCATCCTCTTAAGCTCTTCATCGTAATCAAGATCGAGAGACTCATAAAGAGTAAGGTCTGAAACCTTACCAGGCATTCCTGGCTGATCTCCAGCAGCAGGTTGTGCAAGAAGACCAGTAAGAGTTGCAATGTAGCCATCCATATCTCGTAGATTAAGTTTGTTCCACAGTACCTTGGGAACGATCAACTTACGACTACCACCCTTATTGGTATAGAAATCCTGAAGCTTACAGATTGGCTCCATAACCTTCTTTTCTACCCATTCTGCAACTTGCTCTCTGAATCTGTCGTATCTTGTACGCAGTACTTCCATTCCAATAGAAGCAGTTGCATAGTTAGGACCTTCACCATTTAGAATAGCTTCTGGTGCCAAAAGTCCTGTATATAAATTCTTATTGATAGCCTCCCACATTCCTGATACATCTAGTGTATGTCCTGAATATCCAATGCGCTCGATCTCAACAGCACCATGAGTTACAATCTTGAAATCTGGATCATACTGAGACTCTTCCATGATTGCTTGGAATGCTGCAATGTCCTCATCATTTGGTCGCCAGTTACCTTGTGGATCACCTAGCTTCACTAAAGTAATCGGATTGATCATACCATCTGCTTGTGCAAATTGCATTTCACGAACCTTATCGTAAAGCATAAGATCCTTATAGCAGGCCGTCACTAAAGATGTGCCACGTATATCATACTCAGAGTTCATCATCTTCATATGAGAGATGTTAAAGTTAGAAAGAGGAATATCCTCTCCTCTCATAACATGATACAATGTCTCTGCTGGAAGTTGTGCTCTTAGTTGAGAATCACCTTGAGATCTACCTTGAACAATACGACGCAGACTATCATCAGGAATTAAGTAGATAACTGGATAGCGAGCAAGTGTATCGGTCTTAACACGAACAAAGTCAGGGTTGTGTAAGAATCCATAATTCCAAACACCTTGATCTTCATCAAGCTCAAGATATGGGAACGCTTCACCAAGCTTCCAGAACTCTAGAGCAATACCCATCAGCATTGCTCTGAAACCCATGTTCTCAAACATGTCTTCAAAAAACTGCTTTACTTTAGGATCTTCACATGTAATCTGAAATTTACTGACCGGGTAAGTCGCATGCAAAGTAATCGCATTACGAACGATCGGATTGGTAGCAAAGAAATGTCTATTCCACGCGTTCATGGTCTTCATGTCGCGTGGTAGCATTAAGTTGCTAAATTCATATAGGGGGCTATATACCTTAGGTAGGTTACGAATTACTGCCAACTGAGGTCCAGCCATACCACCTTCAACAGATTGGCCTCTCCTAGTAATCTCAGCAGCCATCTTTTCTTGCTTACGCTGATGTACCAAGGCCTGTATATGCCTTGGTAGTGGCACAGCTGGCTGTCGTGGAGCACTAGGTCTTGATGTTGTACCTCTTCTCGTAATTTTAGCCATTTAAGCTTACTCCTCTTCTGTCTCCTCTACCTTTACTTCTTCCTCTGCGGCGTCAACTTCGACTTCCATGTCTGAATTGACTGCACGAAGGTAAAGGGCATTTACCATTTCCCAATTGATGCAATTATCTAACACTGCATCCACATAGGCGGCTCTGTCATTTTGGTAATTAAGATAGTATGCATGTTCCCATACATCTATTGGAAGAATGGGTTTGACACCCCATACAGTACCATTATTGTGTTTTTCTGCTTGCAAAACATACAAGCATTGTGAAAGAGGATTAACCGCTAGAATGCCCCAACCACTACCATGTACTGTTTTACATGCTTGTGCAAAAACATTCTTGAACTCTTTAAAGCTACCAAAACACTCGTCAATAGCAGCAGACACTTCTAACTTCTTATTGGGCTTACCTTCACCTTCCGGTGTCAGTATTTTCCAGAACACTGAGTGAAGAACATGACCTGATCCATTGAATGAAATAGAATCAAGAATTCCTTTTACTTCAGCCTTCTTATCTTTACGTGCCTCTTCGAGAGCCTTGAAGGCATCGTTCAAGCCATCAACATAACTCTTATGGTGAGCACTATGGTGCAACTCCATAGTTTGAGCATCAATGTGAGGTTCTAGATCACCATACTCATATGGTAGATCAGGTAGGACATACTTGTCACCCTTTTTGTTTGTTAGCTCAATAACAGGATCAAGAGTAACCTCTGTGTCTCCGTCTTCTTCCTTTTCAGTCTTAACTGCAGACTTAGTTACGAATCCCTTAACACCTCCCATAGAAGACATGGGCATTGTAGTGGCCTCGTTCTGCTCAACAAGCTGTGTAATGCCTGGAGTTCCTCCAGCAAGGCCATCTCTGACCTCTTCTAGATCTTCATGCTTCTTTTTAAGAAGTTCTTTGATCCTTTTCTGACGTTGAAGAACCTTGTCGCTACCTACAGAGATGAAGGGTTTGCGACTATATTCTTCCTTGACTCGTTCTAGTCGTTCCTTTTTGCTCTCTTTTCTTCTCTTTCTATCATAGGTTGCGCGCCCAGATGAACCATCTGAATCTGAATCTTCGTCCTCAATCTCGCTTGCACTTTCATCTCGACTCTGCTGTTGCTCTTGAAGTTCTTCTTTACGTTGAAGCCACTGATCGCCACCTAATTGCTGATCAAGTGTATTAAAGTCGTCCAACAGAAATTCGTTGAAATAATCACCGGCCATATTAAACCTCTTCAAAGACTAATGAGTTTAGACACTCAATTTTCTCTCTGTAACTATCAGGATACAAAAATCTCTCTGCTGCCACTACACTGCTTAGAAGACTATTGCCATCCTGTGGTGTAAAAGAATATCCCATAATATATGGTCCTTCTACGTGTAGTGTTGAAAGAGGCACAATTGCCTGATTCAAAATTCTACCACATAGAGGACTATGATCTCTTGCGAAACTAAAAGCCGTACCTGTATCTAGCTTCTCGGTTATAGCAATCAAAGGATTGCTTTTGATTCTTACCTTTGCTTCTTCTAAAGTTATTCCCCTTGGATCTTTTAGTTTGAAGCGAAACTGAACAATATGCATATACTGAGTCGGAATTTTGATTGCTGACGAGAATATGCGAGGAACCACACCTGAAGTTATTGTTGCAAGTAATCGTGAGACATCTCTTGCATGATGTGTACCAAACTCTTGGTCACTATGTATTGCTACTGTTGGTGCTGCAATGAAATGAGTAAATTGACTAATGTCAGTGGCTCTTCTAATACATACAAAGTTTGCATGATCTAGAGCAGTAACGTCACCATCAGTTAAGGTCTTAACTAGTGCTGCCATATTGTGAGTATTACAGCTTACGATTTGAATGAATTGATCCTCAAAATCAATACCGTCATTAATCATGTAAGCATATGGCTTACCAAACCCTTCTTCACTTCCTTGAGCAATAAAGCCACGAGTGTTGTGGGTGTAGGCCTCATAAAACTTTTCTTTATTATTGGTGCCCACTCCCGATGGAGTACAGTCAATGACAACTGCAGCTTTATTCAATGCTTCATCAATAAGACAATCTGGATCTAATCCTATGTCTTTGAAGGCTAATGCTTTCTCATCAGAGGCAACACACAGCTTAGCACCCTGTCTAAGAAGTTCAACAACCTTTGTCTTATCTGAAAGTAGAGGAGTATTCTTATGAAAATAAACTTCATCTACTCCTAATTGATCTTTAAGTTTGGCAAACAGACTGATTAACGGTTCGCCAATAGTACCAGTTCCAATTATCAGTACGACTTTCTTTTGCATTACTTACCTTTAATAAATATCACTTCCTTGAAAACTGGACCCTGGCTCTGCATAATCATACTCGTCAAACTCAAAATCTTTGTCTGAATCTGACACCTTGATCCAAACCCCCAAATTGTCCATCTTATACACTTTACATCTCCATGAAAGCGCTGAACTTACTTTTTAGAATCTCATCTGAGAGGTCTACACCATCTGCATTATTGTTAATTGAAATAAACGCATGAGGTAAAGCCTCATAAAACTTATGCTTTGCTGCCATCTTCTCTCTATAAATCTCAGCAGTGTTGGCTGCTTCAGAATCAGCAACTGATCCGAACACTTCAACAATTGCTTGAGTATTTCCTTCATCATCAAGAATAAAGAAGTCTGGTACAAAATGCTTATAACCCTGCTCTAAAAGTTCAGGATCTTCAATCGCAATCTTATCCGCCCTCTCAGCAATACGGAAAGGAACATTATTTATCTCTAAGAAACGACGAATTCTCAGCTCTTCAGTTGAGCTTCTTAACCTACCATTGTCATTATAGAAATCGACATACTCTGGAGCAGCCTCAATTACTAGATCTGACCAGTCATGTCCATTTCTTTTCATTGAATCTTTTAGCCCTTCTAAAGATCTTCCAACACCTAATAGTGGTTTATAAATATCAGGATGTGACTTAAAAAAGCTATGTGTTAATGGTAGTCCTGCTGTATGTGCATCTCTTAGAAGACTGATGATCTCGTCCTTTAACCATGCATGAGCGAGCTTCTCTTTTCTACGATAATACTGCAGAGCTGCTTCTAAAGATTCTATCTTGTTTTCCGTTAGTTTGTCTCCATCTCTTTCAAATCCAATTGCTAAGATGTTCGAAGCAACTGCATGATCAAAAGAATCATAAAAGATTGGAAATCCACAAGTGTTTGCTTTTGGTAGACTATGGTTAGTAATCTGGTACATTAGGTTAGCTGGCAGACTCATTCTACTAATGGGCTCCCCACTTGCATATAGTTCTTGTAGCGTATTGTCGATCTTACCTTGATCCCAGTGCTCATATTTGAATGCACCTAAGTCTTCATCAAGACCGTACATCGCTTCAAGCTTCTGCTTGATTGCTCTCCAGCTTCTCCCCATTAGTTCGGCAGCTGCTTTATAGATAATATGGTGAGGAATACCGCGCTCTCGATACTTAAGATATAAGTCTTTTATTTTTTTTTTATCTTCGAGAGTCCAACGAGAAGCAGAAAACTTAGTGAAGCCTCTATATGAGGCTTGAAGATTTTCAAGCAATGTAAGTACCCTCTTATTATTTCTCTTCATGTAGGTACCCTCTATTGATTTCTCTTTGATTAACTCTCTAATTTCTTGTCGAGAATATCCCTGTAGATACTCTCTCCAGTTCATACCGTCAATTTCTTCAGGTAAGATAAAGACAGCATTACCTCTGCCTACTCTTCCGGTCTCTTTACTTATACGTAGGGGTAGTCTGTTAATCAGCAGAACTTCGTCATCGAACTCTACTCCAACATATCCTTGTGGCCATCCAGCAATTGGAATAGCATTAAGACCATCTAGAAGCTTTTGAATTTCACCAACATATCCTGTTGCTCCATGATATTCTTCTGTTGGTTCCATTTGTTCGCCTCTTTCCTGCTCTGATCCTTCACCTGGAGGAAAGATCATAAAGCCTTCTTCACCAACTGATTCTTGACTAGGCTTATGGGCAGCTTTCTCTTGAGCGTCTACAACTGATTCCATAAACTTCATTATCTCACTCTCATCAACAGGCTGAGTACGCTGTTCAAACTGATGTATTACTGCTGTAAAGGGTGCTTGTTGGTTTGCTGGTAATTTTGCAATTTGCTCCTCTAAAAAGCGTACTACTCTCTGCTCAATTGGCTTAAAATTGACATATCGACCTGGAGCAAGCTTAGTAAAACCCCTATAATCTTTTGCCCAACTTTGAATACGTGGAGCCTCTACATCCTGATTCCAAGGACGGTCAAATACATAAGCCTTAATACCATTTTTTTGAAGGTCTTCAATATTAGAAGGTTTATCATCAATCATAATGTCAATATTCTCTTTAACAGCTCTTGGTCCCTTTTCGTCGTCGAGGATCAGCTCATGATGCTTGATTCCCATTTTCTCTAGCCATTCTTCTGTTTGCGGTCTCCAATGCTCCTCACGAGCAGTAAGAATGATGATTTTATGCCCACTATCATACCACCCATTAATCTTTTCAACTGATCCAGGCATCGCAGGTACACTTCCTACTAGACCTTTAGTGAGAGCTTCTTCTCTTACTTTATGCTCTAGGTCTTTGTCACCATGCTCAGTGTCTCTAACTTGGTATCTACGCTTATCTTCTTCATCAATCTGTACATATTCGCTTGCTAAATCCATCAATACTGGTTGAAAATCAGCAATAACACCGTCAATATCGATACCAATCGTCAACTTCTGAGGTTCTTTTTCCTGCTTACCAGCAACTCTACCTTGATATCCACCAGGGGCAGGTACAAAAGTAGCAGGAAGGCTAGTAACCATAGTCTGAGTACCATCCTCATCGGTATCCTCCCACTCTACGGGTCCTATTTGATTTGGACCTAGATGTTTCTTTTTCTTTAGCTCTAACTTCCTATTTAAAGTTTTAGGAGGAGCATTAAAGGGCTCTGCCTTCTTAGTGATAAAACCTCTGATCATGGCTTTCTTCCACCAGCTGTTCGAGCTATAGGCCTAAAAGCTCCACCACCAGGAAGTGGCATTGTTCT
>SDBT01009920.1_pt1 | contig 15408 bp, 14 predicted proteins | sample 2277101 | NCBI WGS metagenome assembly SDBT01 (sample SAMN10404973, study PRJNA504765) | marine sediment metagenome | isolation source: marine sediment core GS10_PC15, 103 cmbsf | place: Arctic Ocean: Southern Knipovich Ridge | collected 2010 | reverse complement strand
CTCAATAGCTTCGTTAATGGCAACTTTTGCCGGAACTTCTTCCGGATCCGCAAACAACAATTCGTAAACTCCGATTCTTAAAATATTCCGGTCAACCATTGAAATTTGTTCCAATGGCCATTCGGGAGCCGCCTTTTCTATAATCTTATTCAAATTTATAATATTTTCTATAATCCCTTTCGCAGTTTTCCAAATAAAATTCAAATCATCAATACCCGGGGCAAACTCCTTCAAATTGCGTTCTATAGTTTTTATTAAATCTCTTTTTCGTCTATGGAAATCCCATTCATAAAGAGATTGCATAATAATACTTCTCGCTAAATGCCGCGTCGCCATAAATCCTTACTACTTTACCTTTTTAATTTTTAAACTAATCTCTTTTACTTTTTTCCCTTTATAAATCCCGCATTTCGGGCAAAGACGATGAGGGATAATCGGATAGCCGCAACCAGGACAAACTGATATTTTGACCGGCTTCAACGCCAAATGCGAACGTCTCCTTCCGACTTTTGACTTGCTATGATGTTTTTTAGGTACTCCACCCATATGATTCAATGGTTAATAGTTTAAAAGCTAACGGTCAACTGAAAAATTTTACACTATCTATTTTAATTTTTCAAGTTGTTTTTAATTGGTAATCGCTCATATTTTTATTTCCATCGGCTTCAGCGCGGTAGCAAAAAAAGGAAAATGCTTTTTTAGATTTTCCGCAGCCATGCCCGTTCCCCTAACAACACAAGTTAGAGCATCTTCTATAACCGAGGCCTTAACGGAAATTTCTTTTTCTATCAACTGATCTAATCCCAGAAGTAAACTCCCTCCCCCGGAAAGATAAATACCTTCCTTTAAGATGTCACCGACAAGTTCGGGAGGCGTAATTTCTATTGTTTCCTTTATGGACTCTGTTATTAAACGCAAGGAACGACTTATGGCGGATCTGATTTGTATTCCCTTAACTACTATTTCCCGCGGCAAACCAGTGGCTAAATCTCTTCCTCGTACGGCAAGTTCCAGTTTTTCCTCATGAGGAGTTGCTGAACCTATTGTTATTTTTAATTCTTCCGCTGTCGGCTCACCGATAATTAATTTAAACTCGTCTCGGACAAATTTAATGATATCGTCATTTAACTTATCGCCCGCTATTTTCAAACTCTTTGAAGTAACTATGCCGCCCATGGAAATAACGGCTATTTCGGTGGTTCCTCCGCCAATATCCACTATCATATTGGCTGTCGGTTCGTTTATTGGCAATCTGGCCCCCAAGGCAGCGGCAATCGGTTCCTCTATTAAATACGCCTTTGCTGCACCTGCCGAGACAACGGCGTCTTCAACGGACTTTTTCTCAACCTCGGTCAAATTAGTAGGAACTCCAACCACTACCCGGGAATAGTTAAAAAGACTATTATTATGGGCTTTTTTTAAAAAATGACGGATGATTTCCTGGGTCATTTCAAAATCCGAGATGACCCCGTTTACTAAAGGACGGATAACTGAAATATGAGCTGGAGTCCTTCCCAGCATTTTTCTTGCTTCCTCGCCGATAGCCAATACCTGGGAAGTTTTATTATTAAGAGCGGCAAGCGAGGGCTCGTTAATAATAATTCCCTTGCCTTTGGCATAAACTAAAGAATTCGCCGTTCCCAGGTCTATCCCGATATCTTTTGTAAAATAATCCCAAATCATTAATTATTTTTTCACTAAATTAATTAGATTTTTCAAGTTCACAAGTTTTATTTTTTTTTCATTCCTTCTTTTCACTTCAATTTTTTCTCCGGTTTTTTCGCTTATTACCGCCCGCCAAGGAATTCCAATCAAATCCGAATCGGAAAATTTTTCACCAGCCATAATCAATTTTCGGTCATCGTATAATACCTTAATTTGCGATTTTTGTAAAGCTTGATAAATTTCACCGGCAAAATTTCGGCTTTCCGGTGATTTACCAATATGAATTAAATGAACCTGAAAAGGGGCCACACTATCGGGCCAAATAATTCCTTTTTCATCATTGTGAACCTCGGCTATAACTCCCATTAAACGGCTGATTCCTATCCCGTAACATCCCATTAAAACTTCTTTTTCTTTTCCTTTTTCATCCTTATACGTCAAATTAAATGGTTTGGAGTAACGGTCTTTTAACTGAAATACGTTTCCGACTTCAGCCCCTTTTTCTTTTTTCAGCTTTTCATTACCACATTTAGGACAAGATTTTTGTTTATCAATTATTTCATTATTCACCGCCAAACCGCATTTTTTGCACAAATGAATAATGTCTTCTCCGTACGGCGTAACAGTTTGAAACTCGTGGGAATATTTTGAGAAAGTTCCGCCCGAGGCAAATGTTAAATAAGTTGTTTTACCAAGACCGAATTGGTCAAAAATTTTTTTATAGGAAGAAATGGCTTTGTTATAATATTTTTCCAAATCTTTCTCATTGCGGTGAAAAGAATACAAATCCTTCATTAAAAATTCCCTGCCTCTTAAAAGGCCTGATTTAGCTCTTACTTCATCGCGAAACTTTGTCTGAATCTGAAAAGCGTAAAAAGGTAAATCCCTATAGGAAGAAACGTACTTTTTAGCTAAAGGCACAACTATTTCTTCATGCGTCGGACCCAATACATAATCATTTTTTGAATAATAGCTTTTAAAACGGAATAAAGAATCGTATTTATTCCATCGACCGGTCTGTTCCCAAAACGATTTAGGTTGAAGAGTCGGCATTAAAATTTCCTGCCCGCCGATTTCGAACATTTCTTTTCTAACAATATCCTCTATTCTTCTTAAAACCATAATGCCCAAGGGCAAATATGAGTAAACGCCAGCCATAACCTTGTCTATAAATCCACCCCTTGTAAGAAGCCGGGCATTAAGGGCTTCTTCGTCTTTGGGCGCTTTTCGTTGAGTTTTCGTAAAAAGTTCAGATTGAAGCATATTATTTAAAATTAGAGAAAACCATTTATATCTTTAACTGTAATGGCAATCATTAAAATTAGCAAAAAAGCCATACCTGCAGCGTTGGCATACCTTTCAAACTTCAAGGGCAATGGAGACCCTTTTATTTTTTCAATTAGTAAAAAAAGAAGCCGTCCTCCGTCAAGGGCAGGAAAAGGAAGTATGTTTAAAACAACTAAATTTAAAGAAATAAGCGCCAGAAGCTGAAGAACATAAATCATCCCCATAGTGCCGGCTTGATAGGTTATTTTAACAATACCGACCGGCCCGGCTATTTGGGAAAAATCAGCTTCTCCAACAAAAGCCCTTTTTATCAAATCAAAAAGGAATTGAAAAATAATTCCGATTGTTTTAACGGAAAATTTAAAACCTTGACTTACACTTTCCCAAAATCCCGTTTTCGGAAAACCCGCCTGAATCAGAACTAAACCCAACGGTCCCTGTCCATCCGGCACGTCAATTCTCGGAGTCAAATTAAAATCCAAAATTTCTCCCTGATGCTCTACCTTTAGGAGTATTTCTTTCCCTTGATTTTTTTCTATGAAAGATTGTAATTCTTCAACTTTAGAAAAATCAACTATTCTGCCACCAGGCATCAGTCCCGCTGTGACAGCTGGACCATTTGGGGAAACGTCGGTTATTAAAATGGCTTCCGGCGTCCCCATTCCGAAAACTAATGAAACAATCAGCCATCCGAATATGAAATTCATAAAAACTCCGGCAAAAAGAATAATTCCCCTTTTCCATACCGGCAGGGATGAAAAACTCCCGTTGGGTTGGGAAATTTCGCTTTTTTCTATTTTATCCTCTCTGTTTTCCCCGTAAATTTTTACAAAACCGCCAAAAGGCAACCAATTGATACTATAAATTGTTTCTCCTATTTTTTTTCCCCAGATTCGCGGCGGGAAACCAATGCCGAATTCCTCTACTAAAAGGCCGAATTTTTTGGCCGCCCAAAAATGTCCCAATTCATGAACCAGTATCAAAATCGAAAGAAAAACTATGACTAAAATAATACCGATAAACATATGGTTTATTTCTCAATTTCTTTAATTTTGTTCTTAATAATTCTTTCTATTTCTTCATTTCCTTTATCAATGGATTTCTGAATGTCTTCTTTAAATTTGAATTTGTCGTCTTCTGTTATTTTTTTCTCTTCTTCTTGGCGAGAAATTTCTTTGTTAGTGTCGTCCCTCGCCGCTCTTAATTTTATCCGCGCTTCTTCCGCTTCTTTCTTAACGACTTTTACAAGCTCTTGTCGGCGCTCCCCGGAAAGGGGCGGAAGATTTATTCTTATCATATTTTCTTCTAAATTTGCGCTGACGTTTAAATTGGAAGATTCAATCGCCTTTAAAACTAAGGAAGCCGCATTTTTGTCCCAAACAGAAATATGAATTTCCCTCGGCGGAACGATTAAAATTGAACCTAATTGTTTAACGGTTAATCTCTGGCCGAAATAATCAACAACAAGGTCTTCGACAAGTTTTGAGGACGGCCTGCCTCCGCGAATTCCAGACAGTTGTTTGCGGAAATAACTTATGCCCTGATTTATTTTTTCCTCTAGATTTTTTAATATATCCATTTTTTATTAATCTTCTGTTCCAATAATAATTTTACCATTATTTAGGCCGATGGCGGAAATCTTTCGACTGTCTGTTTCTGTTTCAAGGATTTTCCAGTTCAATTCCCCTTTTTTATTAATATAAAGCTTGCCATTAGAAGAGGTATAAATTTCGGACGAAGAATAATTATAATAAACCAATGAAGTCCGCGGCTCTTCCGACGGCAATGATTTAAAAACTTGCCAGGTTTTTCCGCCGTCCGAACTTTTTATAAGTCCGTAATTGGTAGCGGCGTAAATCAAATAATCATTTGACGGGCTTACAATAAAATCATTGATTTGACTGGCTCCGCGATATCTATCCAAGTACTTCATTTTTTGAAACGATTCTCCCTTATTTTCGCTTACATAAAACCCGCCCGAATCAACTGTTGCGTAAACCAAGTTTTTATTCTGTTTTCCTAATTTCAAATTTGTAATCGCCGACGGCAAAGAAGAAAGAAATCTGGAACTTTTTTGGGAAATGGAATAAATAAAAATCCGGCCGTCCGACAATCCCAGATAAATTTCGTCTCCGCATAAAACAAAATCATAAACCGCTTCACCGTTTATCCCAAATAATTTTTCAACCGTCAAAAAATTATCCTTGCTACCATAAAGAATTCCCTTATTATCCTTAAAAATTGATATGTAAGCATTTCCATCCGAAGCAAAAATGACTTTGTAAACATCCGTTCCGGAATTTATTTTATGTTCCACATCAAAAAAAATCCGCCAAATCAAACCGCCGTCATTTGAAACCAAAAGTCCGTCGTCCGAAGACGCAAAAATCAGATTGGAATTGTTTGGCGCAAAATCAATATCCCGAATATTAACCGACTTTGCCGAATAAACAATCGATTTCTGATAACTGCTATTTTCGTTGAAAATTCCAACAATATCCTTTTTACTGTTAAGGGCTTTCTCAAAATTAGCCACTGTTGAAGCCAAAAAATTATCATTTCCAAAACCGCCGCCACCGACTAAACTGTTTCCAAAAAGATAAAGAGCTCCTCCCCAAATCAGAATTATAACAACAAAACCTAATCCTTTGTCCATAACAGGGTTTTGAGCTGTAAGCGCTTGTTGGTATTAAACTGTTTTATAAAAACCAAGCGCCTTAAGGTTTTTTTTAGTTTTTTAAAATTTTTAACCGGGTCCTTCGCGAGACGGCTGACTAAATCATTGAAAAACAAATTTATTTCTTCTTCGGAAATTTCCGAATCCAGAATATCTTCGGCGATTTTTATTTCTTTCTGGTCGGAGAATGCCGGAAAATAAATCTTTTGGAGCCGAGAATTTAAAGCTGGAAGTAAATTGTTTTCGTTATTGGCTATAAAAACAATAAGAGAACTACTGGGCGGCTCCTCAACTATTTTCAACGCCGAGTTCTGTGCTTCCGCAGTCAAATTCTCAGCGCCTTTAATTATCACCACTCTTGTTTGTTTTTCGCTTGAAGTTTTTTGCCATAAAAATTCTTTGAGGTTCCGAATACTGTCTATACCAATAGAACCTTTTTTGTTTGGCGATATTACAAGTGTTTCTTTAAATATTTCTTCCGGAGGGTTAAATTTTTTGTTTTCTAAAAAATTTGCGAGCGACTGGGCAAAAATAAATTTATTTTCTTCTCCTTGGCCAAAAAACAAATAAGCGTGGCTTAACCGCTCTTTTTTGATTAAATTTTTAAAATCATCGGTTAAACCTTTATAAACATTCATAATTATCTTTTATTAAGCAACATTCTCTTATAAACATCCAAATGGGTAAGAATTAACCCTGCACCCTCGGCAACGCAGAAAAGAGGCTCTTCGGCAACGTAAGCGTTCACCCCAAGCATTCTCTTAAAAAACTCCGGAAGACCTGCAAGCTGTGAACCACCCCCGGAAAGAATCATCCCTTTTTCCATGACATCAGCCACTAATTCCGGAGGTGTTTCATTAAAAACGCTTTGAACAGCCGTAGCTATATCAACCAAGTAAGCATTGAGCGCCTCGGCAATCTCATTGGAATTAACAAGGATGTTTTTAGGAAGACCCGAGACTAAATCTCTTCCTCTTGTTTGGAACTCCGATTTACGTTTGGTCGGCAAGGCAGAACCAACTTCCATTTTTATCGTTTCAGCCGTCTGTTCGCCGATAGACAAAGAATGTTTCTTTTTAATGTAATCCATTATGGCGGTGTCAAACCTGTCACCGGCAATCCGCAAACTCGCCCAGGAAACGATTCCGCCTAAAGCCACTACGGCCACCTCTGAAGTTCCGCCTCCAATATTTAAAATCATATTACCCGAAGAAGAGTTAATCGGTATTCCGGCGCCCAAAGCAGCCAAAATCGGTTCGCGGACAACATGTGCCTCCTTAGCGCCGGCCTCTTTGGCAGCATTGATAACCGCCCTTCTTTCCGTCTGTGTTATCCCGGCCGGAACAGAAATAACGACGTCCGGACGAAAAATATTAACTGACCCACAGGCCTTGCTTATAAAATATTTAAGCATTGCCTTGGTAATATAATAATCAGCAATAACTCCTTCTTTTAAGGGCCTATAGAGAACGATATCGGCCGGCGTTCTTCCAACCATTTCCTTGGCTTCTTTGCCGACTGCTAAAACACTATTATCTGGAATGTTTAAAGCAACGATTGTTGGTTCGTTTATGACAAAGCCCTTTCCCGGCACAAAAACAATCGTATTTGCCGTTCCTAAATCTATTCCTATTTTACGCGTGAACATGCTTAAATTATTTTAATCAATTCGTTTTATATCGGCGCCAATTTTTCTCAATCTTTCATCTAACTTTTCATATCCTCTATCAATTTGATAAATATTGTCTATTTCGGTTTTTCCGCGAGCTATCAGCGCAGCTATTATTAATGAAACGCCCGCCCGCAAATCCGGACTAACGAGTTTCCGGCCATGTAATTTTGTTGAACCGTTCACGACAACTCGATGAGGATCGCACATTGTAATATCGGCACCCATTTGGGTAAGCATATCGGTAAAAATCAGCCGCCTGTCGTAAATCGTCTCATGTATCAGAGACGATCCATGCGCCTGGGTCATTAAAACAGTATAAGGTGATTGAAGGTCTGTAGCAAATCCCGGATATTCATGGGTTACAATATCGCATGCCGTCATTTTTTTCTTTGACGGCTTTATAATAATAGAATTTTCCCCTAGCGAATAATTCACGCCAATACGGCTAAAAAGTGTCCACAATGCTTCGTTATGGAAGGGGGTACATTTTTCAACAACGATTTCCCCGCTGTTTGAAGCTGCGCCGAGTATGGCAAAAGTTCCAGCTTCTATCCTGTCTGGCATTATTTCATATTTCCCGGCGCCCAATTTTTTTACCCCTCTAATTTTAATTGTCGAAGTGCCGGCGCCTACTATCTTTGCTCCAACGCTATTGAGATATTCTGCCAGAGCGGCAATTTCCGGCTCCATGGCACAATTTTTCAGAACGGTTTCCCCTTCAGCAAGACAAGCCGTCATCATTAGACTTTCCGTACCAGTAACCGTAACCTTTGGAAAAAAAATTCGCGCTCCCTTGAGGCGCGGGGCGGATAAATTATAAAAACCCGAGGAAACATTTAATTTAGCGCCCATCTTTTTAAACCCTTCTAAAAACATGTCAATTGGCCGCGTTCCGGCGCCGATGACACACCCGCCAGGATGCGGAAAACTGACGCGCCCAAAAGCGGCTAACATCGGTCCGACAAACATTATTGAAGCCCGAAACTTATTGACAAATTCAGCAGGCAGAATCGTTCCTTTCTGTTTTTTAAAAACAAGGTCAAAAACACCATCTTTTATTTTTTTAACTTCGTGTCCAAGGGCAACTAGCATTTCCTTTGCCCTTAAAACATCTTCTATTTCCGGCATGTTAGAAATCCGTATTTTCCCTTTAGTTAAAAGTAAAACCGGAAAAATTTTAAGGGCGGCATTTTTTGAACCGGAAACTCTGATTTTACCCTTGAGCCGGCAATCCCCGTTTATTATAAATTTAGCCATTTATAATCACTATATGGATTTCATTATTAAAAATCAAACTTTCCTGGGGTGGAAAAAATCGGCCGAAAGTGATAAAATCGGCGGGAAATGATTCTTAAAACCCGTCGTTACATTTTTTGGTCTTTTTTAATTTTATTTATTCTCACAGGCACGGGAGCAATTTTCTATTCCGACGGGTGGAGAATCAATTCGGAAAATTGTTCATTTTATTCCTTGTTAAATTGTGCAAACATCCAAAGAACCGGCGCCGTATTTGTAAAAACATCGCAAAAAAACATTTTAATTAAAATAAATGATAAAATTTTTTCCGATAAATCCAGCATATTCCAAAACGGCACTTTAATAAGCAACCTGCTTCCCAAAAATTACCATATTGAAATAGAAAAAGACGGTTATCAATCCTGGCAAAAAAACATCGAAGTTAAACCTGCATTAGTCAGCAAGCTGACAAAAATAATCCTTATACCGAACGTAATAGAAAAGCAAATCCTTGCCCTTCCTGGTAAATTAAACAATTTCTATTTCAACAGTAAAGAAGAAATAGTATTTCAAAATAGCGACGGGCTTTATTACAACCAAAAAAACGTTCCGTTAAAACTCAGGGGCAATCGGTTTGTTTCCTGGAATAAAACCGGCGACGCTTTTATGACCATCGACTCCGCCAAAAACACTTACTACCTTTACCGGCTAAACGATCTTTCTAAAATTTTCAATGTAAGCGCATCTTTTAATAACCTAAGAAAAAACACTAAAATAAAAGAAATTGTTTTTCACCCGGCCGACCCGGAAAAAGTGATTATTGAAACCGAAAACGAACTTTATATTTTAGACCTTGTCCGCCTCAAAATTGAGAATGTAAATGAAGGTAATTTAGCAGCTTGGACCGTTCAAAATCCAAATATATATTATTTAAGGAAAATAAAATTAAGCAGTACGACGGTTGATATGCCCAACTTCGGAATTTTTTCCTTTAATCTGATACTGAAAAACGAAACGTCTCTTTATAAATTTTCTGAAACGGGCAATTTTAGCACGGATGGAAATTTAGAAATATTAGCGGATAGCGGAAAAACGGCGGTCCTAAAAGGAAAACACGATATCCTGATTGTTAATTTTCAAAATAAAGAATTAAAAAGAATAGCTGCCGTGGAAGCCGATAATATCATTTTTTCTCCAGACAAGCATAAAATCGCATTTGCCGACGCCAAAGGGAAAATTTTCATCTATTTTTTGGAAAATGAAATTGAAGGGCTTTTAAAAAACAAAGACGAGATTATTGAATTTGATTTTTATTCCGACAATTCTTTTAAAATAAAAAATGTCTTCTGGTATAAAGACTCAAACCATTTTTTGGTGGAATATGCGGATGAGAAAAACCGGCATTATATAGACTTTATAGAAATAGACTCGCGCGCGCCCATAAACAGATACGAATTAGCACAGGGAGAAAAAATAAACTATGACCCTAAATTAAACCGTCTTTATTTTATTCAAAAAAATAATCTTTATTTTTTAGATTTAAGCTCTTTTTAATTTTTAATCATTTTTCTCGAACCTCGGCCCCTAATTCCTTTCTGGTCTCGCTTATTATTTTTTCCTGAATCTCATTAACTTCCGAGTTAGTCAATGTTCTTTCTGGAGACCTGTATGCGATTCTGAAAGTATAGCTTATTTTATCACTTCCGAATTTTTTTTCGTTATCGTACTTGTCTAAAAATTTCACCTCTTCTATTAAATCACCTCCACAATCCCTTACTATCTCGTAGTAATTATTCAAACTAACATTCTTATCAATAATAAATGAAATATCCCTGGAAGTGCTCGGGAACTTACTAACCTCCTCATACTGGCTGTTAATGTCTTTGAATTGACTCGTGATACGCGGGTCTTCAGACCAAAATACCCGAATGTCAGAAATGTTCATTTTTACCATTGCAAGACGCTCCAATCCAAATCCAAAAGCCCAGCCGTTGTAAATTTCGGGATCAATGCCCAGATTTTTGAGTACCTGCGCGTGCACGACTCCGGCTCCCACTACTTCAAGCCAATTGTCGCCTTTTTTTATTTCAATTTGAGTACTCGGGTCCGTAAAAGGAAACGTATCGTGCAAGCATCGGAATTCACTCTCGTTCCCGTAAATCGCTTTTACAATGACAGAAAGCAATTCTTGTAGTTCCGGGATGCCGATAATTTTTTTCTCTTTTTTGCATATATACAACCCGTCCACCTGATGAAATACCGGGAAATGATTCCGATCTATCTCGTCTTTACGGTACACTTTTCCATAAGCGAGCAATCCCACTTCGCTTTTTGTCTCCAGTTCTTTCAAAATCTCCTTGCGTTCAAGATAAAACGGCCACATGGTCGTAGTATGGGTGCGGAGTATATATTCGTCATTAACATAGTAAGTATCAGTTTTTTTCCTGGTCGGATGGTCTTTGGGGGTATTAAGAAGGTCAAAATTATTTTTCACACTTACGATTTCGGGAAATTTCATCACGTCAAAATCCCGAAATAAGTCTATGCCTAGCACCGCATCTACAATAAATTTAATCGGAGAGTTTTCTTTACGGGACAAATCCTGAAGGTTTAATAATTTCTTTATTCTAATGCTGCCAAAATCATCTTTTTTATCCAATTGGGATATAATTTCTTTTTCCTGCGGTTCTTTTATTATTATATTTTCTCTAATCATAAATTTTCCTTGTTTATTTTGCCACAAAAAGCCAGTAAAACAAATATTAACCCCCCAAATAAAAGATTAAACAGCAATTCTTTCCAAAACAAAACGGAATAAAGAAAATCGCCTGCCATAAAAACGTAAAAAGTAAAAGTTGCCAAAGCAATTAAAATAAAATTGTTTAAAAACCGGCGCCAGGGAAAATAGTTTCTTACTATAATAACTACAAACGCAATGCCCATAAAGACAATAAGTTCCTTTGTTAATGCTGGAGAAAATTTTAATAGAAAGGCCGCTATGGCCGACAATAAAAATCCTTCCCAAACATCAATAATAAAAAAGGAAGCCGCTATGACAGCTATCAGAGATAGATTCGGCTTTACTCCTAAAATGGAAAAATTAAAAGATTGAATTAACGTTAAAACTGCGATCAATAAAGTTAAAAAAAACAATCTCGGCATTTTTTTTACTTAACGTAGAAAAATATTAATTTCCCTAAGTTCACTAATATTAAATGGAATCTTTAAAACGGCCTCCTTAAAAACTCCTCCCGGGTTTTCTTTAATGCTAAATACCTCTCCTATTTTTAGGCCGTAGGAAAAATCTTTTGAAGCGGAATATACAACATCACCAATTATACAAGGCTTGCTTTTTTCAATAAGTGACACCCGCGGTTCGTTTCCCCCTTCTAAAAGCCCGTCAACCTCGGAGATTCCTATTCTCACCGGCATCTGCCAGGATGGATCAAAAACCGTTTGGACTATACTATAGTCATCAAAAACTTTTGATACTTTCCCGATAAAAATATCTTGACCAAGAGTTGCTGTCATATTTTCTTCAATGCCGTCATTTTTCCCGCCGCTTATTGTTATTGTATTTTTAATATTGAAAGGATAAGTTGAAAAAACTCTCACAGCACGAAAATTGTCCGTTTCATTTTTGTCTGTAATAAAAAGATGATTTTTTTGAATCTGTGCCAATAATTGCCGATTTTCCTGTTTTAATGAGATATTTTCAGTTTTTTCTCTTTCTTTTTTAATAAAAAAATCCGCAAAATAAGCCGTTCCGGCAATGATAATTATTAAAATTATTAAAAAATAACGGCGAATCATAAAAAATTATTAGTTAATTTTTGCCCAAAAAAGTTAATCTATGTATCTGACTCATTCCGAATATATTAATTTCCTGAAAATGATTTTTTGTCCCATAGCCTTTGTGTCTGAAAAAACTGTATGCCGGATAACGTTTGTTTTTTCTTTTCATGCTATTGTCGCGAGTAACCTTGGCTGTAATTGAAGCCAGCATAATAACCCGTATTTTTTCGTCCCCTTTTACAATAGTCCTTTTGTTAAAATTTTCAAAATCCGAACCGTTCAAAAAAAGGCCGCCGTCAAGAAAAACCGAGACTTGATTGGGGGATAAATTACGAATAGAAACAAGTTTTTTAACGGCGCGACCGGCGGCTAAATTTGCGGCCTTGGAAACATTTATCCTATCTATAATTTCTGGACACACGCTTGCTGTCGCGTAAAAAACTTTCGGGTGATTTTTAATGTATTTAAACCAAACCTCCCTTTGTTTTGGAGTCAGTTTTTTTGAATCCCTTAATTTAGTTTTTGTTTGAAATTTAGATTTTGAAATTTGAAATTTCTTCGGCAACAAAACTGCTGCCACAGTAACCGGCCCGGCCAAGGCGCCTCTTCCAACCTCGTCGATTCCAATAATGTATCTTCGGCTCATTATTTCTATTTTATCATTTTTTCCGCAATAGAGTATAATATCTTTAATGGAATTTGTTCACCTTCACGCTCATTCTCATTATTCTTTATTAGATGGCTTGGCAAAAATAGATGATCTTATTAATCGCACAAAAGCGTTGGGAATGAAAGCTCTAGCGCTAACCGATCATGGCAATCTTTACGGTGCAATTGAATTTTATAAAAAAGCCACCAAGGCGGAAATAAAACCAATCCTCGGAGTTGAAGCTTATGTCGCTTTGCGTTCCCGATTCGACAAAGAAGCGAAAATAGACGATAAATATTTTCACCTTACGTTGCTTGCCGAAAACAAAACTGGATGGAAAAATTTGATTAAACTCGTAACCAAATCCCATCTTGAGGGTTTTTATTACCGCCCGCGCGTAGATAAAGAACTTTTAAAAGAATATCACGAAGGAATTATTGCCCTTTCCGGCTGCCCCGCAGGAGAAGCTCCGCAGATGATTTTAAAAAACGACCTTGAGGGCGCCGAGAAAAAAATCAAAGAATATATAGAAATATTCGGCAAAGACAATTTCTTTTTGGAAATCGGACACCACCCCAACATTCCCGAAGTCGCTAAAATAAACGAGGGAATGAAAAAACTGGCTAAAAAAATCGGGCTTCCCTTAGTAGCAACCCAAGACATCCATTATGCCAAGCCCGAAGATGCTGATTACCATGACATACTACTTGCGGTCCAAACCGGAAATAAGTTAAGCGACGACGACCGCCTGACTTTAAAGATGGACGATTTTTCTATGCGTTCTCCTGAAGATATGGCGAAGTTTTTTAAGGACATTCCCGGAGCAATTGAAAACTCGGTGAAAATTGCGGAACGTTGTAACGTTACTTTAAACTTGGGCCAAATTATGCTTCCTAATTTTTCGTTACCCGAAGACGAACCGTCGGCTATAAAATATCTCCGCAAACTTATAGACCAAAGGCTTCCGGGACGATTTCCAAAAGAAAACCAGAAAGTTAAAGACCGCCTTGAATATGAACTGGGCGTAATAGAAAAAATGGGGTTTGCCGATTATTTCCTAATTGTTCAAGACTTCGTAAATTGGGCAAAAGATAGAAATATTATTGTGGGCCCGGGAAGAGGCTCGGCCGCCGGCAGCTTAGTTTCCTATGTTTTAGGAATAACCGACATTGACCCTTTAAAATACGGCCTCATCTTTGAAAGATTTTTAAACCCGGACAGGATTTCAATGCCGGACATAGATTTGGACTTTACCGACGTCCGCCGCGACGAAGTTTTCGCTTACCTCCGCCAAAAATACGGCGAAGACCACTTCGCGCAAATCATCACTTTCGGAACAATGGCCGCAAGAGCTGCCGTGCGCGACACCGGTAGGGCACTTGGAATGGAATATGGATTCTGCGACACTATTGCCAAATTGATTCCCTTTAACCCAACCCAAGGAATGAAAGTGGGCTGGCTGGATAAATCACTTGAAAAAGTGCCTGAATTAAAATCACTTTATGAGACCAGTCCGGACGCAAAAAAAATTATTGATGCAGCCCGGCATTTAGAAGGAGTTGTCCGACACGCCTCGCTCCACGCCTGCGGGGTTGTTTTAAGCAACGAACCCCTAACTGATTACGTTCCGCTTCAGCGTTCCCCGCAAGATGAAAACGCGATAATTAGCCAATTTGAAATGCACAGCATTGAAGACCTCGGGCTTTTAAAAATAGATCTCTTGGGGCTTAAAAATCTGACAATTATTGAAGAAGCAATAAAATTAATCTCGGAAATGGGAAATAAAAAAATAGACATTTCTGAAATACCCCTGGACGACAAAAAAACTTTTAAAATGCTTCGAGCAGCGGACACGACCGGCATCTTCCAGTTAGAATCGTCCGGTATGCGTCGGTACCTTAAAGAATTAAAGCCGACGGAACTCGAAGACATAATAGCCATGGTCTCCCTTTATCGCCCGGGACCGATTGAACTTATCCCGTCTTTCGTCAATAGAAAGCACGGCAAAGAAAAAGTCACATATCTCCACCCGAAATTGGAGCCTATTCTTAAAAGCACTTACGGAATAGGCATCTATCAGGAACAAATGATGAGAATTGCCAGAGACTTAGCCGGCTTCACTTTGCCCGAAGCCGACACGCTCAGAAAAGCAATTGGAAAGAAAATAAAAGTTTTACTTAACGCCCAAAAAGAAAAGCTTATTAATGGAATGATTAATAACGGAATAGATGAAAAAACCGCTAAAAAGATTTGGGAGCTTTTCCCTCCGTTTGCCAGATATGGATTTAACCGCAGCCACGCTGCCTGCTACGCCTTAATCGCTTATCGGACGGCTTATCTCAAGAGTAATTGGCCAATTGAGTTTATGACCGCACTTTTCAACGCCGACTCCGGAGATGTAGAACGCATCGCCCTCCCCATCTGTGA
>SDBT01009919.1_pt1 | contig 15411 bp, 15 predicted proteins | sample 2277101 | NCBI WGS metagenome assembly SDBT01 (sample SAMN10404973, study PRJNA504765) | marine sediment metagenome | isolation source: marine sediment core GS10_PC15, 103 cmbsf | place: Arctic Ocean: Southern Knipovich Ridge | collected 2010 | reverse complement strand
CCATCAGGTTTCAATTCTACCAAATACTTAACTACATCAATATGACCATTATTACTTGCCCATCTCAGAGAATCATCGTCGTTTATATGGATATTAACACCATGACCCACCAAATATTTAACTATATCAATATGACCATATCTACTTGAATATCTCAGAGCATAATCATCGTCTGCATGGATATTAGCACCTTCGGGTTTCAATTCTACCAAATACTTAACAACATCCAAATGACCATACATACTTGAATATCTCAGAGCAAAATCATCGTCTGCATGAATATTAGCACCAGCACTTATTAGGTATTTGACTATATCCAAATGACCATTTTTACTTGCCCATCTCAAAGCATAATCATTTCCTCCGTGAATATTAGCACCGATATTTAATGATATTATCACTTCATCAAACCTTCCAATCAGAGATCCAGTTTCAAGATAAGCATCAGCATTAGTTTTGTTTATTTTTCTAAGATCTTGAATATAATATTCTGACCAGGTACGATCGGTTCCTTTGTTGGCTCTCAATATATTTCCCCCAACATAACCAAACCTTAAAAACACTCTATTCATCCAAAAAATTTGATTATTACATAGAGATTGGATTTTCTTATTTACCTGACACATGTTGACCAAGTCCTCATCCTCAAGGTTATTTAATATTTTCCTATCAACATCTTTATTACCAATCATAGTATAGTTTGAATAGTTTGTTTGGTTGGTTTTTATATTAAATATAAAAGATTAATCTCTTATATTTCAGTTTTATTTTTGGTTCAATACTGAACTGAAGTCAGTTTATCTATAGCAGCAATAGGATCGTTACAATTATCTATTAAGGTTATATATGCTTCCATTTTGGAACATCCTGTAGCCATGATAATTATTTCACATGATTTTATTTCTTGTTCTTCTCGAAACCTTGCTTGTCTCTGTTCTCTCTGTTTTTTAGATTGATAAGTTTCAATAGGAATAGGTTTACTCATTGTTGGTATTTGATATTGTTGGTATTGTTGGTAATTACAAACAATTTTAGTATAAGTAAAATCTGAATAGAAAAACTGAGTATTTAATCAATAACTATTCTATTAACAAAAACTAACTATTCTTCAACTTAACAAACTATATTATGGCTTATCCTGTTAAATTATTTGATTTTGAAACCATAGAAGGATGTAAGGAAGGAACAAAATTTCTTCAAAAATTTGATAAGAATCTGACAGCTCTATTTGGAATTATACAGCCTACTGATAAACAGAGAAAATTTCATTCGTGGGAAACAGGGAAAGTTCCAAAATACCTAACTACATTGGCAACCAACATTATTCAGAAAATTCTAACACAACTACCGGGTGGTGAGTTGAAATGGAAAGGTACGGTTGGAGTTTATGGAAGAAAAAGTGGATCCGTTATTAAGAGGGAAGAAAATATACTTTATCGCATGATCATTAACCTAGGACCTACTGAGATATATTATCTGAATGGAGATACATATAACTCTGAACCAGCAGCTCTTCTCAATGGTTATTCTTTAATATGTAGTCCTGTGATTATTGATAATATTGATATCAAGGTGAGAAGGGAACCTTTCAGAAAGAATTTGGACAAAAGGTTGATCGGTTTTGTACCAAAGATTCGTGGGAGAAAGTATCTTAGATCTACAATTGTTCTAGATCTATTATTGGATGGTCTAGATGTTCCTGATCTCCAGGAAGCAGGAAAATTAAAGGACCAAGGCTGTGGAGAGGGTTGTAACCACAATCACAACCACAACACAGATGTTCCTGATATCAAACTCCCAGATATAAAACTCAATAACTAATACCATCCCAAATCCAAACATGATAATATATTAAACAAACAACAATTAATATATTAAATAAAATTAATATGGGTATTTATTATCAGACCAATAATTTTTAAAACCCCTTGAATCAAAAAATTGATTTAAAATAAAATTGTTAACCAATATCAACAATTTAAACAAAACAAAACAAAAACAAATCAAATGACTGATAATACTCAGACAAATACTGCAACTACTGATGAAACCAACTATGCTGTTGTCATCGTTTTTAGCAAATGGCCATTGGCTAAAATCTGCATGTTCCTTGAAGACGAGTTGGGTGCTGTACAAAACCAGATCGGTGTTATGCGTATCGATCGAGTCAGGGGTGAAGAAACAAATCGTACAATTATGCTGGTCGATAGAGTTTTGCTTGATCGTGCTGATGAATATGGCTTTAGTAAGTCTCAGAGAAATCTTGATTTCAAGATGAACGAGTACGAAGTTCGTGATCATAATCTTCCAAAAGAAGGTTACACTCATAACTTCTTCATGCCATTGCCAAAGGAATTGGCAACCCATCACGCCACTGCACAATTGGAGAATAAGATTGATGTGCTTTGTAACTTTGGACTTTTCGATAAAGATCATCGTCCTAGATTGATGATTCCTCTTGTTAACCGAGAGTTGGGTGAACATATGGGTCGAGGTTTTATTACGTTCAACAAAGGTACTTCTGACAAGGTAATTGCTCTTGCAAGAATTTTGCTTCTTGACACTCGATTGTATTTATCTGAGGATGAAGATAAGCAAGAAGAGCATCAACTTCTTAAGTGCTTTTGGGCTAAGGAGAGAACCAACAAAAAGAGATCAAAAGGTTCCAACCGGAACGGAGCTAAGGGATCAAAAGGTTCCAACCAAAACAGATCAAAGGGTTCAAAATCCAACCAAAAACGTAAAAAGATTCCTACAAAGAAGGGATCAGTAAAGGTCAAAACAACACCTTCCAAACCAGTTGTTCATATCGAGGCTTTGAAGCCAGGTGAGAACAAGTGGGATAAGCCACTTGAGGCTCTAACACCTTTGGTTACCCTGGCTCCTATTGTTGAGGTTACAGAGAGTCTCGAGAAGGTATCCGAAGTTGCTGAGGTAGTCCAAGTTGTTAAGGAGGTAGTTCAAGTCGTTGAGGTAGTTCAAGTCGTTGAGGTAGTCCAAGTCGTTGAGGTAGTTGCCAAGATTGAGGTCGTTAAGGTAGCCGAAGTTACCGAGGACACCACTGGACCCGATCTCACTGTTGACTTTCCCCCTCTTAAATGAACAACAAACCCCAAACAAATCCACCACAAAAGTTCTTAGATGAACATTTGTGAATAAAATTGTTAGATAATAACCTTATTATAAATATTATTAACAACAATATCAATACTACCATGAGTACTAACAGTAACAGTGACAATATCATGAGTACTAACACTAACAGTAACAGTACTAACAATACCATAAATACTCGTTTTCCACCTGAACCAAATGGATATATTCATTTAGGTCATGTGAAAGCTATGCTAATAGATTTTGATAAACACCCAAATTGTAATTGCTATTTACGATTTGATGATACTAATCCTGAAACAGAAAAACAGCTATATGCTGATCAGATAATCGAAGATGTAAAGTTTTTTGGATTTAAACCTTATAAAATTACATATACATCAGATTATTTTCCGAGGTTATTGGAATTGGCATGGATACTGATCGCAAAGGAACTAGCTTATGTTGATTTTAGCACCCAGGAACAAATTAAAATACAGAGAGGAAGAATTGTTAACGAGGATGGTTCTATCAGTTGGAACAAACCAACTGAATCACCATACAGGAATAACCCTATCGGTAAAAATATTAAAGGTTTTAGGGATATGATTGATGGAAAATATAAAGAAGGTGAATGTTCATTGAGAATGAAAATGGATATGACATCTGATAACCCTAACATGAGAGATCTAGTGGCATATACTGTAAAATATACCCCACACTTCAGAACAAAAACTACCTACAATGTCTATCCTACTTACGAATTTTCACATTGCCTTGTGGATGCATTAGAAAATATAGATTATTCTTATTGTTCTCTTGAATTTGTTACTAGACAGGAGTCATATTATTGGTTGATAGATCAGTTAAATAACCCCAATAAATTGATAGATCAGTTAAATAACCCCAACAAACCCAACAACCCAACCAATAAATTAAAGAGACCAATTGTTTATGAGTTTAGTAGGCTTAATATAAAGAATAGCATATTGTCAAAAAGAAAAATTAAGGCTCTGATTAATGATGGTAAAATTAGTGGTTATGACGATCCTAGATTATTAACTATTATGGGGTTAAAAAGAAGAGGTTATACAGCCACTTCCCTTAAAGATGCAGTTGGGAAGCTGGGACATACTCGACATGAGAGTACTCTGAGTATTGGATTATTGGAACATAGTATAAGGAACGAATTGAACCTTGTAGCTCCAAGAATCTTCGGAATTATGGATCCATTAAAGGTAATTATTATTGGAATGGATAATACAGTATTTGAGCGTCCGATTCATCCTTTCAATCCGATCTATGGAACCAGAAATATCACTTTGAGAGATGAAATATATATTGATAGATCTGATTTTCGTCTTGAAGCTAATAGAAAATACTATCGTTTAACCAAGAAACAGGGGGTTAGATTGAAGTACGCTGATGGAATTATTCGTTACGATCATCATGACGAAGAAGATAATAATATCACTTGTGTTTATGTAACATATACCACTGACAAGAAAACTAAAACAAAGGGATGTTTAGGATGGGTTTCACAGGAAGATTCAATCCTTTGTACTTTTAATATTTATTCTGATCTGTTACGAGAGGGAGTATTTAATAATGAATCATTGGTTATTAAGAAAGGTTTAATTGAGAAAGATGTCAAAATTAATCATCGTTATCAGATCGAAAGGGTTGGTTATTTTATTATTGATAGGATTGATACTGATACTGATAGGGATATGATAATTACAGAGATAATTACCAACCAGATCGTAACACTTCGAGAAAGAAAAGACAAGAGATAATAAATAATTAAGATCTGATAAAATATATAATAATATAAAACATATATAATAATAATTTTATTATATATTTAGGCTTAAAAATGATCTTAATGAAACTAAAAACACAACAAAACAATAAAAAATGAAACAAGTTAAATATTCAACAGAGGATATGTTTAATATATTTGATAAATTTAACTACTATATAATTTGTAAAGAACCATTATATTATCACAAAATATATTGCTTAGTTGATCATAATGTAGAAGTTACTATTGATCTTTCAGATTTATTTGAACCAGATGTATATCTTAGTGACTATTCTGATATCGATCCAAATGATCTTGGGCAAATTCTTCTGAACTGCGAAATTGGAACTACAGAAATTGTAGATGGATTTGATTATCTTGTTCTTCTAGAATGGATTGAATCAGAATTAACAGATAATGAACCAGGATTTAATAATAAATCTGACGAATTTAATGAATCCTCTGATGAATCTGATCAATCTGACAGTGACAAAACCAAATCAACTCGCACCAGAGAATTAATTATCTATACTTGGGGAAAAGCTTATCGAAAACGAGCTCCAAAAGAATCACAAAGAAATTTTAATGCATGTGTATTAAATGGTAGGAGAAAAGGTGTTAATCTTAAAAAATTAGATGGGAGAAGTCCTGATGTTCAGAAAGTGGTCGAAAGTGGAACTAGATTCTGGAATTGGTCTAACTCTGTTGTCAATAATATTGAAACAAATGATTTACATACAATATCAGTTAATTGTACTAAAGGACGACATCGTTCTGTTGCAGGATCAATACTTTTAAAAAAATACTATTATCCATGTGCTAAAATTATCCATGTAGAACTTAAAAGTTTATCATGAACATTCTATTTATCTGATAAAACATATAATAAAATTATTATATATTTTAATAAACGTGTTTTTATAATGTTTACCACCAATGATAATGGTGGTGACAATGCGAATTACAAGAATTTTCAAAGAATTTTCCATCGGTTGCATATGACAGCATACCCATTCCTATAACGACAAATACACATCCTATAATGCCGACAACAGCTTTTGTTTCGTTAATATTTATTTCACTCATTGGGTTGGTTATTATTAATTGGTTATTACTCAAAATAAAAAATTAAAAACTCAATTTTAATTTAATAGAACAAAGGTTTACAATTTATTTAAAATATATTATTAAAATGAATTATATTAATGAAGGGTTGGATTATATTTATAAATATACATTATCTATGAGATTAGTTGTAGCTACTGATAATGGAGATTTAAACGAAATTAAAAATTTACTGAAGAAAGGTGCAGATGTTAATACTACTGGTGTTCAAGGGTGGACCAATTTAATGTGGTCTTCTTATCATAGTAATACTACTAGTTCAATAGAAATCGTTAAAATATTCTTGGAGTCAGGAGCAAATGTTAATGCTAAAAATGATTTAGGATGGACGAGTTTAATGTGGTCTTCTTATCATAGTAATACTACTAGTTCGTACAAAACTGTAAAATTATTATTGAAATATGGGGCTGATATTAATATTCAAAATAATTTAGGAACTACTAGTTTGATGTTTTCTTCAGCAAATAGTAATACTAGTAGTTTGTACGAAACTGTCAAATTATTATTAGATAATGAAGCTGATCCCAATATTCAAAATAATTTAAAAAATACTAGTTTAATGTATGCTTCTCAAAATAGCAATACTAGTAGTTCATACGAAACTGTCAAATTATTATTGGATAATGAAGCTGATCCCAATATTCAAGATATTTTGGGAAATACTAGTTTGATGATTTCTTCAGCAAATAGTAACACTAGTAGTTCGTATGAAACTGTCAAATTATTATTGAAATATGGAGCAGATCCATTTGTTAAAAATAATAAAGGTGAATATCCATTAGATGTTTGTGAAACTGAGAAATGCAAAGAACTTATATCTAAATCTATGTGGAAAATAATGTATGGTAATATTAAACTTAAAAGCAGTAAATTAAAAAGTAGAAAAATACCTAAAGAAATATGGGAATTAATATTATTAAGAAATAAACAAAAAGCCTTATGTAAAGATTTATCCAAACCTGAAAACAAATATATATTATTAGGGTTTGCTCAAATGTTAAATATTCCGGTAAATGTAAATATGAATAAAAGAGATTTATGTACTATTATATCCAAACAAATATCATATGGTGAAAAATATAGAACAGAAAGTGTATTGTATATGAAAAAAAATGAGAATAAAGAGATAATATTAAACATTGCCAAATCATTAGGAATAAATACTAATCAACCCATAAATAAAATTATTCGTTCTATATCAATCAAATCACCTATTTTCGGTACATTGGGGTCATAAATAAAACCTATTTCTTAAAAGTTTATCATGAACATATCTCAAAATAAATAAGATAAAACATATAATAAAATAAAATTATTATATATTTTAATAAACTTGTTTTTTATAATTTATGTATTACAGAGATTCTAAGTACTTAACAACGAAACTAGGTGCATTTCTCATAGCCCAATCATATCTAGCATGAATATCGGCACCCTGTTCTACTAAATACTTGACAACATCCAAATGACCGTTCCAACTTGATTCTCTAAGAGCATAATCATCTATAGCATGAATATCAGCACCCTGTTCTACTAAGTACTTGACAACATCTAAATCACCGTTCTCACTTGCCAATAACAGAGCATAATCAGACCTAGCATGAATATCGGCACCATTATTTAATAAGTACTTAATAACCTCAATCTGACTATGTAAACTTGCCAACATCAGAGGCTGATCATCCCATGCATGAATATCACCACCGTTTTTAAGAGAGATTATTACGTGATCAAGAATTCCATATTTTGATCCGTTGATAAGATATTCCTCGGCATTGGCACTGTTTATTTTTCGAAGATCTTGAATATAATATTCAGACCATGTTCGGTCCTCCTTATTTTTCCTTAATATATCTCCACCAACGTATCCAAATCTATCAAACACTCTATTCATCCAAAATACCTGATCATTACATAAAGAGTTGGCTTTCTTATCAACAGCACAAAACTTCACCAGATCTTTATCCTCCAAATTATTCAGTATTTTTCTATCAACATCTTTATTACCAGTTAGTTTCATTTATTAATATGATAAAATATATATTTAATAACTCTGATCATCTGATGAAATATATATTTAATAACTCTGATTATCTGATGAATATATATTTAATAACTCTGATGAAATATATATTTAATAACTCTGATCATCTGACATAACTTACTTAAAAAGTATCAGAGTCTTGTTAAAATACTTGTAAAATGATTACATCATATAATTATTTTAACAAAAACTCTAAAATAATACCATCTAAACCCTATAATTACTCACCAAGACCTGATAATTATTCGTCAGTTAGAAGTAATACCAATCCATCCTTTCCTACATCACATCCTAAATATAATATACCACCCAAACTCCAAAAATCCCCCAAACCCCAAAAATCCCCTAAATCCCCCAAACCCCCAGTTCCATCTAATCAAACAAACATAAAAAAAGTATCATCAAACACAAGAATTAATAAAAATAATATCCCTAGTAATAAATATTTTCAAGGATTTGGTATGATAAATAAAAATAATCATACCAATAAGGAGAATATTAATATTTTATGGTCGTCAAATACTATTCAAACATTAAGAATCATTATGAAATATATTAATACACATAGTTTAATGCAACCTATAGGTCATATGGTTAGATATTATATTAACAAACATCAACCATATGACGAGGAATATAAAATTTTAACAGTTGGTAATGTATCAGAAACTATTAATCGAGATGTTCTTATTTTAGCCTATGTTTGTGAAATTAGGATTAAAAAGAAAAAAAAGAAAAATATCATTGTGACCAATAAAAGGATCTACAGTACTTTAGGTGAGGTTATCAATGAAGTAATTGATGATATATTCCGATATGATTCATGGGAACCTAATTATGAAGAAATATTTATGATTAACACTATTAGTGAGATGATAGGTACCAGTACTAAAACCAATACCCGAGATTTAGTAACATCTGCATACCATCTGACCAAAAGAGTTATAACTTATATTGAACTTAGTAATAATCATATAATTACATATACAGAAACATTGTTTCTACGAACTCAAGATTTGGATATATCATTTCTAACACCACATCAGATCAGGGAGTTTACTAAAATATTTAGAACTAAGAGGAGATTATATTTACGTATTTTTCTTGTCCTTGCATATCATTTAATAAGAGAAAATAGTGTAATAACAAGAAAATGGATCTCTAATGTCACTAATATAAAAAATCAAGAAGATCTTGTTAATATGTTAAACAATTTAATTATTGAACTAATCATTACTATAACTGGATATGGTATTAAGATATCAGATTGATGATAATATATATTTATCTGATCAGATCAGTTAAATATATAATTTTATCAGAAACAGAATATATATTCATCAAAATGGATTTTAAGGTAAGTACCTTCAAACGGTATATTTTGGATTTTGGAGGTTATTTTTAACAATAAAACATGTTAAAAATATTAATAGATTTATCTTTTTCAAGATTTTAGTCTTTTGTTTTCATCTTTCAATCTTATTTCAATCATATCATACAAATTTATTGTTATTAAAGATTTTAAATAAGTATGTTAATTCATACTTATTTTGTTAGTAATTAGTTTTGCTCTCACTAACTCCCCTCAGCCAGAACCGAACCACCTCAGAACCGAACCACCAGTCCCTTTCTAACCCGATCCTCTCTATATTCTGAAAGAGTCATCTGTATCTTAGGTTCATAGTGATTATCTGATTTAGAAGCTCTCTTTTTCTTGGGTCTTGAATCTGTCTTTTTATCATAGAATCCGCTCCTATCTTTTTTCTTTTCTTGGACAGTACGATCACCAAACTTGTAATCAACACCTAATTGAGATCTAGTAATATTTCCTTGGCGAGACATATTTGTTATTGTTTTTGTTATTGTTTTGTTATTATCAATAACTTTAAATTATTTTAAAGATCAATTATAATAAACAATAATCTTTTTATATTTTTTTACCTGTGTTTTTTACCAACCATATTAACATAATAAAAATAAAAATTATTTTTATTACCTGTGTGTTTTTACCTTACCAACTGTTTTAACTTATATTTATTTATTACCAACCTACCAACCTACTAACCTATCATACCATTTCTTTCAAAAACCGTATAAAATCAGTTAGATTTCTTGTAGTACGAAAATTACCTGTTCCATCCAGAAACTCTGATTCCTTGTAAAAATCTACTGGACCAAACTCTTCATCATCAGTCACATAAGGAGCCTTTTCAAACTCTGAGCCAATGTTTTTAATCTCTTCGTAGACCAAAGGAACCATCACAAACCATACATATTCTCTTTTCTTTTCATCTGTTCCTCTATATACAATCGGTTTGGCTGTTCCTAATGATCGAAGAACAGGTTGGACTAATAATCCTTTCGACTCTTCATTCAGTTCCAACATAGCACATCCGAACTGATGCTGATAATTCCTCATTTGTTTTTGTCCTTTTTGGACATACTTTCGCGGAGGATCCCAATGGATACAACTTCCACCGAAATCCATTAAAATATCTCTAGGATAATCATGGAAACTTCCCAACACCCAATGACGTTCTCCATTTATATGAATATATGGGATAAAAGATGAACGAATAGATTTGTATCCAGTGTATGTACTATCTAGAAATGCTTCCCATGGAACCATATGATATTTATATTCAGTTTTAGGGTTAGTATATTGTGTCTCATCTGTTTTGGTTGGTAGGTTTGGTGTTGGTAGGGTTCTTGCCGATCTTACTGTTGACCAATTTTTAGTAGTGATACCACTGTTATATTTTTTATTATAATTTTTATTATGTTTGTGTTCTTTTTTATTATTCATAATACCTTTATTTATAATACTTACTATTTAATTAAAATTGTAATACAAAAATCAGTTTTTATATAAAATAGTTCTCTTATTTCCCCATATATCCATCTGTTTTTTGGTATGTATAACAAAATCTTCATCAAAAACTTCATCAAACCCATTTTTTCGTATGTGGTTTTTCATGGGTTTTTATATATTTTCTTTCGCACATTCTTTCACAAGCTTCATTTCTTTGAATATTTAGCACCACACCACGAGTTGCCGCACCACGAGTTGCCACATTTAAATGATACATATAATTACAGCTTTTTATACAGTCGTTGTAAGATTTATGTTTGTCCATGGTTGGTATTTGGTAATGTATTTGGTTTTTGTGTTATAACAATTTATATATATTCAATTAGTAATTTTGTTATAACTATCTGTTATTGTTATTACTTACTACCACTTACTATATTTAACCTAGCCTTTGCCCTAGATACTGATTTACTATTCATAGATTTGATTCTTTTTTGATTGATTTCACCTTTGATTTCACCTTTATTGATATCCGGTTTTCCACAATTTATTTCTATTACTGTTCCTTTTGTGTCAGGATCAAGATAATATTTTTTTCTCTCAGACCAATGTCTTTTGCAAATAGGATTATTGTCTACAAAATCCATAATAATTGGATACTTTGCTCTGAAAACTCTTCCACAGAATTGGTGCAATCCTGACAAACTTTTAGTACTTCCTACCAGCATCAAAATATTAGATCTAATTCCAGACCAGTCTGGACAGGATAAAGATTCATCAAAAGCTGTACCAATTTTTTGCGCTGTACCTACTAATACTTGCGAATCTTTGTATTCATTTTTGTTACCAGCTAAAACATCTGAAGATATGCCATTGGCAACAAATAAATCTCTAAGATGATATGCGTGATTTTTGTTCCATGTTAACACCATTATCTTAAAATTGGGATTTTTCAATACCAAATCTAATATTATTTTATTCCTTTCTTCATTTTCACAGAAGGCCTTAACAAGTGCTGACCAATTGGTTTCTCCTCTATTATTCTTTTCAACTTTTACCGATATATTTGTAAATAATTTATAAACTGTAAAAGGATGTGGATATTTGAGAAATACACCATGTTGACCACATATGGAATAAATTATTGATTCCATAGAATCACTTCTTTCCAATGTAGCTGTACATGCAATTATATAAAGAGGAGTTACAGATAATAAATAATTTTTTCTTGATGGTGTACAAAACATATGACATTCATCAATTATCAAAGTCTTCACTTGTCTTAAAACTGTCATAGGTATTTTATGGAACTGAGTATCCATAGTCAGTATAACATTGTGTTTATTAAAATCAAAAACATTGTTTTTTGATCCATCATTAATCCATATGTTAGCATCTGTGAATCGAGAATATGTAGCAGACCACCCATTTTGTAATATTTTTAATGGGTATAATACTAATGTTAATCCATTGAATTGAGAAGACATAGCTGCAGATACAATAGTTTTCCCAAACGATGGATAAGCTCCTAAAATAGTTGTTCCTTTCGTATATAACTGATTTATACACTTATCGTAAACAGGAGTTTGATATTCTCTTAATTTCCCTGTAAATTTATAAGATGTATCAAAATATTTCAATCTTGAATTAATATTATATTTTAGTAAACAGTTACCAAATGTATATGGAATTAAAATTTCATTTTTTGGTTTATCTATGAAATACATTAAAATTGGATCTTTTGGGGTTGTAAAAAATTTTTTTCTTCTTGTAAATCCTTTAGTTTCAGGTTGCATATATAACATAGACCTTATAATCTTTTTGTGATCTAGAGTTAGATCTTTCATATTAATCCTAACAGCCATAATTATTTTACCATTAAAAGTAAAATAATTTCATTTATTCAATTTGCTTGGTTTATTCTATCAAAATTTCTTTATGTTTTCTAGATTTTGTTTTTGATATTATCCAATCCAATAATTCCCCCGTTTCGTTAATTTTATATTCTAAATAATAAATTCTAAATAATAAATTCTAAATAATAAATTCTAAATAATAAATTCTAAATAAAAATTTCTAAAGTGTAATACTACATATGTAGCAAATATATTCATATTTGTTTTTTCCTTGAAAAAATCTATTACCTAAACCATCCGGATTTTCATCATATTCATTATAATCCTGATCAAATAAAAATATTCCACAATCTTTGCAAAAAACTCCATTAATTTTTGTATGAAATAATTCGTTATTTTCTATTAAGGCATCTAAAATATTTTTATGTTTTAGATCTCCGTGAATCTTTACTAATTCAATTAATTTCTCCATTTTATAAGTTTTTATATAACATATTTTATTTTCTCAATTTTATAAAAATAATAATACATATTAAAAATGAAACGAGGATATCGAAAAAGATGTTGTGATAGCAAAAGCGATGATAGCTGCGATAGGTACAATCATTGTGATAATAAACGCAAACATAGATGTAATAAGCCCAGAGGAACCAAATCTAGAGCAGCCCCTATGATGACTAGTGATTCTTCTTTCACAGATAATGATTGGAAAACTACTTCCTTAGTCACTGTTGGAGAATTTTATCATGATGCTTTTGATTTTAATCAGAAAAAATTTGACTATGAACCCAATGGGCTGTTTGATGGACTTGGTGCTGTAAAATTAAACGATAAAACAGTAAGAGTTTATGCTAATCACGAAATATTCTCCGGTGAAAGCACATCATATTTACTGAAGAATGGAACACAACTTACCGGAGCCAGAGTAGATGCTTGGGATATGACCAAGAAATGTTCAAATGTTAAGAAGGGAAAGGTTGCTTATCATACCATTATTGATAGAGAAGGTTTGGTAGTCACTGATCCCAGTCAACTTAACAAAGGTCGCGAAGAATCTGCTGCTATAGCGGCACAAGTAGGTCAAGCAGGTCTGTATTTTCCAGGATTCACTAGATTTTGCTCTGGTGGATGTGTTAGAAAAGGTGAACATGGGTTTTCTAATACAGCTTATATAACAACAGAAGAATTTATACAAGGGAGTGTAGTTACAATTGATGCTTGTGAAGAAACTATCTATATTGCACCTATGTTAGGTCAATATAATGGCGAACGAGCTGCACCAGTATCTAATTTTGATTCTAACAAAGTTGTGATGGTGATTTGTGATGATACTGATACTATCCCTCTTTGGTTGTATGTAGGAGAAGTAGGAACTAAACCACCAACCGGTGCAGCTTATAACCCTCCAGATTTTCTAACTAGAAACGGTTTAGGATACGGTAAACTATTTGCTTGGGTACCTAACAATCCTAATTATGTAAATGGAAATGATTTTTTCGGAACTAACAATGTTGCAGATGGTAAATTTATAGCTGTAAATCATTATGACCCTTCTAAAGAAGGAGTATTTCCGTATGATAACTTAGGATTTTTACCTAATACCAGTCTTTTTAACATATTTTTTGAAGGAATTGTTGGACCTCTTACCCAAGCAGGTTTAGATTTAGGATGTTTTCAATTTGAACGTTTAGAAGATGTTCATCCTAATCCCAAAAATCCTTCGGAAATTGTATTTGCAACTACCGGTGGATTGGGAACCCCTGAACCTTATGGTAAAGTATATACTATTACTCTTGAATCTTCAGTTAGAGATGAATTGATGAAGAACATTGAAGATATAACAGAATTGGATGCATCTCTTCGGATTCTTTACGATCCGGAAGATGGCGGAGGGGGCCAGGTTACTAACCCAAATGATGGTATCAGATCTCCTGATAATTTAACATGGGGTCATGATGGATATATCTACGTACAAGAGGATCTGACCAGTAGTAGTATGTGTACAGATGGTGCTCCACCGTCTGTATGGCGTATTAATCCTCATACGTCTGCTATTAATAGAATCTTAGTAATGGATAGAGAAGCCGTTCCTAAGAATCAAATTGATATTGCCCCTGATAATTGCAGATCATGGGAATCATCTGGTGTAATTGATGTGTCTCATTTATTTTGTAATCCAGACAACAGGACTATGTTATTATTAGATGTGATGGCTCATGGTATTTTACAACCTCAACCTCCATTTGGATTCACCAATCTTACATCAGGTGGACAGATGTTATTGGCAGTTGGGCCTAAATGTCCAGATCTTAATGCGCCTAGATCATTAGTTCGTGAATGTAAATGTTGTGTAGATAATGATTTTGCTGTTAGAAATGCGGTGCAACAGACTAATTCCAGATCAGTAAAATCTAAATCAGTAAAATCAGAATCAGTAAAATCAGAATCATTAACTAGAAAGGAACTAATTCATAAGTATTTTTCTTCTCATATCAATGAGAAATTAAATGAAGATGAAGTTAATAAAATATTGGAAAAATTAGCTCAGATAGAAGATAAGAATTCATCTGACAATCAGTAATAATAAATATAAAGTCTTTTTGTTTAATCTTAACACAAACAAAACAAACGTATTAAATCTTAACACAAACAAAACAAACGTATTAAATCTTAACAC
>SDBT01009918.1_pt1 | contig 15411 bp, 11 predicted proteins | sample 2277101 | NCBI WGS metagenome assembly SDBT01 (sample SAMN10404973, study PRJNA504765) | marine sediment metagenome | isolation source: marine sediment core GS10_PC15, 103 cmbsf | place: Arctic Ocean: Southern Knipovich Ridge | collected 2010 | reverse complement strand
TCCAATGACTACATTTTGTCCGATATTGCAATTTTTCCCTACTCTGGAGTTTTTCAGGATGTGAGAGAAATGCCATATCTTTGTTCCCTCTCCTATATCAACTCCTTCATCTACAAATGAACTGTCATGAATGAAATATTTCTTTCTTTCTTCTTCTGTAAACCGATAAACTTTACCATCGTCCCTGAGAGATTCTTGACACCCTTCCAGTATTTTAAGAACTCTGAGACCATTATTCCCATCTGTCTTCGGAGTTTTTCTCAAAGCAACACATTCAATAAAGTGTTCGCATTCTGCTCTAAGAGGCTCTTTTTTTTCGATATCTATGTGCTGCGCTTCTTCCGGCCGGGGAATTGGAAGTCTTCCAACCCAATCAATCTTGTGGCTGTACATAAATAATTTTTTGTCTGGATTAACATCGTCAAATACAATCATTTTCTTATCACCAATAACAATTAATTTCTGCTCTTTATAAGGATGAAGCCAGCTCACATAGATATGTGCTTTAACTCCGCTTGAAAAACTCATGGTTGTCACAGTTACATCTGCGATATCTGGATTAAGATAATTCCCTCCATGAGCTGATACTTCAGTGGGCATTTCTCCTAATAGATTAAGAATTATAGATATGTCATGAGGGGCAAAACTCCAGAGAATATTTTCTTCTGTTCTGAATTTTCCAAGATTCAGGCGATTTGAATAAATATAATTGATTTTTCCTAATTCACCTTCATTAATTATCTCTTTTAATTTTATTACAGCAGGATGATATTCAAGAATGTGTCCTACCATAAGAATTTTGTCTTTTTCTTTAGCTAATGAAACCAATTCCTCGCCTTCTTTATAATTTAGAGCAATGGGCTTTTCCACAAATACATCTTTATTTGCCAAGAGAGCTTCCTTGCCTAGTGCGTAATGTGTTGTAGCAGGTGTAGCGATTACTACTGCGTCAATTTCAGGTTCTTTTATTAATGTTTTGTAGTCATGATGTACATTTAAATCAGGATATTTTTCCTGGAATGGTTTCAACTTTTTCTCATCAACGTCGCAAATGGCATAAAGTGAATTTAATTCATAGAAATTACGAACTAAATTTTTTCCCCAATACCCGCATCCGATAACTGCTATGTTTTTTTTCATTATTTATTCCTTTATTTAAGCTTTTACTATTTTACTCCGATTACACGGTGCATTATAAGTTGCATTTTGAGTGTCTACAATTAATTTTGAGTTTTCAACAATTTTTTTCATATCTTTATGTGATAAAAAGATGCCCTCTATTAGAGGGCATTAAAGAATTTTTGGAAAATATAAGGTTCAGAGTGAAAAATGCCGTAAATATATTAATAGGCTCCTTCTCTTGTAAAAAAAACTTTAATTGTTTTAATAAGAATAACCATATCTAACCAAAGTGACCAATTCCTTATGTAATATTCATCCAAAAGAAGCCTTTCTTCAAAAGGCAGGATATTCCGTCCTCTAACCTGCCATAATCCGGTAATGCCAGGTTTTACCCGGGAAATAATTTGGTAACTTTTCCCAATATCTTCTTTTTCCCGAGGCATGTAAGGTCTTGGACCTACAAGGCTCATATCCCCTTTTAAGACATTAATAAGCTGAGGGAGTTCATCAAGGCTGTATTTTCGAATAAACTTGCCAACTCGAGTCACTCTTGGATCATTTTGCTTAATCTTACGATACTTTTTCCACTCTTCTTTAGCCAGTGAGTTTTCTTTTAAAAATTGATTTAATATTAAATCTCCATCAACATACATTGAGCGAAATTTATAAAAACGAAATGTTCTATTTTTCCTGCCCAATCTTTCGTGGACAAATATTAGTGATCCGGGAGAATCAATTTTTATGGCTAGCCCAATAATAAATAAAAGGGGCAGAAAAATTACAAATAATAATAAGGTACAAATAAGTTCAAGCGATCTCTTTGAAAAAAGATTCCAGGGTTTTACTAAATTGCGGGCCACTGATAAAGATAAAACATCCCCAAAACTTTCAATTTCTACTCCTATCGCGAATAAACTGCCTATTTTCGGGACTACCCTGATAGTACCAGACCCTGTTTCACACATTTCTACTAGTTCCCTTAATTTATTCTGAGCTATATCAGGAAGAGCAATCGCAATATCCTGAACGCCAGACTTCTTACTTATTTCCTGAACTTGGGACACTTTTCCTAAAACTTTTATATTATCTAAAATTTTTTCGCCATTGGTGATTTTATGTTCGGTAAGGAAGCCTAAAATCTCATAACCCAGGGTTGGATTCATTTTTATTCCTTGGGCAACTAATCTGGCTGTTTTATTGGTTCCCAAAATAATAATCTTTCTTTTCCAGAAACCTATTTTTACAAGGATTTTTTTCACTACTAACCTAAAAAGAGGAAAGATAAATAAGCTCAAAAGTCCAGCAAGAATAATAACTGGCCTTGAATATTGAGTATATCCTCTTGAAATAAAAACTATCATCATTATTAATATAAAAGATAGTATAATGCTCTTTAATAAATGTTTTGCTTCATCCCAGAATGAAAGACGTTTGGTATATAATTTCTCAAAAGTAAGAACAAAAATCACAATTAAAGTCCCATACACAAATCCATATCTTAAATTAGTTGTTAAAGACAGGGTCTGTTTAGTAAGGCCAGGAACAATGGCTGGTAAAACCTGAATTCTAATAAAGTATGCGATCAAAAAAGAGACAAATAGAGCTGAAATATCACTGAGTACCAGTAATATTAGACTTATGAGCTCTCGAACTTTTCGAACTTTAAACATGATATCTACAAAAAATAGGTATTGTCCCCATTTTTAAGCTACTTTTGGGGCCATTTTTTACAAACCTCTAGGCAGAATTATTTGCTCTTCTCCTCCTTATATTATATTTTTATATTCCTATTTAATAAATTCTTTTAAAACCAGCCAAACAAAAATTGTATTTCCTATAAGATATCTTTTCCAAAGACGACGAGGTTCCTGACATAATCGAAAGAACCATTCTAAGCCAATTTTTTGCATCCATTTTGGCGCTCTTTTTATGTTACCAGAAATAAAATCAAAAGACGCCCCGACCGCTATTGATACTGGAACATTAATTTCATCTTTATATTTCCAAATCCATTTCTCCTGCTTTGGTGGTCCTAATCCAACAAAGAGAACATCAGGCGTACATTTCTTTATCATTGCAACTATTTTTCTGTTTTCGTCTTCATCATTCTCAAAACCAAAGGAAGGAGAATACGTTCCTACAATTTTTAAACCAGGGTTTTTATTAGTTAAAATATTCGCTGCTTTTTTGGCTACGTTAGGACCTGAACCAAGAAAAAATAATTTATATCTTTTCTGGGCTGCAATTTTACAAAATGAGGGCAAAAGGTCTGAACCAGTTACCTTTTCTTTCAAAGACCTCCTTAATATTTTCGATGTCCAAAAAAGAGGAGTACTATCAGGAAGCACCATGGAAGCCTGGCTATAAATTTTCTTAAACTCATCATCCTTCTGGAGAATATTTATGTGATGAACATTAGGAGTTACTACCAAGGATGGCTTCTTTTTTTCAATCAATAATTCAATCTCACTAATAGTCTCTTCATTACTTATATTGTCAATGTCAATTCCAAACAGTTTAACTCTTTTAGTAATCTTATTCATTTCTAATTATAAATTCACTACTTGTTCGAATGTTTTTTCGTATCTTTTAAGCATTTTGCTAATCGTAAACTTTTCTTTAAACAGCCTGTAACCATTTTCTGCCATCTCTTTTCTGTGTTCTGGATTTTCAAACATGAATATTATAGCTTCTGTGAGTTTTTCTATATCTCTTGGAGGCACAAGAAGTCCTGTTTTTTTATCAATAACAACTTCTGGCGTCCCATCTACAGCCGTGGCAACGACCGTCCTTTTTACGGAGAATGCCTCTATCGGAGATAAAGGAAGCCCTTCCAAAAGAGAAGGTAAGATGCTAAATTCTGTTTTCAGCATCCATTCAGTAGGATTTGGACAGAAGCCCATAAGAACAACATTTTGGGATAAATTAAAATTTAATACAGAATTTTCTAATTCTTCTCTTAATTCTCCATCTCCAACTATATAGAGAATGGCATTGGGAATTTGTCTAACAACTTTTTTCCATGCTTTTAGCAAATATATATGTCCTTTTTGGAGAGAAAGCCTTCCCACTACCACAGCAGAGTTACTTTCAACAGGTAGGAAATCTCCTTTATATTCATTTATTCCATTATAAATTAATTCGACTTTTTCTTTCTTGAACCCAAAAAAACCTATTAGATTTTCTACTATGTTCTTGCAGACTCCTGTTAGCAAATCACATCTGGCATATCTAAATAGTTTGCCATAGTTAAACACAGTATGAGAAGTGTGTATAAGTTTAAATTTAACAAACGGTAATAATTTAAAAACAGAAAAAATTAATGTTATTCTTCTGTGATGAGAATGAACAATTTTTGGTTTATATTTGATTAGATAAAATGCGAGAATTAATAATGATATGAAAATTCTCAAAATATTTTTACTTCCATAAGGAACGTATAGATATCTTATCTTCCTATCAAAATCCAAACCATCCAAATCTCTCTTTGAATCTTCCGATAACACAAAAATACAATATTTACTGGCAAAATGGTCTACCAAAGATAAAATAATCTTTTCAGCACCTCCTTTTGGTTTTAAAACAGGATACACAAAGAATAAAACTTTCATAGTTTAATTGCTAGGCTCGTTATCTTTGAATCCTATATACGATCTGAATCTTATCTAAATCTGTCGGGATCATTTATGAACTTCCTAAGAGCAAATGTCTCCGCTGTTTGAATGTTATCAATATAAATATCCAAACTTCCATATTCACTGTTTTCAACTTCGACAAAAAAGATCATGAACTCTATATCTTTCCATCTGACAAACGGCTTTTTGAAGTCTGCTTTGATATTCCGATTGAAAGTTTGCCACTCGCCATAGATAGGATTCTGGACCTCATTAGAGTCGTAAAGTACATAAGTCTCAATATTTAGATACTGCCCGCCGATACTCTCAGCAATAAAGTGCAGTTTGACTGAGCCCGGTGGCTTGTCCTGAGTAGAATTAATTGGCAGGTAATAGTTAATACTAAAATACTGTAACCAGTCCAGGAAATCGTACGGGATGACCTGGCCGACCTGTATTCTCTTATCCTCAGCGAAAGGCCCAAATTCAACCGAATCCAGATAAAAAATACCAGCTCCTTCAAGAATTAGCAATATGTTATCTTTCATCTTAGTTGAGCCGATGATCTCATATCTCCGGTAATCATCGCTAAGAGTAAATGTCGCCCATGTTCCATCTCCACTCCTCACGCGGAGTCTCCTTGAGCCTGATACGCTTTTTGCGTAGAATGACAGCTTATTAGGTTGACCACTATTATAATTGTAGCATTCGTTAGTTAAGGAAACGCAACTCCATTCACGACTAAGACCAGTAGAAACAACTTTTAAAGCGTATTTACCTTCATATGAATTTGCATCTGCCGCCCTTGAAGCAGAATGGCTGCCATGCCAAATCCACTGACCCTCAGTTTCAAAAGTTGAGTCCCCTTTCGAAATCAGATTGGCTTTTTCCTTTGGTTCCTCTTCAGCAAGCATGATATGTAGTGAGAACTTACCGTCTGATTGGATGTCAGAGACCCTCTCAATCAGAGAGTGCGATGGGTTATTTTCCCCATCCCACCATTCTATATTTTTCCCATCCGGTCTATAGATTTCATCCCACTTCCACCACTCTATATGTTTCCAGGCCCGATACGGATGGAAAAGTCTCACACCCCAACTCTCAAGCAACTCACCATTCTCGAATGATGGATCACTAAAAGTGCTCTCCATTCCAATTTTTCGAGGCAGGGACTCAGTGTAAAAGTTCCTTATTCGAGTATGGTTAGACTCATCCCGGTCCATTTTGTAAATGGCGAGGCGAGGCATAAAGTTTACCCATTCTGCTCTAGTCTTAAACGGTTCCCCTTCAAAAATGGCCAAAGGTTTTCGCTTAAGAAGTTCCTGATACACCTTATAATCATTGATTCTATCCCAACTCACAATAACGTAATCGAAGTTTTTAGAATAATAATCCAATCCTTTATTGTAGCCAGACTTTTTCACTACATCGAAGTAACCAGGTTTCAGATCTGTTCCGTATCGGTCATATGCAACACGAGCCCCGGGGGGGATGTTGTCAATCATCCATTTTCGAAAGTCAGTACGTCGGGAAATAATCCCTTTACCTGCTTTGAAATTAGGGATACGAATCGCCTTATTCAACATGCTTGACGCGGCGAGAGCTAAAGCCATAGTAATGATCCCACATAGCAAAAGTCGAAAAAGGGGTAACCTGATACGGATCACCGAGCTCCATAATGCGGTTATTGCCGTGCCTATTAGCAGCGCACATATGGGGATAACTACTAAGTAATGATAGGTCCGCCCGTAAGCAGCTGTAGCGGGTAAGATAAAAAGATTTACTGAAATGAGTGCGACTAACATCATTAAGCCAATCCTAAATCGATGTATCAATAGTACGATTGAGCCAATCACTGCAAGCACTAAGGCCAAGAGAGAAGAACTTTGAGTTGGCGCCAAAAGGTCAGAATAGATGATTTTTATCTGCGCTAGCAATTCCGCAGCCGTTTTATATTGTAGGTTATGCTCTCCCATATATTCAATAATCTGTCCTCCTTGAATATCTTTCAAGAAAGCGCCCACTGCAAGGAGACTTTGCGGATTTGCAATAACGTAGCCACCCAATACTGCAATTGGTAGAATGAGCCATCGCCAGTCCCTCACAGCATTTCGCAGCCGTGAAAGCAGGTTATTACCAGACTGTCCAAGTACATGGCTTGCTGCCAAAGGGATAAAGAAACCTATTGCGAACAGCTTAGAAGCCACGGCTGCCCCATAAACTGCTCCTGCTACGAGGTAAAGAATCCATCCTTTTGTGCGCATAATCTTGAAAGCCAGATATAAAGTCATTGTACCTAAGAACATGGCCATCGTGTCACCATGTGCTATATTTGCTCTGAATAAGTCAATTGGATTTAAAGCGACGAACAGCCCCGCAAGCAATGCTGTTAATTTTCCAAATACATTCTTGAACATGAACATCAAGACGCCAATGGTTCCTATTGACATGAGTATGCTCAAAGTCCTTCCCAAGAGATAATGGGTCCATACAGGAATAAGCTCATGTGACGCAAACAAGCCTGCACCAACGACGAGTCGGTCAAATATCTTGAACACAACTCCAGTAAGATAGTTATATGCCGGGCAATACCAGAATCCTTTCCTCCCCCTGATAACTAGATCACCTCTAAATGGAATACTGTGCGTCATCTCCATTACGGCTTCTTCATCTCCAAACCTTGTATCTGGTAATTGCCAGTCTACTCCCTCCAAACGTAGCCAGAGAGAAAGCAAAATCACCGCAATGCTAATGCAAAAAAACCAATTACGTTGTATGATCTTTATTATCTTTTCAAAAGTGAAAAGTATTCTCATTTCAGCTTTCTTATCGTACCTTATAACTAGCTCTCGGGTAGAAGTAAAAAAAGTGAATTGCTAGCGATATATGGATTTTCTGTTTTTTTAAGAAATATATAGTGGTTATTCTAAGGTTGATTTTATATCTAGAAGACCGAGATAAAATGCAAAAGCAATAAGCTGTATCCCCAAAAGCAACATGGCTACTGAAATAAGTGCTAACTTAGTCAACCCAATATCTACTGGCCCATAAATTGACAGATGGAATAAACGATAAATAACTACAATACCCAAAAGAAAACCAAGGAAAAATATAGTAATTCCAATAATAATACCTTTCTCTAAGGTAAGTTTACTCTCAATAAAATCGATAACTGCATCTCTATAAATAAATCCCCGATAGTACCCAAGCATCTTGGCGGAGATACCGAGAAAGATAAACTGTATGCCCAAGAAAATTGAAGCAAGAGAAAAAATCATAGTTGACAGACCTAACGGTATATTAAAAATACTAATTAATCCAAAAAATACTGTTAGTAAAAATCCAAAGCCAAAAATAAATAAGGTTAATCCTGGTATGATAAATAAAAAATTAGGAGAAAACATTAGCATAAACCTCAGGTGTCTCCATCCGTCCCTAAAGGTACGCAAATGCGGCTTTCTCCCAGCGGGTGAAGGCCTATATTCAATAGGAATTTCATCTATTTTAAGTTTGTTTATTAAGGCCTTTATGATCATCTCTGAGGCAAACTCCATCCCGTTGGAATGCAAATTCAGACGCTCTATAGCCTCTTTCCTAAAGGCTCTTAATCCGCAATGAGCGTCTGAAATTTTCCCCTTAAAAAAAAGATTTAATATGAAGGTAAGAAAAGGATTCCCTATAAAGCGATGCAGAAAAGGCATAGCTCCAGGTTTTATATTTCCTTTTAATCGAGTTCCCATAACCAGATCATTACCCTTTCCTAGTTTTTCGACAAATGGCTTGATCTTAGAGAAATCATATGTATCATCTGCATCGCCCATTATGACATATTTGCCTCTGGCCTCTTTGATTCCTCTTCTTAGGCTGGAGCCATATCCCCTTTTGGATTCGAATGTCACTCTGGCGCCCAATTTTTTTGCGATATCTGCAGAAGTATCAGTGGAGCCATTATCAATTATTATGATTTCGCCATTTTCTTTAATTGAAGAAAGGCCTTTTTGAGCGTTTTCTATACATAAACCTACCGTCCTTTCTTCATTAAGGCACGGAATTATTATGCTTACCTTCACTTGTTCACTGTTCATGGGATTACTTCTTCATTTTTATCCAATCAAAAAATTCTATTAGCTTAAATAGTTGCCATGGTTTTACGATTAAAAGTTGTTTCAACAGAAATAAAGGCCTTAAGTAAAAGCTCTTAAATGCCTTAACTCTGTAATAGTCTATATCCTCAGTTGAGAGAGTCTCAGTTCGCAAAATTGAATGTCCGCCAAAATCATAATTCTGCCAATTGAAAGACTCGATTAAGTTGTGTCTTTTGGCGTACTCCCATAATTCGGTCTTTGGATAAGGAACTGCGTTATAACATTGAATATAGTCAAGCCTCAATTCTTTTATAAACCTTATGGTGGACTCAGCACTCTGACGAGTCTCTCCAGGAAGACCAAAGATAAAATGACCCATAGTTCTTATGCCTACCTTCTTACACAAACTCACTGCTCTTTTAAGATCCTTTACTTTCTCCTGTTTCTTTGCCCGATCCAGAATTTCCTGAGAAGCACTTTCAATACCTATGCCCAGCAATTGGCAATTAGCTTGTTTCATTTTCAGAAGCATATCTTCATCAATTGCATCTGCCCTTGTTGTGGTGGACCATGCAATAGGTAATCTTTCTTCTATTATTCTATTACATACAGCATCGCAGAACTTTTTATCTATTGTAAATGCCTCGCCCCAAAAAAGAAAATCCCTAATATTATAATTCTCTATGCAATCTTTTATCTCCCCTAATATATATTCAATTGAATGTCTTCTGTATTTTCTTCCATAATAGGCTGGTGCAATACAGAATGTGCACGGATAAGGACATCCTCGGCAAAAATTAATAAGTGTAAACGGATGGCCATTATGCGGTAGTGTATATCTATCATTTTTTAGTAGATCCCTGGCAGGATAAGGTAAAATATCTAAATTTTCGATGTAATTACGATGGCCATTATAGACTAATCTGTTTCCCTCTCTGTAAATTAATCCTTTAACTCTGGAAAAATCATTTGCCCCTGTTTCAATAATGTCTATTAATTCCTTAACAGTAAATTCAGCTTCGCCCACACAGGCAAAATCTATTTGCGGATAATTAATAATCGATTGTTTCTCAAGCAGGGTAAAATAAACCCCGATACCTATCGTTAGAATCTTTGGATTGGTTTTCTTGATATCCGCCACTATATGCATATCGTCCCCAATCGAAGGAAATCCCGTATTTATAAATAAGACATCTGGATTAAAAGTACTTATGTCACAAATCAAATCGTCCTTTTTGAAAGATTCCACATTGCAATCAACAAGGCGAACCTCACTTTTTTTTCTTATTAGTGATGCCACAAGAGCCAAAGAAACTGGTGGCCAAATAGCAGACCAGGAAGATGTCTTTTGCATACACCTTCCTTCACGAATATACTTAACACCTCTCAAAGGCGGCGAACCATTCAACAAATATACCTTCATAACTATCTAGATATCCTCCTCCTTGTCAATGTATCTACCTGAAATAATATGAATACACTCTTTAATACTTTATTGGGGAACTATTTTCACACGCACAATGTCTTTGAACAAAAAGGACTATACAATACTCTATGCATGCTATTACAATTTTCTCCAAACCGTCGTCTTTTGTAAACCATTAAAAAAATCTACCCTCTTCCATTCATCAAATAGGTAAAAAATATTATGATATTTTCCTCTATCAGAATTGTCGAGAATCAATATCCCTTCTTTTTTTATTTTGTCTACAGCATTTATCATACAAGCTACTCTTGCTCTTCCATCGATTAAAACAAAATCAAAATAATTATCAGGGTATTTTTGAATTTCCTGAAAATAAGGATGAAATTGAGGCTTTGGGGGCAACCCAACCAATTTATTTCCTTTCCAATTATTCCAAGGAATTTTGCTAATTTCTTTTCTATCGACAGGTTCAATCAATTTATAGTTTGTTTTAGAAATTAGTCCTTCTTTTTTCAGGCTGACTTTCACTTTATCATACCAACTTTTATCATTTTCTACACTTACAATAAAATTTACTCTTTTTGCAAAAAATACAGTACTTTTACCGCTGCCCCATTCAAACCCAACCATAACCTCTGTTAAAAAAGATTTAAGGTACTTTATAGCCTTTGGGGGTAGCCAGGGAGCTGCTGGATGCAACACTTTGTATATCTTATATTTACACTTATATAAAAAGTTTTTCATTGCATTTATTATCTAAAAAAGAGGGCATGTGTGCTTTTTTTAAAAAGGGGACTGTTGTCCCTTTTTTCCTCTATGTGCAGTCAACCAATGCTTTCAAGGGCTTCCCTGAAACAATTGACAGAGTAATCAATCCCATAGTTCGACGCTGTTGTGAAAGCTTGCTCGCAAAATCTTAAATATTCTTTTTCAGGCATGGATAATATCTTCTTGATTGCCAGATATAGAGATTGCAAATTTCCTGCCTTCACTACATAACCGTTTTCGCCATCGATTACCATCTCTTTTGCCATAGCTTTGTCAGTGGTAATAACAGGAATCCCCAAATACATCGCCTCATTTATTACCCATCCCCATGAATCTTTAAGAGTAGGAAAAATTAATATTTTGGCATTTTTAAGATAATCATATTTTTCAATGCCTTCTTTATACCCTACGAAGGAAATCTTGATCTTTTCTGAGTACTCCTCGATTAATCTTTTTATATCTTCATGCCCATCGCCTACGATTAATAGATTAGAATCAACATCATTCTTTTTTAAAAGAACTGCAGATTCTAAAAGAAGCTCTATCCCTTTATTTTCTCTTAAATATCCAATATATAATATAGTGTTTTCTTTGTGAGCAATCTTCCTGTGTTCTAAAGTATATTTGAATTGTCTCCCGATCAAATCTTTGTATGGATAACCCTGAGTTCCTATAAAAATTCTATCATGGTTAATTCTGTAATTGTTTTCAAGAAAATAAAGACATTCTTTACCATAGGCTATAAATTTCTGTGCTTCTGGATAAAGAATTTTTTTTCGTATCCAATTAATTATTTTATCTCCAATTTTAAAAATAAAATTGTTACCCAATGTGTATACGGGAAAAACACCCGTCCATAAAAGGAAATGAATTTTTCTTTTTTTACAGACTCTCAAGACTTGCAGTGCAGCTAGTAAATTTGGCTCATTGTCAAGAGCTACGACTAAATCAGGAGATATGTTTTTTATTAGCCTGGATATTCCGTAGTTAATTGTCAGATTTTTTTTAAACAGAGAAAATGATATTTCGTTTAAAAAAAAATGAGAAAAATTGTAATCTTCGTCTTTAATTTTCCACAATCTACCCTTTTCTTTTCTCTGAAAAAAGACTATTGTTAAATCATAAAATTCACTTAATTTTCTAAAAAGAGGTAACCTATAAGGTGCAGGGATATTATGAAAAAGCAATACCTTTTTCATAGTTCTCTCATTTATTCTATTATTCCATTAAGCTTTCATAAATTTCATCAATCTCTTCAGCTTTTTTACTCCAGGAATATTCTTCTCTGAATCTTATAAAATCAATTTTCTTATTTAAGGCTTTCATGGTTTTATCTGCAACTTTCTCTTCATCGTCTTCAACATCAACCCATTCAACAATTTCATTTAAAAATCCATCCACATAGAAAGATCTTGTAGAAACGACTCTTAGACCGCAACTAATTGCTTCCAAAATAACTTTGGGCAATCCTTCAGAATGAGATAAAAGCAATAAAATATCATTTTCGGCATAAATATTGGGAAGCTCAGGGTAAGGAATATATCCTTTCCAGGTAATTCTTTTATCGATATCCAGATCTTTGGAAATTGATTTCAATTTTGAAATATAATTCTTATCGCCCCTTCCTACTAGAGTTAAATGGGGAGATACTCCTTTTTTAGCCAGAACTTTTAATACGGAAAATAGCTTCTCTATATTTTTACGTTCTCTTAAAATTCCGACAAAAATAATATTCAAGATATCACTAGCCTTTTTTGTCTTAGAAGCGAATCTTTTTACATTTACTCCGTTTTCTACCATGAAAATTTTCTTATTTGGGCATTTATAGTCATTGATAAAGATATCTTTCTCACTCTGACTTACGGCTATAATAGCATTTGCTGTTTTTGTTGTGAGAATATCCTGCACAACCATTAGGGGCCATATAAATAAAGCTTTTGTCTTATCTAAATAATTAGCTATTTTCCAGAAAGTTTTAAAATTTTTTATGCCAGACTTATGGGCATGATATATATAAGGAATTTTTTTATAAAAACCTAAAAGCCTTAAGGCATTGAACCAAAGAGCAGTATTGCCGTGAAAATGAATAAGATCTATTCTTTTAGTTTTCAAAATTTTCCATATATAATAAATGAGCTTAATATCGAAATAAAAAAACAAGCCAAAGAGATAAGTAGGCAAAGATTTTCCTATCCTTTTTACCTCTATTCCGTCTTCTTTAACATAGGGAGCATTGCCGTTTCCTCCAGCTAAAAAAATAACTTTATGACCTTTTTCCATTTGAGCTAAGGAAATCTCAAAAGGCCCTGGTGCTAGTCCATCCCATGGCGGAGGATATTCGTAACAAACTCTAAGGATTTTCATGTATTTTTTTTCATTAAAAACAATACGCTGGAACAGAGATTTAATCTATTGAACAATTTTGTGGTTGGTATTATTGGCCATTCTGAAGCAGCATACAGCAATAGCGGTTGCGTTTTGATAATAGAAAAACCATTATCAGAGAACAACTGCTGCCAATTTTTAATTCTAAAAGACCAATAACAATCAATAAAATCAGGATAAACTCCGTGCCCAGTGGGGCCAATTATTCGACGCAATTTATTAATTATGTTCTTTTCCTTTCTCTTTTGGATTTTGTTTATCCTGTTATTTTTAGCAGGCTTGTTCATCTTACTTTTAGAAAATATAGATAAAAATCTTCTGCTTAAAGTTCTTAGTTTGTTGTAATACTGTGCTGGAATAGAAAGCAATAACCAGATGTTCGTAGGCACAGAAAAAGCATAGACACAATCAGGTTTACCAATTCTTTTTAGTTCGCCGAAAGCACTATGCATATCTTCAATATGTTCAATGACATGATTTGAAAAAACTATATCAAATTTTCTCGCACTAAAAGGAGTATTTGTTATGCTACTTTCAATGAAATTAACATCTTTCATTTCTTTAATTTCTTTGCTGGCGTAAATATCTGAAGCCACAACATTCCCAATTTGTTGCAAATAGGGTACTTGAAACCCATCGCCACAGCCAAATTCCAAAATATTTATTTTCTTATCCTTAATCTCATCGTTGAAGAAGTTTGAAATCTTTTCCACAGTTGAGGATATTTCTAACTCTCTCTTATGTTTTCTGTGTTTTTTCTCACCTAACTTTGTTCTTGGAAACATTGTTTCAGAATTATAAGTAATTGCGGGCAGTGAAGGGAGCGTGACAATCTTCTCTATGATGATGTGATACAGATATTTATTGACAGAGCCGAAGGGATGATGAAATGAAATGGTCTAGATGTCAAGACCATTTCATTTATCCATCAATTTCCTTGTATATGATTCATATTTGTCCTTAAGACTCTCTTCAGCTCTAGCAATTCTTGTCTTTTTTGTCTTATCAGAATAAGCAGCCCTTGACATAATCCCTGGAATCATTTTAAAATAATAATAACAAATCATTTCTATGAATTTTCCCATATTTATTCTCCAAATAAAATTAATATAGTAGTATTAAATATTTTTTGGGACAAGGAAGAGAATCGGCTGTAATTTTGGGAAAGAGAACGATAAGTTATCAAACCAAAATACTAATGAATAATGGGCGGTAGATCCAGTTTAAAAAATTGAAAATATATATTTAATAGCTTTTTAGCTCGGTTTTGCCATGAATATATATCTAATTTATCAAGTCTATCATGGAATCTCAGAGCATTTGGATTCGAAAGTATTTTAGCAATTTCAAATATAAATTTTGCTTTATTCTCGGGTTCGTAGAAAGTAATTCCTTCAAAATCTTTCATTACTTCATAAAAAGATGGGAATATAGGGGCGAGTATATAACCTCCAGATGCAAGATATTCAAAAACTTTCATCGGTGAACATCCGTCTATTGTAAAGACTTTTCCTTGATAGGGCATAACTAATAAATCAGCGCATCTAAGGTACAAGGGTATTTTTGAATTTTCTATATAACCTGTGAATATAACATTATTACTAGTAAATTTATTTTTATATTTATTTATTTCTGAATTTCTTCCTCCTATAATCAGAAATAAATAATTTTTATCTTTATAAAAAGTGGCGGCATCAAGGATAAATTCAATCCCTCTACCTTCTCTTAAAGAACCAACATAACATATTATTTCTTTTTTTGAAGGTAATCCTAATTTCGTTCTTAATTCCCTTTTATTTTGCTTTCCAATTCTTCTAGATTCGGCTAGATCTACCCCATCATGGGCTACAAAAATTTTATCTGAATCTATACCGTAATTAACCCACAACTCTTTTAGCCTTTTTGATATTGCAATCATGCAGGCATTTTTATTTTTCATTAAGGCTTTCACTCTTCGTCTGTATTTCTTTGTGATATTTTCAGAAGGATAATAAAAAGTATGATTCTCATA
>SDBT01009917.1_pt1 | contig 15411 bp, 11 predicted proteins | sample 2277101 | NCBI WGS metagenome assembly SDBT01 (sample SAMN10404973, study PRJNA504765) | marine sediment metagenome | isolation source: marine sediment core GS10_PC15, 103 cmbsf | place: Arctic Ocean: Southern Knipovich Ridge | collected 2010 | reverse complement strand
GCAACTAGAACCGGAATGGATGGACCTGCCTCTTGTATTGTTTTTCCAAACGAATCTTTAATCGAACTTACTTTGCCCACGGTTTTGCCACACGCAAAATAATCACCAATACGCAAAATGCCATGTTGGAAAATTAATGTAGCCACTGGCCCCCTACCACGCTCCAATTTTGATTCCAACACAAAACCACGTGCAGCGCCCGTACGACCAGCACGAAGCTCAAGCAACTCAGCTTGCAACGCAATCATTTCAAGGAGTTGATCAACTCCAGTACCAAGAAGCGCCGAAATGGGAATACAAATAGTTTGACCTCCCCATTCCTCAGGAAGCATATCCTGCTCAGCAAGCTGCCGCTTTACTCTTTCAATACGAACTGGATCAGCTTTATCAATTTTATTTATGGCAACGATAATAGGGATACCCATCGTTTTTAAATGCTTAATAGCTTCAACTGTTTGCGGCATAATACCATCTTCAGCAGCGATAACTAACACCCCAATATCTGCAACTCTCACCCCTCGCTGTCGCATTTTAGGAAATGCCTCATGACCAGGTGTATCAAGAAACACAAGATTACCGTGGACAGTTGTTGCCTCATACGCACCCAAATGCTGTGTTATACCACCCTTTTCTTTTGCAGCAACCCGTGTTTTACGTATAAAATCAAGCAGCGTTGTTTTACCGTGGTCCACATGGCCAAGCACTACAATTACCGGAAGACGCTCTTGTAACTCACCGGTGGTTTCTACCACAAGAGAGGTAAGCTCTTCTTTCTTTACTTCACGTGGCTTTACTGCCTCAACCCCATAATGCTTTGCAAGCCTTGCAACGGTATCTTCAGAAATAAGTTTATTTTTTGCAGCAATAATACGCCAGCCAAGCATCGTTACAATAACATCATTAACTGAAACGCCCAGTTTTTTGGCAGCATCTGAAACAATCATCGACTTCAGAACAATTTCCGCTTTCGCTATAGTAGAAGAAGAAACTACTTGAGGTGCCGATTTTATATCTGAGATTGATGGCGATGAGGTACCAGCCAACTTGGTTGATCGAGATTTTTTACCCTGAGTAGGTCGTTGCGTTTCTGTTTGCATTGGCTTTTCACTCTTTTGCTCTGGTGTTTTTTGTTCAGGTTTCTTCTGAGCACCAAATTTGTTTTTTAGTAGTGCAACTGAGCTATCATCAAGAGCAGACATATGACTTTTCACCTGCATGCCTTCTTGACTAAGCACCTCTAATAATTTTTTAGCCGGCACACCCAACATCTTTGAAAGTTCATATACGCGCATATTTCTTTCTTTAATTATTACAATACTACAGTACCATCTTCTCTAGAAATAACTATTATTCCTCTTGCTCTCTCTCCTCAACCACTCCCTCTAGCTCATTAAGATTCGATGAATCTTTTTGCATGAGCTGAATATTAAAACCAGTCAACCGAGACGCCAACGATATATTCTGACCCATCTTACCAATAGCAAGTGCACGCTGATCTTCATTGAGCCATACGTGAGCAGAGGTATCGTCAATCAACTCCACCCGATCAATTTGAGCCGGTTTAAGAGCCTGCTTAACTAATGCCTCCTTAGATTCTGTCCATGGGATCACATCAATCTTCTCGGTACCAAGCTCTTTCAAGATAGGCTTAATTCTACTGCCACCAACCCCAACACATGTCCCAACAGGATCAATGTTAGGATCATTCGAAGCAACAACAATCTTTGCTTTATATCCCGGAGCACGCACCAATTTCTTGATCTCGACAAGCTTTTCAAATATTTCAGGAATTTCTAACTCAAAAAGGCGACGCAAAAATTCATCTGAGGTGCGATCCAAAATCAACTGGTAATCGTTACGAGGTTCCTCGAGAACCTCTTTTAGTAATGCTCGGATAGGGTAACCCACAATACATTTATCGCCGGTAGAGGTAAGCGTTTTTGGCAGAAGAGCAAGGGTGTCATCTAATTTAACAATGGTGCCACCACGTTCACATTTGTGTATTACTCCGTGAATAATATCACCTTGCTTCTCTTTAAATTCATCAAATATAAGGGTTGCTTCAACTTTTCTGATCTGACTTGCAATCACCTGACGAGCTTTTAAAATTTCAATACGCCCTATGGTTCCATTAAAAGGAACCCACACTTTATCACCAACGTTAAGTTTTTTATTAATATTTCGAGCTTTCTTCAGCGTTATTTCAAGATCAGGGTTCAGAGCTGAGGTGGCAACCTCTTTTTCTATTAAGACGTTAGTAGCTCCATCCTCACTATCGTATTTAACCTTAAGAGGAAGCTCTGGATATTTGCGATTATATGCAGCAAACATGCCCTCGCAAATGATAGAGTTAAGAGTTTCACGATCAAGACCACGTTCAATAACGAGCTCTTCTATAACATCAAAAAGATTCACTGTGTCCTCTGTTTTAGCTGAAGTTGATTACAAAAGGGAACTGTAAGGGAGCTACAATGCTCAACTAATGCTTCCTAGTCTAATATAAACAAAAATAATCTGCAACTTAAAACCTGGGTGTCGAGTATTGGCTAAGAAAGTTATCCACCACCTGACCCACTATTATATATATATATATATTATTATATAGTAATAGTAGTTGAGCGCCCAAGTGGTGGATAACTCGGGGGGTAAATAGGCCAATCGTACGACCTGATCGATAAATCAATTTTTCAAAAGGTGGTGGATAAGTGGTGGATAAGTGGTGGATAAGTGGTGGATAACTTTTTTGCCATTTTTTGATTGCACGGCCTAGTCGGTAGTTTGGGAGTATTTTACTCCGATAAGTGGGTTGGGTGAGTGGATCGAGCGTTGACCACCGGAGTTATCCACCACTTATCCACCACTTATCCACCACTTATCCACCACCAACATTTCTATTTGAATGATAGGCTGATGGCGGCTCTGATATCACGTATCAGGGTTTCGAGTTCTTTGGGATTTCTAAGGATATATGCCGGGTGATAGGTGGGCAGTACGGTGATTCCGTTCCAAAATATTGGGTTCCCCCGTTCCTTGGTGATTTTGACTGGGCGTCCAACCAGTCCTTCAAAAGCAGAAGAGCCGAGGGTGCATATAATTTTGGGGTGGATGATTTTGATTTGTCCCATTAGAAGGGGTTTGTTTGAGGCGATTTCTGCAGGGAGGGGCCGCCGATTATTTGGGGGGCGGCATTTGACTACATTGGTGATAAAGACGCTTTCTCTTGGTGCATGTGCTGATTCAAGAATTCGGTTGAGGAGTTTTCCTGAGCGTCCTACAAATGGTTTTCCTTGTAAATCTTCTTCCCTGCCGGGAGCCTCCCCTATAAATAGGATTTTTGTGTCGGGATCGCCCTCTCCAAATACGATCTGTGTGGCGAGGGGCATCTTAAAATGGCAGCCATTACAGCCTTTGTATGGTTTATAGAGCATATCGAGCAGTTGTTGTTTGTGGGTTGTTGCATTCATGACATTCCTTGTTGCTTTTTGGTGGAATAGTTGAAAATTCCCTTTACTATACTCGTAATTTTTTAGAATGGCGAATATGTTGCTTTTTATCGTAGGTAGCGAGACAGGAAGGAAAGCCAGGCGCTGTTTTTTGCAAAATTGGTTTTCGGGTATGACTCATGGATGCGTGTTTCGGGGAAATAAATCGATAAACCTTGAGCTTTTTTTATATTTTTTCCTGCAACATTGAGCACCATAGATGAGACGATTAGTTTTTTACCTTGTGTGAGCATGCGGGTTAGCTCTTGCGTGAGAGACTGTTTGCTTTGGTTGGTGAAGATGAATTTATTGAGGTTTTCTTGTAGGTTTGTGTAAAAATGATGGATATCAATATAGCTTGGCTCGTCGAAACTAGTACAATTTCTCCGGTTTCTGCATTGTTTAATGGTGTTTTTTACAGAATTGTTTTTTTGGTGAGCTAGGCATTCAACAAGGATGCGAGCGACGTGGTTTATATTTTGTTCAATCGGATCGATGTGCGAGAGGTTGATTGCTGACTGGGTAAAATCACTTGTTATTTGCTGGTAGGAATCACGGTAGGCATTAACGATGCTTTGAGCGAACCCTGTACTACTTAGATTTTTTGAGGTGAATGGTTGTAATACTCTGGCATAGTTCCACCCTGTCCCGAGTTCAACCTCTTGAGAGCCAACCAGGATGTCGGCATATTTTTTGGTAATATTTGCTACTTCTACCATAGACATTAAGCAGGCATCGAATCCGAGAATGTTTAATTTTCTATGTCCTAGAAGTTTGGCGGAAATTTCATTGAGTGCGAATTCCATTTTTTGATTAGTGAGATAGTTGCCGGTGGTTCCATCCATACATACCCCTCTCATATCCAGGTTTTTATAAGCAAGAAGGTCGAGATAGCCAACTGAGCGATCCAGTTCGAGTTTATTCGTTTGAGGATTAAACATGAATAGATCTGTTGGATTGATAATTTTATAATGTCGCGGATCGATTATACCTGTTCCATGATTCCAAAGGATGAGGGCGTAGTTTTGTGCTGGATAGTTTTTTATAGCGCATTCGCAAAAAGATATGAGTGTTTGGGGATCGCCACTATCCATATGTTGATTGGGCGCAGGGGGATCTATTGGGGTAATTTTGTTTTTTTCAACAAAGTAGCGACGTGTCATTTTTTGGTTACCGTTCAGGCGAATATCTAAATGGATCACAATATTTATGTTTTTATTTGATCCAACGCTTGCCATTTGTTTTATATTGTTTGCTGCAAATGCTCGTAGATCATTATCGGCGGCGATATAGACCATAAAAGTCCATGGTTTTCTTGCAATAGCGCGAGTGATTTTTTTTATTGGTGCTATTTCAAGATAGATAGGGTCTATTGGATAAATATCAGGGAGAGGGAAAGGTATTTGGCTGGATTGGAAGAATTGTTGTTCAAAATTTTGTGCCCCGATGGATGCGTCTAATGGTAGAAATCCCAATATGATAAGTAAAAAGACCACATAATGTTTACTATTCATAACTCCCCCTTTATTCAAGTTTAATTTATGAGATCAAGGCTTATCCTACGTGATCAATCGCCTTATAATCAATACTTTACTGAATTTGTTCTGATTTGATCTGTCCTATATAGATTTAACCAGCCGAGAGCAAAGGTAAGGCAAAAGCTGAGCTGGAAATCAAGAAAGAACAGTTGTGTGGGGTTGGTTAAAAGAATGATATAACAAGTTGCCAGCAGGATATGAAGAAAGTGAGTAGGTATCTGAGCGAGGATAGATAGTTTATAGTAGAGGAACATGATGAAGGCTCGTATAAACGATATGCTCGACCAGCTCAAAAGGTAATAGAGAATCCCAAGAAGGAGCAAAAGAAGTTGTTGCGCCATAAATGGGAGAGGAATAAAACGGAGCGATGCCTCATAGATGGTAATGACTACCGCAAGATGGAGTCCTGATCGTGCCAGATAATGCAATATCCCCCAATATTTAAATTGCTTATTAACCGTTTCGAGTGCCTTTTTATTTTTTACCCCGAGAAAAAGAGAGGAGAATAGATGAAAGGTGGCGGGTGATAGCTGATCTTGAAAGCGGGATAGAAGGTTGTTTTTATAGGTAAAAAACCATCGACGAACTGAATAGGTGGGGCGATACACAACGGTGAATTCTAGTTTTTGCGTAAAGATAGTAGTAAGGATTCCCTCCTTAATCAGGTAGTTCCAGAAGTTATCATTGTTTGGTTTTTTAATGGCAATGTTTTCTATTTTTACCTGGTCTGCCACTTCTAGATTGGGAGGGGTAGCAGTATATATTCGAATCAGGTGGTTTGTTTTGAATAATGAGGCCTCTCTATCTATGGAGATAAGTGCTACCGTGATGTATTGGTTCATATGTGGTTGATCGGTTTTTACCTTATTCAGTACGATGCCTTGTATGGTGGCAGGTTTATTTGAAAAGAGAAATGAGTGGTATGAGTGGTGTATGGAGGCAGTTCTTAGTAGCCCGCATAGGATGGAAATTATTATGAAAATGGTAATGGTACGAATGGTGGGGATATAGTATGCTATTACACCTATTGGTGCAATAAGTAGGCTATAAAATATAGCTATGATGAGGTATGGGAAATTATAGCTGATTAAAAGATGAAATATTGAGATGGTGCCAATTAGGGCGATGAGTGGTAATAGAATGACGGGTATTCTTTGTAGGATGGTATTTGTTGTTTTTTGTTGAATCATAGTTGGATAACTTATATTACTTGATACACTATCATACTATTCAATATACGAGTTTTTGCTAGAATATAAAGGGAAAATGGGCGGTATGAGATGTTTTTATTTTCATGGTGAGAGAGTAGTTATGTTGTTTTAAGGATGATGAAGGGGTGAGTTGTGTGTGGTTTTTTTCTATTTTTTATATCGTTTTTTTGTATAGTACAGGATCTTGGCGCAATGAATACGCAGTATAATGACACGTTGAAAGCGGGTAGTACAGTTTCGAAACATGTTCTTAGTAATGGGATGACTATTTTGGTTCGCCCCCTTCATAATGTTCCACAGGTTTCCGTGCAGCTTTGGTATAACGTTGGATCTAAAGATGAAATGGATAAAGAGCGTGGTATTGCGCATCTTATTGAACATATGATTTTCAAGGGAACTAATACGTTGTCTGAGTCAGACATTAATATGGTTACCCACAAGCTTTCCGGTTCTTGTAATGCTTTTACGTCATACGACTATACGGGATATCTGTTTAATTTTCCCACGCAACATTGGAAAGAGTCGTTCAATATTATGTCGGATTGTATGACTAACTGCTCCTTCAAGGATTACATGCTTAATTCCGAAATGAAGGCGGTTATTCAAGAGCTGAAAATGTATCGAGATCGGTATGATAGAAGTCTGGTTGATGAAATGATAGGTATGATTTTTCATGATCACCCTTATCATCATCCAATCATTGGGTATAAGCAGGATTTGTGGAGCGTTACTAGCGATGCCCTGCGGAAATTTTATAAAAAACATTATCTACCCAATAATGCAACATTGGTAGTGGTTGGTGATGTTGATCCGCAAGAAGTGTTTGCGCTAGCGGAAGAAAAATTTGGTTCGATTCCGGCAGATTTAACATATAAAAAACGTGATCATTACTATGGTCAGGACATAGTATCAAAATCGGTAACACTCTTCCGAGATGTCAAACAGCCAGTAGTGCTGTTTACGTTTGTGGTTCCTGGCATCCGTTCTAAACAAGATAGCACACTAGAACTTCTTGCTCGTATTTTGGGGAGTGGTAAAGGGTCTCGTCTGTATCGTAAGTTAGTCAATGGGCAAAAGATTGCTACGTCGCTATCTGCAAGTAGCGAAGAGCTTTTTGATTATGGTCTGTTTTTTGTCATGGTTGAACCTAGAAGTGAACGTGATATTCCTGCTATAGAACAGAGCATTATTGACGAAATTGAACTGATAAAAAAAGAAGGTATCACCGATAAGGAACTCACCAGGGCGATCAAGAAAACAGAAATGGGGCTCTACTCATTGATGGAGAGTTTTGAGCATCAGGCATATGAGATTGGTAAATTTTATTTGGCTACCGGTGACGAAAATTATCTATTTAATTATCTAAACAAACCAAGAGATCAGCTAAAAAAAGAGCTACATGATATTATGGCTACCTATTTGCGACCTAGTGTGATGCATAAAGGGTTTGTGCTTCCATTGCCAGATCAGGAAAGAGGGGCGTGGGCGACGTTGCAAAAAAAGTCGGATGAAGAGGATAACCGTATTTTAGCTGCTCGTGTACGTAAAGAGCCGGTTGAGCAACCGGTGTACGCAAAAACAGTATCAATAAAAGATCCTGAGCTATTTGACTATCCTAAGGCAAAAGTTATGGAACTCGGTAATGGGGTAAAGGTTATGTCTTATTATAATGACAATACCCCTAAAATAGATCTGATTCTCGATTTGAAAGCAAAGCATTATTTTGATCCCGCACATAAACTTGGCCTTTCATTGTTTGTCAGCAAAATGCTTCTTGAGGGCACTAAGAACTACACTGCTGAGGCGCTTATTGATGCCATTGAATCAAGAGGGATGAGCATTGCCTGTTATCCTGGGGGTATTGCACTGAGTATGTTGCGGGATGATTTTGAGTTTGGTCTATCTATTATCCAAGAGATTTTAACAAATGCTACGTTCAATAAGAATGAGATGGAAAAGGTGCGTATGCAGCTTCTTGCGCGGCTTCGGAATTTTTGGGATGACCCAAGATACTTTTCAGGACAACTAACCAAAGAAGAGATATATAAAGGGCATCCATATAGTAAAAGTAGTCTTGGTACGATCGAATCTATTAAGAAAATAAGTCAAAAAGATCTGATTGATTATTATAAAACATATATTTCTCCTGATGGGGCACGCCTTGCTGTGGTAGGTGATATCAAGGATGGAGATAATAAAGCTCTCTTGGAAAAAACGATTGGTTCTTGGCAAGGACCTCCTATTAAAGATATTGAGTTTCCATCAGTTAAGCAGCCAGAAAAAGATGAGGTTAATTTTCCTATAAATCGCGATCAGGTAGTATTGCGTTTTGCGGGATTATCAGTTGAAAGAACTCATCCTGATTATGATAAATTGTTGTTATTTGATCAGATATTTAGTGGCGGCGCATTGGGATCAATGGCGTCTCGACTCTTTCAGCTCCGTGAGCAATCCGGTCTCTTTTATACGATAGGAGGCTCGTTAATTGCGGGCGCTGATGAGCAGCCTGGAATGTTTTTAGTACAAACGATTGTTTCGCTTGATCGCTTGAAAGAGGCAGAAAAAGTGATTAAGCAGACGATTGATACAGCGGCGGATAACGTTGAGCAAAATGAGTTTGATGAGGCACGCAGAGCAATTATTAATGCGCAAGTGGATAATTTTTCATCGAACTACAATATTGCGACGGTCCTTTTATTTTTAGATCGATACAGATTCCCAGCAGATTTCTTTGATCGACGGTCTGCGGCATTAGATAAGATCTCTATCGCTGATATGACCGATGCAGCAAAAAGGGTGCTTGGAAACAAACTGCTCACGTTACGAGTGGGACGTGTAGATGGTACGCAGCGCTCGTAGAACTAGGATGTAATATATTTTTTAATAGCCTGAGCCGACTCATCAAGTTGTTCCCTCTCGTTCTTATTGAGAGGTGGTTGTAGGATATTATTTATTCCGTTTTTCCCTAAAACTACTGGCATGCTCATACAAACATCATACTGATCTAAGTAACATGAAACAGGTGTTACTCGTTTTTGGTCAAATAGTATTGTTCTGCATAATGCTGCCACACAAGTTGCAATGCCGTAAAAGGTTGCCCCTTTGTATTTGATGATCTCGTATGCTCTTTCGCGTGTTTCTCGTGCTATTATTTCAAGTTCGCTTTCACTGAGGCCAAAATCTTGCAATGGGATGCCGGCGATGCGTGCGCAGGACCAGGCTGGAAACTGTGAGTCTCCATGCTCGCCTAGGATGTAGGCATGAATCGATTGTTCTGCGATCTGCAATTTTTTAGAAAGAAGGCCCCTAAGACGCTGTGTATCTAAGAACGTTCCTGATCCAAATAGTTGCGATCGTGGATGGTTAATCAACTCTTGTGCATATAAGGTGAGAATATCTACTGGATTGGTTACTATGATGATAATGCTTTCTTTGTTGATCGGTTGTAATTCCTGCAGAATAGACTTAATAATTTTTTTATTCGCATTGAGCAGTGTAATACGATCCTCTCTAGGCTCCTGTCGTTTTCCTGCTGCGATTATTATGATATCGGATTTACCAGCATTTTTGGCCGTTTCTCCACGAATAAGCGAAGGGCCGCAAAAAGAGAGAGCATCAGAAAGGTCCAAAATCTCACCACGGCATCTGATTTCGTCTACATCCACCAGATTTATTTCAGCGGCAACATTTTTTAGCATGAGTGCGTAGGCAATAGTCGATCCAACAGCACCCGCACCAATAATAGAAATTTTTGTGTGTTTCATTTGGTTTCCTTTATACTATGAACTTTTATCTACCCTAACGAAAAAATACAAAAACAATCTATGGATTATGAAGCTTAGCAAACGCAAGATCAGTTTATTTCAGAAAAAGATATGGGATTTTTATAAGGCACAAAGGCGTGCATTTGCGTGGCGGCACGTTTCAGATCCTTATCAGGTGCTCGTATCAGAGGTGATGTTGCAGCAGACGCAAACGCATAGGGTTGTTGAGAAGTTTGAGGAATGGATGAGTGCGTTTCCCACGTTTTCTTTATTGGCGCAAGCAACATTGCACGAGGTATTGTTGGTATGGCAGGGGCTTGGTTATAACCGGCGGGGCAAATATCTGCATGAAAGTGCAAAAAGGGTCGTTACAGAGTTTGGTGCTCAGCTTCCATCAGATCCAGAGGTGTTAGTAACTTTTTCTGGTATTGGGCAAGCAACGGCAGCATCAATCTGCGCATTTGCTTTTAATACGCCAACGGTTTTTATTGAGACAAATATTCGCACTGTGTTTCTCTATACCTTTTTTAAGAAACAGGAGCGTGTGCACGATCGAGAAATACTTTCACTTGTTGTGCAGACTATTGATCGAGACAATCCGCGCGATTGGTATTATGCCCTTATGGATTATGGGGTGATGCTTAAACGGCAGCTCAAGATTTCCAATAAAAAAAGCGTTCACTACACAAGACAGAGCCGGTTTGAGGGATCGGATCGGCAGATTAGGGGACAGATTATTCGACTGCTCACTCAACGGGTAAACCTTAGTTTTGATGATCTGATCGATATATTGACGTGTGATAGCACGAGGGCACAGCGAATTATTATCACTTTATCTGATGAGGGGTTTATTTGGATCAATAATGGTTTTCTTTCTATAGGGGTATTATCCCTTTAAATTGCGTTTTTTTGCAGTATAATGGGTCTAATAGAATATTTTAACATGCGCAGAGGAGTCTCCATGAGTAAAAAAAACTTGTTCTTTTTGGCACTAATGATGATTGGTTCCCAGCAAATGCATGCGCTGACCAAAAAGCAGGTTGCATTCAGAGCTATGGCAGCAGGATTAGGTGTTACTGTATTTAAAAGCTATACCTATCAAGGAGTAGAATTCCTTTCTAGAGATGAGGTTGTCTTTGCGGGAGCGAGTTCATTCTTTGCTTGGATCTTCTCTCACTGGACTGCTAAGTCTCGATTCAGATGGGTGCAGAAACAGTTTGATAAGTTAGAGAGCAGTTCTTTATATACAACAGAAATGCATGATGCAAATATAGCTTATCTCTTACAGGATTCAGGATGTGAGTATAAGGATTTGTCCCTTATTGAAGCTTTTGAATGTTTACGTTCCTATGATAGAACGTTGCGAAATATGGAGGAGCAGCTTATTAAAGCTATCGAAGATGCGGGTAGACATACCGAACTGGGTGGGAAATTACGAAAACTATTGAAACGTGCAGCTCAGGATCTTAGCCGTGTACGAGCAAATGAAACATTCATCAAAAATCATGACAAAACCGCATGGACTGAGCAGTGGAAAGTTCATCAAAAACGGAAACGGGAGCGTGAACGCTTTAGGCAACAGTCATTGCTAACTATGTGTCCGCAGCCCAATTTTCATGGACATTATGTATATCATCATGGTCGATAAGTAATTGGTAACTGGAGTAGAAAGAGAGTATAGGGTATGCAAGTTAGCGTGCCATTCTTCATTCTACTACGCTCTGTGAGCTACGTCGGACATGTCGAAGAATTTCGCGTGATTCGACAGTATTTATTCCGTCGAGCGCTTCATTTACAGACCATATCTTTCAATTCAGCAACATGTTTTTCAAGATCATTCTCGAGCTGTTTTAGAAAGCGTAAGCATGCCTCATCTTGTTGCGCATCAACCAAGGCATGCTTTTTAATAAACCACAAGATACTGCTCATCTCGTGCAGAATTTTGATCTTATCGTAATCGCAGTTGTTGATTGGGCTGTCCATATAAAACTCCTTTTTTTAGAACATTTTCTATGTCTAGAGATATTTCTTGAGCAATGTTTGAATTACCTTTGGATCACCTTTTCCTTGAGTTTTCTTCATGGCTTGTCCTACAAAGAAACCAAATAAGCGATCTTTACCTTGTTTGTATGCAGCGACCGTATCAGGGTTTTCATCAACAATCTGTTTTACGATTACTTCGAGTTGCTCGATGGATCCGATTTGCTCAAGTCCCTTTTCTTTCACGATATCAGCAGGTTCGCCACCAGTTTGTGCAACCATGGTAAACAGTTCCTTGGCTGCATGATTGTTTATTTTGCTCGATTCAAGCATATCCACGATAGCGGTTAGTTTCTGTGGGGTGACGTTGCATTCAGTTAGGCTAACTTTGTTTTCTTTGATGTAGCCAAGTAGGTCGCGAAGGATCCAATTGATTATCTGTTTGCTTTTGCTGATTGCGTGTGCCTGGTCGAAGTAGTTAGCAAGATCAAGATCCTCCACCAAAATGTCTGCTTCGTATTCAGATAAGCCTTCCTTGGTGGTGAAGCGTTTAAACTTTTCATGAGGAAGTTCTGGAAGTTCTTTACGTACTGCTTCGATCCACTCATCATCTATACGTACAATAGGAAGATCCGGATCATTAAAGTAGCGATAATCAGCTGCTTCCTCTTTTGAACGCATAGCAAAGGTTGCACCCGTTTTTGAATCCCAGAGGCGTGTTTCTTGTTGTATTGTTTTACCATCTTCGATTCGCTCTATTTGGCGTTTCAGCTCATATTCGATTGCATCGCTGATGAATTTAAACGAGTTGATATTCTTGAGTTCCACGCGCGTGCCAAACTCCGTGGCACCCTTTTTACGAACCGAAATATTAGTGTCTGCTCGAAAAGCTCCTTCTTCCATGTTACCGGTACATATACCCAAGTATTGCACAATGGAGCGCAATGCTTTTAGGTATGATTTTGCTTCCTGTGCGTTTGAAATCTCTGGATCGCTTACCATTTCAATAAGAGGAGTTCCTGCACGATTAAGATCTACAAAGCTTTCTTTGCTAACCCCGGAGTGAATATTTTTACCGGCATCTTCCTCCATATGTATACGGGTAAGATGTATTTTTTTTGTTGTTCCATCGCTCAGGCGGATGGGTATATATCCTTTTGTGCAAATAGGTTTGAACTGCTGGGTGATCTGATAATTTTTAGGTAGATCTGGATAGAAGTAATGTTTGCGGTCAAAGAGAGATTCTTTGGCAATGGTGCAGTTTGTTGCAAGGCCGGCACGAATGGCGAACTCAACAACTTTTTTATTAAGGACAGGTAAACTTCCAGGGTAACCAGCGCATATAGTGCAAATCTCAGTATTGGGTTCTCGGTTTGTGTGATGGGACGATGAACAGAAAATTTTACTGTTTGTGGTGAGTTGTACGTGAACTTCTATACCGATAATTGCTTCATATTCAGGATAGATTTCAAGAACAGAAACATGGTGCGTCATCATAGCCTTTCATGCGGTGATATAATGGTTTAACTGTGGGTCCACCGATGGATGCAGTATATTACTTTTTTACACTAAAGTATTGGCTGATTTTAAGTTGTGGATCAGAATGAAGCGTGATTTTTACCTTGTGGAACTTCTCGAGTGAAAATATGGCGTTATATTCCACAGAAGATAAATAGTCAAACACTGTAGGGCTAACCCTAAACTCGATTTCTTTAGCGCTTTTTAATTTTTCTAATTCTGATTCTATTGCGCGTAGAACAATAAAACTATCTGTTTGCACAGAAGGAATAACGCCTAGTCCGTTGCAAGTTGGGCAGGTTTGCATTAATTGTTGGATTAATGTTTTGCCGGATCGTTTTCGGGTCATCTGTACGAGGCCAAATTCAGATACCTTTAGAACAACCGATTGGAATTTATCTCGCTCGCGCAAGATTTTTTCTAAAAAGTTGTATAACCTTTTTCGATTGCTGATGATCGCCATATCAATAAAATCGATCACGATTAAACCGCCGATATTTCGCAGGCGCAATTGACGTGCAATCTCTTCGGCTGCCTCTAGATTAGTTTTAAATATGGTATCTTCCATATTTGCTTTACCGATGAATTTGCCGGTATTTACATCTACCACTGTCATGGCTTCGGTGGATTCAATTACTAGAGAACCACCCGATTTAAGCGTAACTTTTTTTTCAAGTGCAGTTTCAATTTGTGGTTCTATATTAAAGGCTTTGAATATCGGCGTTGGCTTATCATATATCTTCACCTTGAGTGCATGTTCAGGGGCTATAGATTTAACAAATTTATAGAGTTCTTGTTGCTTTTTTTTATCATCGATAATAACTGATTCAACGTCATCATCGAGATAGTCTCGAACTACCTGTAATGATAGGGGGATATCTTCATAAATTTTTTCTTGTTGCTTAGCCACGTCAAAATTCTTTTGAATATCGCCCCAAGTTTTAATCAGATATTTGATATCTTCGATAATCTCGGGGGTTTTTCGTCCTTCAGAGGTGGTCCGTATAATACCTCCCATTCCTTCGGGTAGATGAGCTTGTACGATCTCCTTTAATCGCCTTCTCTCGTCACGATCCTCTACTTTCTTGGAAACGCCTAAACGTGGAATATTGGGGGTAAGAACAAAAAAACGTCCTGGTAGCGTAAAACAGGTGGTGAGCTTGGCTCCCTTTTCGTAGACGGGCTCCTTGCTGACCTGGACCAGTATAGAGTCACCCTCTTTGATGATTTTTGCGATATTTGGTCTCTGATACCGTATCTTTTTGCGGCTTGTTTCATCGAATTCTATCTGGGCGAATTTACTCATATTCTCGATGGCCATTTCACGATCTATCTCGGAAATATGCAAAAATCCGGCTTTTTCGCGCCCTATTTCTACAAAGGCTGTTTGAATGCCAGGAAGGACTTTGGTGACGAGTCCCTTGAAAAATGAACGCTCCAATATCTCCTGGGTATGAGTAGAGAAGTAGATATTCTCCAGGGTATCGTTGAGCGTAATGGCAATTCTTGTTTGCCAGTGATCGGAGTTTATTATTATTTTTTTCATCAGTTTTTTACCTAAAATTTCTATTTGTGCTGTCCCTTTATTAATCAATATACCGAATAATTGCACAGATGAGTAGCAATAAGGAAAATTTTGTGATAGGTTCTCGGGGATAAAGTGAGTAGGTCGTTCAAAATTCAAAAAAAATGAAAGGATATGTGATGATCAAAAAGGGATCTATACTTCTTATAGTCTTGCTGCTCAGCCTTCCTAGCTGCTGGCAAAAGAAAGACAAAAAAGCTACCCAGCCAAAAAAAGCCAAGAAAACAGCTCAAATAGCCCCTGAAAGAGCTCAGGAAGAGTTTGAACTGGCAGATGCTGATATGGAAAGCTTCTTCAATGAACTTGGAGAATTCGATCTAGCTGATGCTGGAG
>SDBT01009916.1_pt1 | contig 15413 bp, 14 predicted proteins | sample 2277101 | NCBI WGS metagenome assembly SDBT01 (sample SAMN10404973, study PRJNA504765) | marine sediment metagenome | isolation source: marine sediment core GS10_PC15, 103 cmbsf | place: Arctic Ocean: Southern Knipovich Ridge | collected 2010 | reverse complement strand
TTTACAAAAAGTTTCATGACAATATATGCAACTAAAATCATAAGGATTTCGTCAAAATTAGTACTTAACATGTATCTAAAGAACCCCTTAGTAGTTTCAAAAATTCCTCGTCCTTCTTCAATTGCATTTACGATGGTTGCATAATTATCATCAATAAGGATCATATCTGCTGCCTCCTGTGTGACTTCTGTACCTTTTAATCCCATAGCAACTCCAACATTGGCTCCTTTGACAGCAGGGGCATCATTTACTCCATCTCCTGTCATAGAAACAATATTTCCCTGAGATTTTAAAAGTTTGAGAATTCTTAATTTATGTTCAGAGGTTACCCGTGCGAAAACATCGATATCTTGAACATAATTAGCTAGCGTTATATCATCCATTTCTTCTAATTCAGCCCCAGTTATAGCTTCATCCTTTTGAGTTAAACCGATCTGTTTCGCGATCGCAACTGCAGTTATTTTATGATCTCCCGTAATCATGATTGTTCTTATTCCCGCCATCCTCGCCTCCTGTATTGCGTCTTTTACTTCATCCCTTGCAGGATCAATTATACCTGCTAAACCAAGGAAAATGTAGTTAGTTTCAATATCTTCTTTTGAATAATTTTCTTCCAGAGGTTTATATGCAAGTCCTAAAACACGTAAAGCTCTATTAGCATATCTTTCATTCTTGTCAAGAATTAAATCCTTAACTTCACTGATTGGCTTTAATTCTCCATCAAGAACTCCTTGAGAGGCATTATTAATTAAAATATCGGGAGCCCCTTTAATCATAGAGTATAATTTATTATCTATTTTCACTACAACAGACATCATTTTTCTGTCTGAGCTAAAAGGGATTTCATCAATTTTTTCAGCTTTTGTAGTAATTTCCATTTTTTTAGCTAATACCTTTAAACATATTTCCGTAGGATCTCCAACAACTACTGTATTACGTGTTCCATCTTTCAGGAGGTGAACACTTGCATTATTGCACAACTTCCCTACTTCTAAAAATTTTTGTAAATAAGGACCGACTTGTATTGTATTCCCTAACTCATCAGTAATTTTACCTTCAATTGTATAGCCTATTCCTTCAACATTTAGTGATTTTCCTCCAACGAATACTTTTGTTACCGTCATTTCGTTTTTAGTTAAAGTACCCGTTTTATCGGAACAAATAATATTCACTCTTCCTAAAGTTTCTACTGCAGTTAATGTTTTAACAAGTGCATTTCTATCAGCCATTTTTCGCATACCAATACTCATTACTACTGTAATAACTACAACAAGACCCTCTGGTACTGCTGAAACAGCAAGACTTATGGCTATTGTTAATGCATCTATAATGTGTCCTATTTCTTCCGGACCGAAAGCTAAACCCTCAGTTATGATAATTATAAAGAATTCTATTATAAATACAATTGCGCAAAGAATCATTATTAATTTACCCAAAGATTTTCCGAATCGATTAATCTCTACTTGAAAAGGGCTAGGCTCCATTTCTACTCCCTGGATTTTTTCAGCAATTTTTCCGATTTCAGTGTGCATGCCTGTTGTACTTACTATTGCCTCTCCATTTCCTCGAGTGATGATTGTATTACTATAAGTCATATTTTTTCGGTCCGCTAACATCGTTTTTTCGGGAACAAGTTTAAGTCCTTTCCCTACGGGTTGTGATTCTCCAGTAAGTATCGCTTCATCAACATACATTGAGTAGGCAGAAGTTAATCTAGCATCGGCAGGAATTTTATCACCCTCATCTAATTGTAAAACATCTCCGGGTACTATGTTTTTAACATCAATTTCTCGCACAATCCCATCTCTTTTTACTTTCGCATTGTGTGGCGCCATCTTTTTTAAACTTTCTAAAACTTTTTCCGCCTTGTATTCTTGATAAAATCCTAATATGGCATTTACAATAAGAATTACTAATATAACGAAAGCATCTAAGAATTCAGTAGGTTCTTCTCCTATTGATAATTTATAAAATCCCACAATTACTGATATGGCAATTGCAAAGAATAATAAATAAATAAGAAAATCATTGAATTGTTTTAGAAATATTTTTAACGCACTAATTTTTTTCGTCTCTGTTAATTCATTTAATCCAAATTTTTCTATTCGTTTTTGTGCTTCTTCTTCAGATAATCCAGTTTCTAAGGAAGTATTTAATTTTTCAAGAACTTCTCGGACTTCTATTGAATGTGGATTTATATCTGTTATTTCCATTGTAATTCACTATAATTTTTATTATTAGAAATTTTTTAGTTTAAATCTTAGTAATAGTAAAAGTAGTTATTTTTTTATTTATTTGTTTTTGTGATTAGATATCTCAATAATCTAAATTTTTTAAAATGCGATTCCATATTTATTTAGTGTATATTAGTTAAGTTAAACTAAATTTGGTGATCTGAAGTCAAACTAGCATTTTCAAAAACAGCAAGAGAATATGTATATAAAAGAAATGAGATTTTTACTGATAACAATCCAAATAAATTAGTTGTAGCTATGTTTTTTCATTCGGGAGGATCTTGAACAATGGATATTTGTGGTAATATACTCGAGCTAGTAGAGAAACATAAAATTCTTAATGAAGAAGAAAACTTTGCGAAATGGACTGAATTTAAGGGGAATATTGACAAATTTGAAGTATATATTGAAAAGGTTATTATACCTGAACTAATAAATCAACAATTGATTTTAATTGCTGCTGCTATAGGAAAGCTCCAAAATGGTGAGGAATTTGGATTGTTATTCATTAAAAAAGACGATAACGTATATCATAGTATGTTTTATTAAAGATGAACTAAACTTAAAAAATGTAGAAGTTTAGCGATTTACGGTTGCACCCGTTTTAAACACATAATCAAATAGGTAAATACTATAGGACGATTTGAAACTGTCTTAAATTTATTAATTATAAGTTAAATTTTTATTATATTTAACAAATTTTATAAAATTACTAAAGACTAAGAAATCGAGAATTGTTATGAAGCTAATTTCAACGAAAGAAGCAATAGAATATATAAATGAACAAACCAGTAACGCAAGAGAAGAATTAGCAGTTTTAATTTATCAATACAATAAACAATCATGTGCGGGCTCTTATCTGGACTTCGTCGTCGAATTAGATTCAATAAGAAGCATCAAAAGTCAAGAAATTTATGAAAATTGGCAAAATATCAATAATTCTTCTAACCTCAATATAGAAATTTATATAGAAAAGAGATTAATAGAAGATTGGAAAAAAGAAGAAGTTGTAACACTCGATATAGAAACTACATATAAATTTGATGAGAAGTTTGTTTCATTACAATTAAGTGAAAACTCAAACTCTCAATAATTGATATAGGTTGTTTTTAAAGATTTAATTTTCTTTTCATTTTTATAATCAACTCTTATAATTTTCATTATTTTATAGTGAAAATTAAAGCTATTAAAATTGCAGTACAAAGAATTTATTCATTTCAATTATATTAAAAAAAATATAACTTTTAATAGGTGTAAACCTATAATTAAAATTAATCTTATTTATCTAAAAAAAAAATTAAAAATTATAACAAGGAAAGAATGTGATAATAATATGAGGACTTCTCGAAGAATTCGATTAATTATTCGGTTGTTTTTGTTACTTCTAGCCTCATCGATGTCATTGGTTTCTTTTTTAGGTGGTTATTCAGCACTATTAATTCTGGGAGATGAAGATAATATTGACTTGGATATTGATTTCGAAGGTGATCCAGTTTTAAATGCTACTGACTTTGAAATTAATATAGAATTTGAAATATATAATAAGGGCTATTTCGATTTAGAGGATCTCAAAATAGAGATGAGACTAAATATAGTATATGATTATGTGAATTATACGGGTGATGGAAGAAACGTAACTCGGAATATCAAAATTTATGAGGATGAAGAAAGTTTTAGTACAATTGAAGCTGGACACAAAGAGAAGAAATCCATTACGATTGAACCAGATGATTTACTTAAGTTTAATTTTACTGAAATACTTCCACATATAGATCAAACAAGAGATCCACCGATTGAGTTTGTAGCAGGTGAAATTGTAATAACTGCTAAATATTCCTTAGGCTTAATCTCTTTTAAAGTAAAAATTGAAGATTACAGTTTAGGAGAATTGGAATGATGATAAGAGGTGAAAAAAATGAGTTTTACAAAAGATAAGATTAAAAAAAAATTAGAGCACGCAGCAGCTAAAAATATGGTTCGTGGAGTTTTTTTTGCTGCTATTTATCTGATAACTACATTGATTATTCCTTACATGACGTTTTCATGGATTAGAAGCTTAGAAGTAGAAGGTGTGGAGATTGATATATATCAAAAACGATATCAAGCTATAGTTTATTGGTTGGTTGCCTTTGGTTTAATAATAAGTGGAACAGCATTTTTTGCGTATTCTTCTCCAGCTAACAGTATTAGAAGAGGATTTTTCTCTTTAATTCAAATAATTTTGAATTGCTTCTATCTTTGGTCATATAAATTTTCAGGCGCTCTTGAGATTGAATTTGAGTTGATTGACCTTGGATACATGACAATGAACCTAACCCAATTGATCTTATTATACATGGGGATATATTTTCTATCAGTTATATTAAAAGCTTATGATTTAGCTGATTTTATTATTAATAGAAAAAAGATTCAAGCAGCAAGGGTAAAAGGAGGGAAATAAGATGCTAGACCAACAAGCTGAAAGGTATGAAATATTACAAGTCATTGCAGATATTATAGGTGCCATATTGGCCTTTTTTAAGCCATGGGTTACACCTATAGGGGCATGGTTAGTAAGTTGGATTGACGTCCTTTTAGGATTTTTCCCCTCTAATAACCTAACGATTTACTTTATTTTATTTGGCGTCTTAGTGATATCAGGTATTATTGTCAATACTAAATGGCCAGGAGTAAAATACATCGAAGTGTATAAAAAAGATGGCGTAGATGATACAAGTATTGAACATTTGGATGCTGATGATGATGAACCAATTTCAGAAGAAGAAAAAACTGAGAAAACGAAGAAAACGCATGAATTATTTAAAAAAGATGACGATTAACTAATCCAAAAGTATATTTTAGTAAATGTAGTTAATAAAAAATTTTTTATTTTATTTTTTTACTTTATTATTTTTTAAATTTTAGGAGTAGTTCACCAACTCTTTTTCCTAAATCGCTAGCAATTAATCCTCCTAATTCATCAACTTCTCCTTTACCAACAAACTCTTTCAAATTAAATTTTTGTAAGCTAGTAATCGGGATATTTTCTTCTAGAACTGGATTTCCTAAAGCATTTCCCACAATAATCATACCTTGGATTAAACCAAAATTTACAAGATCTGATATTACACCTTCGCCAGCATTTCTCAAACCTGTTGCTGCCATAGGTGCTAAAATTACATCCTTTAATAGATAATTTTTCATCTTCCATGGTCTAGAACGATCTATAAGAACCTTTATCTGAGAACAAACCGATCCAAAGTAATTTGGAGCAGCTATTAATATTGCGGAAGATCCTAATATTAAATCTTCGAGTATTTTTATATCATCATCCTCAGCAAGAGGACAGTCATTAGGAGGTCTTAAGCACTGATCACATCCATTACATGGAGTAATCTTATAATCTGCTAATTGTATTTTATTGATTTCAAATTCCTTAGAAATAGTTTTAATTCCTTCGATAGCATTATCAATTAAAAAATTACAGCTTCGATTTTTTCGTGGTGAACCATTAATTAAACTTATTTTCATAAGTACTATTATCTATCATCTAATATAAATTATAAACCCCGATAAAACTCTGGTCTTAACACATCATTATGCGTTAGTCCATAATTAATAAGGGTTAATATTTTTTCCTTATCTCGATCCAATACACCTTTGATTGGAAGGTAATTTGACGCATGGTTAGATCTGAACACACAATTGGCTTTATTATTATTATGGAATTCAATATGTTCGATAAAATATCTCAATTCCTTTAGTATATTAACGGAGTTCATCTCTTTAAATTCGCCCTTTACTTTTTTATTAAATATTACGGTTCCCGGAGGAGTCATAAGGGACAAAAAAGCTATATACCATATTCGATCGTCATCAGGGCAAATTTTATTAACTAAATCTGCTGATTCAAAAGCATGTTCTTTAGAGAGATCAGGATTATCTCCCCCTAAACCATTTATAAAGGTAGCGGAAAGTCTAATATTTGCTTTCATTAATTTTTTAGAAGCTTCAATGAAAATCTCTTTTGTAGCATGTTTTTGTACCCTGTCCAAAAGAGTATCTGATCCAGACTCAAATCCTACATATGCTATTTTCAAACCCGCTTCTGATAGAGCCTTTAACTGGTTATCTGATTTTTTTAAAATATCTTTTGCATGAGCGTAAACACCACATCTTTCTAAATTTGGAAAAAGTTGGTTAGCATATTTTGTAACTTCAACTAATTTTTCTGCCGGAGTAACCATTGCGTTTCCATCTAAAAAGAAGATTTTTGATATATTAGGACCATATTGCTTTCTAGCAATATCTAAATCTCTTTTTACGTCATCAATTTCTCTTATGACAAATTTTTTAAGCAGACTTACTCCACAAAAATCACATTTGTATGAGCAACCTTCAGTAAGCTGTATTAATAATGAATAAGCCTCCGAGGGGGGTCTAAAAACAGGCTCTCGATAATAAATCTTGTCTTTGTTAAGCATTTTGGTTATTACATATTCGTTTAGATTGAATCAGTCTTTCCACTTAAAAATTTGGCTTCTTTCTCCTCATCGGCATTGTCTGGGCGCTTAGAACACGCTTTTAGATGACGCCCAAGTCGAATAAACTCTTTTCCACAATATGGACAACTCTTTTTTTCAGGACTCTTTCGTGTTTTAGTTTCCTGAGCCCCTGAAGCTTCTTCTTTAGGCGTTTTTTTTTTCCTTTTCTTTCTAGGTTTAGAAGACGAAATATCATCTAAACTTGCATCATCCGGAGCAAATTCACAATTCTGAATGTGTGAAGGAAGATCATCAAAAATCTCTCCACAAAATGGGCATTCTACTCCCGCAAAATCTTCTCCGTCATCTAAAGCCCCTTTCCCCGCTTTTCTCTTCTCAAATTTTATTGGAACGTCTTCTTCTTCTTCGAACTCATCAATTGACAAATCAACAATCTCATCTTTTTCAATATCTTCAAGTTTTAATTCCAATTTTTTGTCTTTGATAGCCTGCTCTAAGATTTTTTTACTTTGTTCATAAACATCTGAAATTGCAATACCAGATGTTTGAGGATTATATAATTTGCATACTTGGCAAACATAAGCCTTCATTCCTAGCACTAAATCTCTCTCTTTGCAATAGCATAGAGGTTGGAGACTATTGGAAATTTCACCTTTCGCACTTAGATGTTTACAAGCAACCTTCCGTGCATATTTTACTTTTTGTTTTCGTCTAGGGATTTTGTTTTCACCATATTATTTATTATAATTGGCAATCTCTGGATATTTTGATCACCAAAAAAAAGTATGTATCATAATTCTTTGTAAGATTTAATTTTTACTAATTTATATTTAGAAAAAGGTTTTAGATGTTCATTTAAAAATTTAGGTTAATAGAATTAAGATCGGCGTTTATTTTTTCCCTTTCGTTTGAATTTTCGATGTTTGGAATTAGGTCTTCAACATTTTCTTTTAATTCTAAAATTCTTTGAAAGAGTAACTCTGGTTTGCTCCACAATGATTTTCTTAATGTATGTCCTTTAAAAATTGCCTTATTATGATTTTTTATCGCCTCAACATAAAACAGACAAGCATTAAAATTTTCATTTAAACGAGATTGGTATATCATTCCTATCTTATAATAACATTTACCTGCTCCAGCAAAATCTCCTGCTTTTTCATAATCTATAGAAGCCTCTTGAATTTTTTTCAAACTATATTCAAGAATATCTGAATCACTTTTTTTTAGGCCCAAGAATCCAATTAAATAATTTGCTTCTGCTTTATAAAATATGTTAGCTTGTTTTAATGCTAAATCATATAATTCTTCCGCAAATTCTTCAGCTAATTTTTCGTGATTAGTTGATATACAATTTTCTGATAAATTTCTTAGTAACTCTAAGACTCTATCAAAATCATTAATTGCTCTATATTTTTCAATACCTTCTTTATATTTTTCAACACCCATAAAGGTATTTTTATCTTCAAATGCCAAGTTGCCCTCATAAATCGCTTGCTCAGCAACTTCTATTAATTTGGTTTTTTTTATTTTTTTTTTATTTCTATCATCAAAAAATAAATCATCCACATCAAAAACAATATCGTCAGAGATGGGTATTTCTACTAATTTATTCTCGCTTAAGATATCATCCTTTGATTCTTTGTTTCTATCATGATAAGGAGTTTCTATCTCATAAAACTCTCCATAAGATGATTGCAGTGGCTTACCCGCAGAAACTAATGAGGAAAGCTCTGATAAGACATTAGCAAAGAAAAATTTATTAAGGCCATCGATAATATAATCAACTTTATGATAATTAGCATCAAAGTTTGGATCATTAATATCCATGTTTACATTGGTAATTCTGTATATTTCAAAGCCAGTATCATATTTCAAAATATCATGTTCTTCCCCTGTGTCTCCGATAATCTTTTCTTTCTTCTTCTTTCCTAAATAAGTATGGTCAAATACTAAACCACAGAAATCTGGATTATTTTGCTGAAACCCTAATTGATTGATGAGGTCAATGTAGGAAAAGAACAATTTAAGGCCAGGATGAGAATGAAACCAACCCACCATATAAAATCCATTTTTCTCCTCGTCTAATTTCCGTTGAATCTCATCAATGAAAATATAATGTTTTGGTTCTAATTGGACGTCAGTATCATGACCATGTGTCAATGCTTCTGCTTTTTCTACATATATAAAATCATCATCAGAATACCCAAATAAAACACCATAAATCTCTTTCCAATCTTTATTAGGAACTGCGTTATTCGCATATCGGCTAGCATATAAAATTATTGTTTTATAAACTTCTGCTCGAATAATAACCGGTTTTGATGATTTTTTAATAATCTCTTCTGGTTCTTTTTCTCTTTCTAATTCTGAATCGTTCTCGCCCTTTTTATCTCCGTTTTTACTTCTTTCAGGGTTATCTGACATTTTAATTATGAGTAAAATGATTTTTCTTTACAACAATATAAAGCTATTCTTAAATAAAATTATGTTTTCAGAGCGAAATGAATCATATAATACCTTTTTTTTTGAAATTTCGAATTTCCTCATCAGTATAGTTAAGCGATTTTAGAATCTCCTTTGTATGTTCTCCTATTTTCGGAGCTAAGCTACGAATGTTTAATGGAGTTCGAGACATTTTGATTGGTGAGGCAACATTAGGTATTTCACCGAATTTTTCGTGTTTCAAGTTTACAACCATATTACGTGCTTTAATTTGAGGGTCTTCACACGCTTCACTAAAGCTATGTACAGGCATCACACAAGCATCTCGATTAATGAAAATCTCCATCCATTCTTTTTGAGTTTTTTTTAAAAATTCTTTTTGGATTTCCTCAAAAACTCTCTCTTTTTCCTCTCCTTGAACAGTTCCCTTCTTTAATAAATCATCCCGACCTAATCCTCTACACAATTCTTCCCAAAATTTTACTTCAATAACTCCAACTGATAAAAACTTGTCATCTTTAGTTTTATAAACGGAATAAAATGGAACTTCTCCGTGTAGAAATTTGGGAATTTTTGGTTCACCAGTTTCTTTATTTACAATCCTTGAAAAATAAGTTGCTGCCTCCATTGGCATGAAAGAAAAAACTGAATCTGTCATCGAAATATCAACAAATTGCCCCCTTTTTTCAGGATTCATTTCCCTTTCAAATAATGCACCAAGAATACCAATAGTACTAACCAAACCACCACCAATATCCGCTGCTTGAATACCTGGAACTAAAGGTTTTCTTTCTACATTATCTTTTCCAGAAATAGATCTTTCCTTATTTAATTCTAAAATGCCACATATCCCGACATAATTTAAATCGTGTCCCGCTATTTGAGAATAAGGACCATTTTGACCATATCCAGTTAAAGAACAACAAATTATTGAAGGATTTATTTTAGCAAGAGTATTATAATCAATCTTTAATTTATTCATAACTTTTGGTCGAAAAGTATCGAGAACTACATCGGCTTGTTTAACCAATTCGTAAAATATCTCTAATGCTTTTTCTTTTTTTAAGTTAAGAGTAATCGACTTCTTATTTCTCATAATAATAGAATTGAAAGCACTTTCACGATATCTTCCTTTCTGATAAAAGGGCATTGGATTAGAATAAGGATATTTTGGATCTTCGACTCTAGTTATATTTGCTCCTAAATCTGATAAAATCATACTACAATAGGGACCAGGGAGCAATCTAGAAAGATCTAAAATTGTAATATTCTCTAATGGTAAAGTCATTATAATTAAACATTAATCTAATTCTTAAAAAAAGTTCTTATTGTTGAAAAAAAAGAAAATGATAACTATAGATCTATAATTTCAGCTTCCATTTTATCAGTATCAATAATTGCAAATGTAGATTTTCCCGTTAAATATCCACATGCTTCGCCGGGATTTACAACTAATACTCCATTATCATACTTTTTATTTACCATATTATGGGTATGTCCTGTTAAAACTATATCATATTGACCAGATTTAGCTATTGCATCAATGGTGTTTTGAGTTGGCATATGTGAAGCATATACTTTTTTACCATCAAAATCTTTATTAATTTCCATACCCACGATATCACAAATTTGTCCTAGATTTTTCACGAGAAAAACTCGCTCTCCATCATTATTTCCGAAAACCCCGAGGAAATTCTCTTTTATGTTGTCATTCAAACCATCAAACCATCTCTTTACAAAAGGGGCTACATAATCTCCGCAATGAATTAGAGCATCAACTTTTCGCTCATTCATAATCGAGACAGCTTTTAAGATATTATCTTTATGGTCGTGTGTGTCTGAAATAACTGCTAACTTCATTTTTTTATTATTTATTTTTACTTTGATGAATTAGATTAAGATTATTCGATAATTAAAATTTACTTTTACTTACAAAAAAAAGATATAAGTAAGATAGTTATTTTATTAAATTAGTGCTTTTATAACAAAACTGGTTGGTATAAGATGATTGAAGAATTCTTTAAAACTGAAAGAGAAGCTATTAACTTAAAGTTAAAAGGATATTTTGATGATTTAAATAATAGCGAAAAAGAAGTATTATTTGCCGATTTTTACAAACAGCTAAGAAAGTTTATTATTCCTAAAAATTCTAAAGCGAAAAGGCTTCATTCAATATTAATGATTGCATCTTTTAGTGGAATAATTAATCCCATATACTTAAATGAAGAGATTGACAAAATTAGAGAAATATCTTTAGCTGTTGAATTGTTACATAGTGGTCATTTAATCCATGATGATCTTATTGATGATGATGATATGAGGAGAGGAATCCCTACTTTCCATGTTCAATTAAAAAATGAGATTGAAAATATTTACAAAACTATGAATTTAGGTAAGGAAGAAGAATTATTCAAATTGTATGGAAGGGATATAAGTATTTTGGGAGGGACTTTCGGTTATCTCCTAGGTTTAGATGTTTTAAAATCCTCAAAATTTCCAGATAAATTAAAATTGTCGGCTATTAATGAATATACTGAAGCTATTGAGTATTTAATGAAAGGAATGATTATTGAGGAATATATGTTATATAATAATATTACAATGACTTTAGAACAATATCTAACCATTGCTGAAATGCAAAGAGCGAGAGTATTTGAAAAATCGACTAAAATCGGGTCAATTCTAGCCAGAGGTAACTTTCATTATCAAATTGAACCTCTAAGTGAGGCAATGTTAAGAATTGGTCAAGCTCACGCAATTAGGGATGATATTCTTGATATGAAAGAGGATATTAGAGATAAAAAAAAGAAATTTCTTTATATTTTAGCAGTTCAAAATACTAACGAAGAACAATCAAAAATTCTCAACGAAATCTATAGATTGCCCAAACTCACCAAAAATGATGTAAAAGAAGTTGAAAACATTTTTATTAACACAAATGCTATGATAATAGCTGAACAATTCTCAAAAAATCTTATCTCTCAGGCAAAAAGGTATTTAGCGGATATTTACCCAGATCTCAATAAGGAACAAAAAGTATTTTTCAATGAATTTTCAGACTACATTTATCTTAGAGATTTTTAATATTATACCATAATTGCCTCAATTCTATGTCTTTCAAGCATTAATTTAGTTAATTCTTTGAATACCTCTAATATGTTATGATTTTCTAACGCACTAGTTAGAAAGTATCCGTCAAGTTTTCTGTCTTCTAAATATTGATTAATGGCATTTTTACTTACAATTTCATTTTGGGGAGTTTTATCCAATAAATCACTTTTACTCCCGACTAATATTATAGGAATTGAATGGGTATTTTCTATTAATTTTTCATACCAATAATCCAATTTATCGAACGAGGTAAAGCTTACTGAATCAAATATTAATATTGCTCCATTAGCACCTTCTAAGAACTTTGGTATTAATGGCCTAAATCGTTCCTGACCTCCAAAATCAAATATAGAATTAACTATATATTTTTCTTGAATGGCTGCTCCATTTCTTAGTCTAATTTTTAAATATGTTGATTGAAAATTGATACCTATAGTCATTTTAGTGTCCATATTAAAAGAATTAAAACAATATCGATTAAAAAGCGTAGTTTTTCCAACTGCTGGTGGTCCAACGATTACAATTTTAAAACCATAAGCAATTTCTTCTTCAGGAACCCTCATTAATCTTAGACCAAAATACTATTAGTATGTTGATTTTAAATAATAATTAAATTAATTGTTCTTAACTAAAAAGACTAATTAAAATATTAATTATAATAATTAAACCTAAATTTTATGGTATTTTAACCTAACTTAGAGAATATATATAAATAAAATAAAAAAAATGATCTGACATGGAAAAATCCCTCCCTCCAGAACATATTGTAATTAGACCTCCTGTTGAGGCATATTCGCTTCTAATCCCAGTTACAGGAGGTTGCAGTTGGAATAATTGTAGATTTTGTGGTACTTATAAAGGAATATATGGCGTGCGACAAGATTATGCTATAAGGCCTCTTGAAGACGTGCTCAAAGAGATAGATCTTAAAGCAGATCAAGGATATCATGGGTATCCCGTGTTCTTAGCGGGAGGTAATCCTACCTCTGCTCCAACAGAATATTTAGTTCAAATTATCAAATATGTACGTTTAAAGTTAAGAGATGTAGTCCGAGTAAGTTGTTATGCTAAGGCATTAGATATTCTTAGAAAAACAGATGATGAGTTAAAACAATTGGCAGATGCCGGACTAACTATCGTATATATGGGTTTAGAAAGTGGCAGTAGTAAAGTTCTTCGGATTATGAAAAAAGGTAACAATGCAGAATCCATGATTAAAGCGGGTAAAAAGATTTTAAATGCAGGAATAAAATTAAGTCTTTATATTCTTCTTGGTTTAGGAGGTAAAAAATACTCAGAAGACCATGTTAAAGGAACTGCAAGAGTTTTGACTGAAATTAATCCAACAATGTTTCGCTTTAGGACCTTGGGTGTTATACCGAATACTCCTCTTTGGGATGATTGGAGCAAGGGAGAGTTCCAATTATTAAGTCCAGTTGAGTATTTAATGGAAACCAGAGATATCATAGCCAACTTAGGAGATAATGTCACCTCACAAGTTTTTAACGATCATGCCAATAATTATTGCTATATAGAAACACCAAATATTAAGGAAGATAAAGAGAGATTTATTACAGAGTTAAATCGGTTAATAAATGACCCAATTATAAAAAACCAGAAAGCGAAAAACCGGATTCCTCGATAAAATGTTTCCTATCTTCTTTCTTCTATTTCATTTTTATTAATTAATTAATATTAAAAATGAGAAAATCATAGACGAGAATAACATTTTATACCATTTTTAGTCATAAAGATTTATAACCTAGCATTATCTATATAATTAATATTTATTATGTTATATTTAAAAAAAGATAATAAGAATAGATTAAAATAAATAAGAAATTTAATCGGTGATTTTAAATTGTCTGATTATTATCGCAAAAAAGCCCATACAGATGAAATTATTACAACTTTCGATGATGTTCTTATCATTCCAGGGTATACTAATTTCAAACCATCGGAAGTTAGTCTTGCTACGACATTAGGAAAATATAAGTTCAATTTACCAATAATGTCCGCAGCAATGGATACTGTGACTGAAGAAGATATGGCAATTAAGATGGCTTTACTTGGCGGACTTGGTGTATTGCATAGAAATTGCTCCTATGAAAAACAATTAAAAATGGTCCGACATATGAAAAAAGCAAGGTCTTTCGTAATCGATGATGTAGCAACGATTAATCTAAAAGAACCTGTACATATTGCTAAAACTTTTATGGAAAAATATGATATTAGCGGCCTTGTTGTTGTTGATGACGAAAATAAAGTTTGCGGAATCTTTACAAAAAGAGATATTCCTTATTTAGAAGATGATTGCAAAAAAGGATTTGTTAAAGACTTTATGACTACAGATGTTATTTCAATTAACCCAGGTGGGTCTCGTGAACAAGCCTTAGAAATGTTATATAAACATAGAATTGAAAAATTACCAATTATTGAAAATGGAGAATTACAGGGACTCATTACCACAAAAGATTTAAAACCTGAATTTCCGTTAGCTTCTATTGATGAAGAAGGAAGATTGCTTTGTGCTTTAGCTCTTAGTCCAAGATACCCCACTGATAGTAACTCTTTATCTCAGCTTAAAGAGATTGCTCAATATGTAGATATCTTTTTTATTGATGTTGCTGAATTTTTTAAAAAAGAGGACATTGAAGGAACCAAAAAACTAATGAATTTATTGGAATCAGAATTCGTAATTGGCAATATAGGAACATACGAAGCTGCTGAATATATCATGACTAAATGTGATTATCCAGAAAACTTTATAGGAATTAAAGTTGGAATGGGATCTGGTTCAATATGCACTACTTCTATTCAAACGGGCGTAGGTGCCCCGACCTTATTCGCGACTGCTCAAGTAGCGGATGCTATAACAGACTATAATCCAAAGATTGCATTGATTGCTGATGGAGGTTTTAAGAATCCTGGCGATTTGCCAAAAGCATTTGCTACTGGTGCGGATATGGTGATGACTGGACATTTTCTTGCCGGATGCGCCGAAAGTCCTGGTTACATTGATACAATTCAAGGGAGAAAGGTTAAAATTTATAGGGGGATGGGAAGTAAAGAGGCACGTTCGACTAATTACATATTAGATAGATATAGTGAAGATTCAATTATGCTCCCTGAAGGTGTAAGT
>SDBT01009915.1_pt1 | contig 15414 bp, 19 predicted proteins | sample 2277101 | NCBI WGS metagenome assembly SDBT01 (sample SAMN10404973, study PRJNA504765) | marine sediment metagenome | isolation source: marine sediment core GS10_PC15, 103 cmbsf | place: Arctic Ocean: Southern Knipovich Ridge | collected 2010 | reverse complement strand
GGAGAGAGGAGATTCGTCTAAATGGTTGCAACTTTGCTTAAAAGCGTTATAATTCAGGGAGGGGTTTGGACATCGGTTGCTGATCTTGAATTTAGTTTTAAAGGAGAGTAGATAATGCAGTTTGTGACAGATAGTGGCACGGATCTTTTTTTAACCCCAGAACAATTATCCGATTTGAAAATTAAGATTGTACCTCTCAAAGTTACTCTGGATGGTAAATCTTACCAGGAGGGCGTTGACATCACACCAGAAGAGTTCTATCGTTTGCTGGCTGCTAGCGATGATCTCCCTACAACATCTCTGCCATCGGCAGGGGAGTTTGCAGATATCTACCGGCAGCTGGGAACCAGCGACCCCGACATAATGTCTATTCACCTATCTTCGGGGTTGAGCGGCACTTACAATGCAGCTCTAGCAGGAGCAGCCCTGATAACGGATTTGAATATCACAGTTGTGGATACAAAAACCCTGTCATCACCTGCGGGATGGCAGGTGGAAGCGGCAGCGCGTGCGGGGAAAGCTGGCTGGTCGGTGGAGCAGATTCTGCCCCTTTTGGATGGCATTCGTGATGCAACTGACACCACTTTTACCTTGAAAGAGTTGAAGTACCTGATTCATGGCGGGCGTATTAGTCACATGAAGGGGCTGGTCGCCTCGTTGCTGAACATCAAGCCGCTGATCGGGGTGGAACCAGAGGGTGGAACTTATGAGCAGCTAGGTCAGGTGCGTTCATTTAATAAAGCTGTTACAGGGCTGGTTGATCTGATAGCTAAAAGACATCCTCCCGGCAGCGCGCTGAGAGTACAGGTGCTGCACTCCCAAAATCCTGAAGGAGCGGAAATGCTGCGCGAGCAGATAAACCAGCGCTTCGAATGCACGTGGCTCCCGTTAGGTCAAATGTCCCTAGTACTGGGCGCCCACACAGGTCCCAGCATGATCGGGGTCGGATGCGCTGCAGAGGAAGTTTTTTCCGATATACCTTAACGGTCCCAACAACCTCCCGCAGGTTACACAGGACAGGTGGGAATAAGCTATCAGCGTCTTGAAGAGGATGTTGTCGCGGCAGGAATTCGAAACCTGCGGGTGGTTTTACAACGGGAGGTTTGGCATTAGCTCTAAGCCATCAATTCCATTCCAGATCACTTCTTCTAGTCCAATATTCCCCCGCTGGTTCTACCAGTGTATGTAGATGCGATGCCGCTTCAGTATCCCAACTCACTTCCAGTGCTTTCAAGTTTGAAAACAAATGGTCCACACGTGCAGCCCCGCTCAGGACAACATCCACCCACGGCTGAGCGAGCACACCCGCCAGAGCAAGCCCATCCACTGTCGTATCCAGGCGCTGCGCTTCGCGCTCTAATAACGCCAGCCTACCAGCAAAGGCTGGCTCCGTGTTCCTCTCGGTCAGACGACCGTTAGCCAGGGCTTCCTTCACGATGATCCCCATTCCGGCTTGCCAGGCGCTCGTCAGAGCCGGTCCCGCTGACCTTTCCAGCAGGTTCCAGGTCGCCTGCACACAATCGAACAAGCGCACCCCACGGACGGTGACGTCCATGGCGAATTTCAGCACCTCCCCCTGACGCGGACCGCTGACTGACAGACCGATCAGAATTCCGGCTTCTTTCAAGCGAGCCAGTTCGGCGTGTACTTCCCGGTTTTCCAAGATACCGCTCTCTATGGTAGCTGAGTGTACCTGGTAGATATCCAAATATTCTCCTAAATACGATTGGGTTTCACCCCACTGCCTCCGAAGGACGGATAGGGAGTGCTCCTTGACTTCGTGGACATCTGCATCTACCTGCCAATCTGCGGTGTAGGTGTAGCCCCACTTCGAGCCAACTGCGACCGAGGCGGGAGAAAACTGGCGCGCCTCCAGCCAAGTGCCCAGGAATTGCTCCGCCCGCCCGTACGAGCGGGCGGCATCAAAATAACGCACGCCGGCATCATAAGCGGCATCGAGCACCTTGTGGGCGTGAACCTGCATCGCCGTTACGTCGTAATCGCTTTGGAGATCGCCGGCGTGTCCTAAATTTATGTAACCTGGTCGCCCGAGGGCGGCAAGTCCTAGACCGATGGGGGTGACGAGCAGGTTAGTGGAGCCGAGGGTACGTAATTCCATAATATTATCTCAGATGATATAGTAGGGATGTTTGATGTATGTTGGAAGTAAGTTCACTTCAAGTTAATTGACCAAACATTCCTGATCTGAAACAAATTGTGGCAACATTCTGTTGATCGCTGGCATTTGATTCCATGTACGCCCTTGTAATTCGCGACCGTTTCGCTTCTTATTAATTCCACCCCATTGCTTGAAGAAAAACGGTGTACGATTAGAACGGCATTGGTCTTTGATGTTGGTTACCCATTCCCTTTTCATTGGACGTGCACCAGGCCCTGATTCCCCACCTACGATAACCCAATCTATCCCTTCTAAACTCATTTCCGGTAGAGGTCCTAATAAAGGTTCAAGAGACAGGAATTTTATATGAGCTCCTGTTTGTAGAAGGTGGTTAATTCGGAATGTGTAATCTTCATTTTCAATGCTCACTCCCATCCAAACATTAATTGGCCAATTGATACACTTATCTAATTCACACATCCTCTTAGAACGCTTTGTTAGTACCTGGAAGGTATGCCAATGAGCACGCTGCATTATGTCAAAGACTTTTTGGATGAAATCTAATGGAACATCTTGGTGGAAGAGATCACTCATTGAGTTTACGAAAATCGTCCGGGGCTTCTTCCAATGTATTGGAATTTCTAAAGAATGTTCATGTAAAGTTAAATGAAAACCATTTAGGTAATTAGGGTTCCTCATTGCTTGAAGCCGGTGTGCCATCCGTTCAGCGTAACAATTTTTACATCCTGGGCTAAGTTTAGTACAACCTGTTATCGGATTCCAAGTAGATTCTGTCCACTCGATTTTTGAATGATCTCCCATCAATATACCTATATCCTTTGCTCAGATCTTAATAAGGCGAAATTTGGTTATTCGGAAATTATAGCACATATGTTCTATTGTGTAAATATCGACATACTATCTTTAGTCGAATAGTCTCAATTGTAACTTTTCCAATAGTTGCCTGGAACTTAAATTAAGCTTTGGGAAAAATGCATTGGCCTTTTTTGAGTTCAAGCGAAAAAACTCGATTCGTTTATAGTCCTTGAATAAGTTGGTATTACTACCCAATAAAAAAGTCCATTGGTGTGCATCGCCTCGAATAGGCTTTCTTACTAACCAATACTTCTTGTTGATCTTCTTTATATAATCAGAAAGTAATTGTGCTGTAATGCCATGTTCTCTTTTTAGATTCGTTGCTGATAAATACATAAGAATTTCCATTCTAGGGCGCAATTCTGAAGCAAGCGCTATTATGTCAAAGTCTGGTATACCTGAGGAAGGATCTATGAAGATTAGACCTAATTGGTGATCATCTTCTTTTTGAAGTAATTGAGGAATCATCAACTTGTAGTCATTGCAATGAACATTTACTCCTTCGATTTCCGAGGTGGGAAGATGTTCTTTAAGAGAATCTACATTTTTCTGCTCAATTTCGATTAGATCAGCTTTATATGGTATTTGAAGCCTCTCTGCAACCTCAATAAATACAAGGGGACTACCTTGTACTTCTTCACCATTAACAGAATATTCTCCAGGACCAGCAGTTGCATCGATATAGTGGTATATCTGCTTGTAGTATGGATTCTTTTCAAGCACAGCCTTGGATATGCTTATGTGCATTTCCATTATTGGCTTAAGATGTTGTAGTTTTGTAGGGGTCCACTGACTATAGCCTACTCCATTTTGTAGTGGCATATTATCTCAAAGTCCTTCAGGACGAAAAGAAATTAATGACGGCTATCTCACATGTTGGCCAATTCCCAATCGAATTCAACATGTGAACATTAATATGGTTTACTTCCGTGCTCTTGCATAGATTGTACTAACAATCGAGATTAAATAATTTCCTTGGTGGCTGCAGATGAGAGGGTCATCATAACCATGATTGGAAGTTGAAGAGCGTCATTAGGCCTCATGCATTCAATAACTGAGAATTCCATTTAATAAGAAGAACTAATGATATTCACAGCAGGTCAGGCTCACATTCTAACATCATATCAGCACCTCTGAGAAAACAGCCTTTCTCTTAATTAGTCTGCGGCTGCTGGTTCTCCACCGCGATGATAATTTCACTTTTCATTGATCCAAGCCGTCCTTGAATAATATCAAGATAATCCTCTCCCAGATGAGCGCGGACAAAAGCGATTTCCTTTATAAATTCAGCAAGTGCTTTTTGATCGTTTGGGATCAGATCCACGTTGGTCAGGCGGCGGAGCGTGTAATTAGACAAGGTTTTGTATTCCCGTAAATCCTTGATCAGGGTGCGGATGAAATGTAGATATGGATCCAGATCCTCTTTGTAAAAGCGCAGCGCGCTCTGCAGGTTGTTTTGGGCTTTAACCTCCAGGTAGAGCTCACTCTTGGTAACCTTATGAGTTCTCTGGTCAGCCTTGATGGCTTCATAACTGGACAAGAAGCGCTCGCTCAAGTCCAGGCGCGGTTCCTCAGGGAGGCATTGAACACATACGAGCACTTCTTCAAGTAAAGATGATTGCACTTCCGGTATTTTTTCGTTGGTATCGTTCACATTTTGAGCTTCGTCGTCCGTGAGGTCTGCAAGAACTGATATGTGACGCCTGGGCTCAACCATCAGGGAGCCCAAATAAGCCGTAGTTTGCCCTTCGGGAATTGCAGCATGCCCGGCATAGACCAGGTCATCTTCGTATACTACGCCGCCAGGAATAGAGATTTCCCCCACGTGCTTGGGACACACAAAACAGCCTTTTGGATGTTATTCAACCACTTCAGACACTCTTTCTTAGTTCTTCACAGTCAAGCAACACCCTTGCCTTGCTTGCGAGCGAGGACGTGCAGGTAGTATGCAACGACCTGGGTGTCTTGAATGCGTGGACACTCACGCACGGTCTCATCACTGGGGCGCGGTTCCTCAATACGCTCGAGCATGAAACCAACCTCAATCAGCAGGTTCAGCCACTGGCTGAGTGTTCGAGTAAAACGTGGGACCTTGAAATCCGGCATACCCTCTTTGACCTGCGGGGGCGCGGCGCTGAACAGCCATTCTGTAATTTCACCCTGCAGGTTCCGGAAGTAGTCACCAACTTCGACAGCATAAGTAAGACCGTTCTCGTCACACAGATTGCGGCGGTGGGGGGTGTCGTAGCATGGGTGGGTGATCGAAAACTGCAAGAAGCCGCCGGGTTTCAGGACCCGATATGCTTCGGTGAGTACGCAATCCGTTTCGGCGATGTCCATAAAGCTCATGAAGCCGGTTGCAAAGTCAAAAGAAGAATCGCAAAACGGTAGTTCCACGGCGCTGGCGATCTGGTAGTTGATGCCCATGGACTGTCCACGTTCCAACAGTTGTGCGTGCTGGATGAAGACCTCTGAAATATCGACGGCAATCACTTTGGCGCCCCGTCCAGCCAGCAAGCGGGTGTTGTGACCTTCCCCACAGCCGATGTCTAAGCCCAGGAGCCCATCTATATCAGGCAGCATCTCGAAGAAGGCTGGTGTGTTGAGATAGTCGCGATATACGTCATAGCCTGCCCGCGCAAGTTCGGTCCACGCCTCGGCATTCGCGTTCCAGTATCGACCAACTTCCTTGTGATCCACTCCAACCTCAATCTCTAAGTCCAGTAATAGTTTTGCATCATAACCCGCAATATAATCCAGGGTCCAATTCCATTTATATTTCTCGTTTCCTGGCGGATTTTGTGAATGTAAGTTATTCGAATAACCGCAATTGGCTCCTATAATTCAAAATCCTTTTATCTGCTAATTTAACATAATCAGAATCGATATCATACCCAACATAGTCGCGTTCATTTTTAATCGCTGACAGACAGGTCGATCCACTTCCGGCAAAGGGGTCCAATATAACATCACCTTTGAAAGTATATAATTGGATCAGGCGATAAGGCAATTCTTCCGGAAACGGGGCGGGGTGTCCAACTTGCTTTGCTGAAACGGCGGGAAATGTCCATACGCTCTTAGTCCATTCAAGAAATTCACCTTTTGTGATTGTGTTTTCCCTATCTTCTTTTATTCTTGAAAACGTCTCTTTAGAAAAAATCAGGATATATTCGTGAATATCTCTCAAAACAGGATTCGCGGCTGAAAGCCAACTTCCCCAAGCGGTTGATGGACTTGCACTTGAAGCCTTGTTCCATATTATTTCGCCACGCATGAGATAACCAAGTTCCTGCATTCCTTCGATAATGTAACTGTGAAGCGGAATGTACGGTTTTCTGCCAAGATTGGCAACATTGATACATGCACGTCCACCAGGCACTAAGACTCGATATGTTTCTTCCCAAACAGTGTTTAATAAATTCAAATATTCATTCAGGTTTAGATCTTCATCATATTCCTTGGAAACATTATATGGAGGCGAAGTAACCATTAGATGGACACTATTATCAGGTAGTTCATCCATTTTTTCGCTGGATTGGCAAAAAATTCTATTAATATTCTTATCAGGAATTTTGTTCTCAATATACTTCACCTTTTTACTATTGCGTATGCCATCATACAATCTGCTTTTATAGAATTTTGTGGAATCGTGATTGATATGACCCGGGGTCCCGAATGAACTTGTCTCGGTAGCGGTTCTTTTTTGTGTACGAGTTTCCTTTGCCATTCTAAATCCTAAGAAGCGATGAGAATTCCCCCACTTTTCCTTTGTCATCCCGCCTTTTTCGTGAGTTTTTTATGTTCAGCATCATGAATTGACTCTAAGGTTCGCCGGCGGGATCATTTTAGCACAGCTCAGTTTAACCACCCTGTTGCAGGCTCGGACAACTTCTACAACCGAGCATGATAGCCAAGTCGACTCCAATGTATGGTCTAACTGCTCATTATGTCTATCTAATCTTTTCGTTTAAGCTTCCGGATAATACCATTAATGATATTCAGCCTCGGTACTTCCTGCATATATGTCTCGTAATCTATACCGAACTTCTCCACCAGTTCCTCATCGGCTGTTCTTGTGAGCTGATCTATGCTTGCTATACCAATCACACCCAAAACGACAATCAACCAGTGCTGGCTTACCAACATTGCCGCAGGGTATGTTAGAAGCCATCCAAGAAAAAGAGGATGACGCACTACTGAATAGACCCCACGCTTCGCCACAACTGTTGTGGCGGTGAAGGATTCCCCCTCTTGGGGTTTCCCCTTTCTCCTTAGAGTAACTATTGCCAGTACTATGAGCAGAATACTCACTCCAACAATGACGTTGCCCAACACGAAGAGAGCCTGACTTGTAGGGTTATGAAAGAACAGGACAAACAGTAGCCAGCAGAGAACGATGGTAATGCTTGCGATAGGAAAAGCCAGCGGGCTTAATCGCGATTTCATGTCCCCTTTCCTCCTCTAGGAACTTCAAAATTGGGTGAGTAACCAATAGACGTCAGGATCGTTGCTTTGAAACATCAAGAAAACGGTCAAAGTAAATGATAAGCTTGATTTTTTGGACGCCTTTGCGTGAGTTTTCCATATTGTGCATCATCAATTGACTCAAAAGTCCACCGTCGACATCATTTTAGCACACGCCGATTCACACAAAACAACTTTTATCATCCCCAGTCCTAACACAAACGATATCACTTGAGTTCACCAGGTATATGTGTGCGAGTTTGAAGACTTGTAGTGCCGATAAACTATAATTGTGTTGCAGAAATTTTATCGAACCGCAAGGAGAGTAAAAATGGATATTCGCAAGTACAACCGCTCCGCGTGGGACAAAGAGGTTGAACGGGGAAACCAGTGGACCCTCCCGGTAAGCGATGAGGAGATCGCTGCCGCAAGGGTAGGAGTTTGGGATATCATCTTGACGCCCACGAAACCGGTCCCAAAGGAGTGGTTTCGTGGTTTGGAAGGTCTTGACGTCCTGTGCCTGGCTTCGGGCGGAGGGCAGCAAGGACCAATCTTGGCTGCGGCTGGGGCAAGGGTAACCGTTTTCGACAATTCCCCCAAGCAGTTGGAGCAGGACCGGCTTGTCGCAGAGCGGCATATGCTTCCCATCACAACAATCGAAGGTGATATGGCTGATCTCTCTGTGTTCGCCGGTCAGAGTTTTGATCTTATTGTCCACCCGGTTTCAAATTTGTTCGTCCCTGACATTCGACCTGTGTGGCAGGAGACCTTCCGCGTGCTGCGCCGTGGAGGTACACTGCTGGCTGGTTTCACAAACCCGGTGATCTATCTTTTTGACCACGACCTTGCTGACCGCACTGGGATTCTACAGGTCAAGTATACGCTGCCGTACTCTGATCTGACCAGCTTGCCTGATGAGGAAAGACAGCGTTATATTGAGACAGGAGCGCCGCTCGAGTTCAGCCACACCCTGCAGGATCAAATTGGCGGCCAGATCGAGGCGGGATTTGTAATTGCTGGTTTCTTTGAGGACACTTTTGGCGAAGAGGATAATGATTTGCTCACGGATTACATGCCGTCTTTCATCGCTACGCGAGCGGTTAAGCCTTAAATTTGACCCTAAAGCAACCTCCCGAAGGTTAGACAGGATTGGTGGGAGTAGGTTGTTTATCTCTTGAAGAGGATGATGGGGCGGGAGGAATACGAAACCTTCGGGAGGGTTGGCAAGGGCTATGGATAAAAAACGCAGAGCGTTACGTGATCAGGGTACGACGCTGGAGCATCGTACCCAGGTTAATAGCGGGAGGAATACGAAACCCGCGGGAGGTTTGGGGAGTTGGTACAATGATATAATATTCGAAATCTAAAATGAGGAAGAATTCATGACAACTTACACTGATCTAAATACATCTGAGCGCATTCTTTTAGGTCCAGGACCGAGCATGGTTCACCCACGCGTGCTGCGCGTGATGGCAACCCCACTGGTGGGGCATTTAGACCCGCAGTTTCTGACAATTATGAATGAAGTCCAGGAACTGCTGCGCTTTGTCTTTCAAACCAAGAATGAATTCACTCTTCCCATATCCGGCACGGGCAGTGCAGGGATGGAAGCGGCGTTGTGCAATTTTATCCAGCCGGGTGATGAGGTCCTCATCGGGGTGACGGGCTACTTCGGGGAACGCCTGTGTATTATCGCCGAACGGTATGGGGCGAAAGTGCGCCGCATTGATAAGCCATGGGGAGAGAACTTTTCGCCGGAAGAAATTGAAGCCGAATTGAAAAAGAAACCTGCCAAGCTTGTGGGGTTGGTGCACGCCGAGACATCCACCGGCGCGCTGCAACCGATGGATGAAATCGGAGCAATCGTCCACAACTACGGCGGATTGCTCCTGTTGGACTGCGTCACTTCTTTAGGTGGACTGCCGGTAAAGATCGATGAGTGGGATGTGGATATAGCTTACAGCGGTTCCCAGAAATGCCTGAGCTGCCCGCCCGGGTTGGCGCCCATCACGATCAGCGAACGGGCTCGTGAGATGATGTGCGAGCGCAGTGCACCGGTTACCAACTGGTATCTGGATTTATGTCTGTTGGACAATTACTGGGGCGAAGAACGCACCTACCATCACACCGCACCGATCACCATGATCTACGCCTTACGAGAGGGGTTGCGGCTTGTGTATGAGGAAGGACTGGAAGCGCGTTTCGCACGCCACCAATTGCATGCCGAGATGCTGTGGGATGGCTTGGAGGCGATGGGCTTGAGCATGCATGTACCCGTGGAATACCGGCTTCCAACCCTATCAACACCTCGCATTCCGGAGGGTGTGGATGACCTCGCTATCCGCAAGCAATTGCTGAACGATTACAACATCGAGATTGCGGGTGGTTTCGGCAAGCTGGCGGGTAAGGTGTGGCGCATCGGTCTGATGGGCTACTCGTCACGGGTGGAAAATGTGACCCTGCTGTTAGCTGCACTGGAGGAACTTCTCGGATAGTTTTTAACCATTGATCTGGGATAATTCTCTCGAGTTATTTATGAATTTTCGCTGACCTAGTACAATTTGTTTACGGTTGGTCCATCATGTGCGACAGTGTGGGCATGTTTGGGTTTGCACTTAGCGAAATATTTTCCGCCAACCGTTGTAATAACCATTCTGCTAAAAGATATTTCTATATCACACCCACATATTGAAACGCCACCGGGTTAAAAAGAAACCGGCGGCGTATATTGTTATAAGAAATATTTTTTAATGATATATCTTGATATTGAATGGAGGTGACCCTAAATTTATTATTCCTCTGTTACCTCACCCAATTCTTCTTCCAATTCTTGCAGAGGGCGCTTGAGGACGATCTCCGTGCCGTCGCGCACACCAGCCATTCCGACAACTTCCCAGCCGCCGTCGCCCCTTTCGGCGAGGAATTCGTACAACATTTGACCTATCGGCTGTCCGCTTGTCATAGTGCCGACTTCCTGTCCGTTGGCGAGCATCACAACACCGCCAAAAGTACGTACGACCAAGTATTCCCACTTCTGCATTTTCCACTCTCCTAGTGCACTTTGAATAAATATTATGTCCTATAGTCTAGCATGTCTATGATGTGGTTGTCAATCGGTATTTGACACCGGTGTTTGGACTAATGTCTCGTTCAAGTATTTAATAATTTAAGCTGAACAACAGTGCGCGGTTCTAGGGCAATTAGTCCTCGCAAAGGTATCGGGTCTTAAAATTCGTGTCCGAACGATTGAAATCAACTTGAAATCGTTTTATTATTTGATAACCAAAGCCTTTACACTCGATTGTAAGAAGTGAAGAGCTGTCCCAATCCATCCAAGGCATGCGGGTCGAGGTATATGGTGTTCAGAATAAAATCGGCTGGCGGATCCAGCAATCCGCCTTCAACGATGCTTGAGAAGGGACTGCCCCCCAACAGGCGGTTTACAAATGAAAGATACAAACGGTCGAGCATCCCCGCAGCCAACAGCAGGTGCAGCACCTTGGGACCGGTGGCGTTGTAGATTGTCCGGTAGCCCATTTCAAGCAGACTCTCTACTAACTTGCAACCATTGACGCTCCCCTCCCCGGCGATGATCACTTCCCCAGTCTGCCTTTCCAGTGCCTTAATTCTTACAGGATCGGCTCGGCTGGTGGTGATCACTACGATATTGCGGTCTCCCTGGATCAGCGCCGGTGGTACAGGGAAATCTAGGCTGCCGCTGATGACCGCCAGGTCTGGCTGGGGGGAGAGACCGCGTACAGTGCGCCAGTCCTTCAAATCGGCGAACTGCGGGTAGTCGTAGACGCGCAAGATTTCTTGAGCTCTGCCTTCGGCGTAATCTCGCAGATAGCGCCCGCTTGTGATAATGATATCAGCCTGAACCGCCAGTTCTTGAAAGAGGCGCCAATCGCGGGGGTTGGTGATTTGGTCCGGTACCACCAACCCTGCTTCGATGGGGTGCGGAACAGCAATACGCCCGTCCAGGCTGGCGACGAAATTGCTGTAAACGAAAGATTCCCCGGAATCGCGCTTATTTTCCCTTAGATTATGACTTAAATAGAGACCTTTGAGGGAGAACTCCTGGCTTGGAAGTGGGAAAAGGCGGGTAATTGAATCGCGCATGCAGTTTGCTCCTTGGGTCTAATTCTACTATGAGGAGTCGGCTGTGGGGGGAGTAATCCGGGGGAGGGGATTCCCTAACTTTTTCCCTCCCTAACCCCCTCCCAGAGGGAGGGTGACTCTTCATCTAAAAGCGTGTATAGTGGCGCTACACATATAGTGGCGATACTTATATCGTGGCGATACTATTGTGGTGTTCCCGATGAATGGAATGAGGATAGAGTCACAACACGGACATCAGAAAACCTGAAATATCCTTGTACAACACCGTTAGTAAAAAATCTTTTGAGAAAAATCTAATATGGAGGTAACGATGAATAAGATACGTAACTTAATAATTGGTTCACTGCTGGTAGTGCTGGTATTACCCACTTCTCTCGCTTTTGCGGCTGGAAGTGTGGACTTCAAAGGGGTGAACCATGCCCATTGTGCGGAAGCGGAATTCGTTCAAGCAAAAAGCGGAGGCTTTAGCGGTGACGATTTGTACGACTCGGCTGCCGACTTAACTGGCGAGGAAATTAATTATGTAGCCAATTTCCCGTGCGAAGAGGCAAGTGCAGATCAACATGGCAGTGGGACGATCAGCAGTGACGACGCTTTCGTCGGGATGGATCCTGACGACGTGGTGGCTTACGACTGGGCACGATTCTTCGGTAACGGACCGCTCGAAAATCTGAAGGATGCTGACGATGTAATGGCTTACGACTGGGCACGATTCTTCGGGAACGGACCGCTTGAAAATCTGAATGATGCTGACGATTTAGTGGCTTATGACTGGGCACGGTTCTTCGGGTACGGACCGCTCGAAAACCTGAATGATGCTGACGATGTAGTGGCTTACGACTGGGCACGGTTCTTCGGTAACGGACCGCTTAGCACCAAATAGAGCCTTATGAAAAGTGATCAACGCTGCTAGGCACTTTCCCTGTGCTCCCTTTCTCAACCAAACCATACGTCCTCACTCAGGATAGGGTTGGGAGAGAAAGGGGTATGAACGGAAATGAGGGCGGAAGGTAATCAATAGGAGCTAGAAAGGTAATGAAAATTGAAACAAGTGTAGTCATAAATCGTCCCATTGAGGATGTCTTTAATTACTCCACTGACCCCGGTAATACTCCTGAGTGGCAGACCGGGCTCCTGGAATCAAGATTAACCTCCGCAGGTCCAATTGGTGTCGGTTCAACGATCCGGGACGTGCGCATGTTTATGGGTCGGCAGGCAGCCAGCACGGACATGTTATTGTGTATGAGCCTAATAAAGAGTTCACCTTGAAAATTGAATCCGGAGAGATACAGTTCAAGGCGTGGCATTTATATGAATCGGCAGGCGATGGCACAAAGATAACTTTTATTGCTGAAGGGAAACCAAAGGGTTTCTTCAAACATGCTGCACGGCTGATAGCACGAAAAATGCAGCAGCAGTTCGAATCCGATTTTCAAAAACTAAAACATGTGCTTGAAGACGTGGAAGAGAGAGATGTGGGATCATCCCCATCTCTTGCAGCAAGTGTTCAGGAGTACATCTAAATTAAGCCATCACTCTTTTACGTAGGGCTGTCCGAGCGCTTCAGGTTTTGCTGCTCCCCATTTTGTCCTGAACCACTTAGTTGACATGATCAGTAAAACCACAAGGGTTATGGCAAAGGGAACCGTCCTCCAGATGTACCTGGACATAACGCCGGGGAGAATCAGTTGTGGGTTGAGTGAGAGCTGCCACAGGGTTCCAAAAAGTAGGGAACCAGCGAGCAGGATAAAGGGATTCCACATGGAGAAAAAGACGAGCGCCAGAGCGATGAATCCCCATCCCATGAGAAAGTTATAATTCCAGACCGGGTTGTAATCCAGAGAGTAAACAGCGCCTGCAAGCCCCATCAGCATCCCGCCGATTGTTACACAGAGATAGCGGGTTTTGGCGACGTCTATACCTGAAACTTCCGCCACCGATGGATTCTCCCCCACAGATCTTATTCTCAACCCCAAACTGGTCTTGGAGAGCACGAACCATGTAACGACTACAAGGGCGATTCCAAGATAAAAGAATGGGGAAAGACCCAAGATAGTGGGTATCCTCGGCAACCCCAAAGGACCTGTGAATGGGTTGCCTATGTAGGTAGTGAGACCGAAGCCCATGATCCATATGCCCATCCCGCTCACAACCTGGTCGACCCCCAACGTAATAGAAAAGAACCCGTGCATAAGACCGAGCAAGCCTCCTATGGCGATCCCCACTAAGAAGCCGAGCAAGTAACTCCCGGTGGATTGAGCGGCGATGAAACCCAGGGTGGCACCGAAAAGCATCACACCTTCGATCCCAACGTTCAGAACTCCTGAGCGCTGACCGATGAGTTCGCCGAGAGCGGCAAGGGTAAAAATCGTTGAGGCATCTAAACTTCTAACGAAGAACTCCCACATCTGTCCTCTCCTTCCCTCTTTTTATAAATACAATCTTGTTACGGTAAAAGAATTGAAAAACGACTAGAGTAATCATTAAAACTCCGAGCAGGGCATAATCCAAACCAAAGCTCATACTGAGTTTTCCCTGGACGTATCTGCCGCCTACGGATAGTCCTCCGAACAGCAGGGCTACCGGGATCGCGGCTATAGGGTTACCCAGGGAAATCAGACCGCATATTATCCCATAGAAAGCCAGATCTCCAAAAAAACCGTAGGTCCTGGCAATTTTATAAACTCCGGGTACCGCAGCGAAATAATGATAACCAGCCAAACCGGCAATGGCACCACCTAAAGTAAAAACAAGGAGCGGTATCTTGAATGGACTTATCCCGGCGTATTTGGCAGCAGCCGGGTTTTGACCGTAAGCCCTGATTTGATATCCGATTTTGGTTTTGGCGAACAAAAAGTAGATCAATACGGCTAGCCCAAGGGCAATGAAGATCGTGAAGGGGACGTTGTTGATCAGAGGTGCGTATACAGAAGGTGGCAGTTCAAAGCTTTCGCCTCTGCCTCCGGGATTCATAAAGAGGCCTCCTTCTTTGATCATGAAGGAAACCAGCCAGAAAATAATAAAGTTCAACAACATGGTCACCACGATCTCGTTAATGTTGTATTTGCCCTTCAAAAAACCGGCAATCGCTCCAGGCACTGCACCGCCCAGGGCTGCGGCGATCAACATAAATGGGATGACAATTTCAAGGGGGAGATCCGCGCTTAGAGACGCCTTTCCGCCAAAGGCAAATAGGACTGCGAAAGCTCCCAACGCCCCGGCGTAAAGCTGTCCCGTCATCCCGATGTTCCAGAGCCCGGCTCTATAGGGGATGATGAATGCGTACGTACAAAACAACAGGAATATGGACCTGTTGATCGTTGGCGGAAGACCAAAAGGGTTCATGAAAGCGAAGGAAAAAATTTCCCGATACGCTGTCAGAGGGTTAATCCCGGCTAAGATGAAGATGATGCTGAAAAGCGCAAGGGCGAAGATTATGGCGAGGATCGATATACTCGCTGCCTGCCAACTGGATAATGTCACCCTTTTTTCGAGTTTCAATTCGTAGCTTCCGAATCTCATATCTTTTCCCCCTCCAGATGGATACCAGCCATCATGGCTCCCACGCTCTCCCTCTTGACTTGCTCTACAGGGATGATATCCATGAGCTTTCCTTCGTAAATCGGCGCCACCCAATCGCTCAATGATAATATTTCATCGAGGTCCTCGGATATGAGGAGAACACAGGCTTTACCCTTTTTTGCTTCCACAAGCTTATTGCGAACGAATTCCGTCGCCCCCACATCAAGACCCTGGGTTGGTAGATGAGCGATTACAAGCCGCGGTCTGCGTGAAAGCACGCGTGCCAAGATGAGCTTTTGGAGGTTTCCTCC
>SDBT01009914.1_pt1 | contig 15415 bp, 14 predicted proteins | sample 2277101 | NCBI WGS metagenome assembly SDBT01 (sample SAMN10404973, study PRJNA504765) | marine sediment metagenome | isolation source: marine sediment core GS10_PC15, 103 cmbsf | place: Arctic Ocean: Southern Knipovich Ridge | collected 2010 | reverse complement strand
CGAGTGAGGAAGCCTAAATGATCGTAGCTCGTCGTGGCGTGAAGGTTCCTGGCGGTCGCGGAGAGCCCGAGGTTCAGTCGGGCTTGTTCAGAATCCCACGTCGAGTTCGAGCGGTCTTGCACCAATGAGAAACGGTTTTCTCAGCCGGGATGGCCGATTCGCTAAGGGCGTTTCTACTGTCGCTGAACAACCTTGGCATTGGCGGCCGATCATTCAATATCCCGATTGGCCAGCGCGTGCCAAGCCTCGAGGGACAAGGAGGGGGGGGAACTAATCAAACATCAATCTTCAATGTGAGCTTCCCGAACGTGACCGATTCCAGTAACGCCGAAGAGATAGCGGACGTTCTTCAAGAACTTCTGGAGAGAGGTAGATCATTCTCGATGGTAGGTAGCACATGACAAGCGTTTTCACTATTCACCCAAAGGACGGGACAGATGTAGTCTGCACCCTTGGCGACACGGGCGGAGTGCCTTATGTGGTAGTTGATGCGGACTTCAACGAAGCAAGGAGAGAGCAGATCGTGTACTCGGAGGGCTCGGAAGGGGGCTCCGTGCAAAACGTTTCTCGGAATACGGCACAGGCGTCAATAACAGTAGCAATACTCGGGGCGAACGAAGCAGAGGTTGCAAGTAGAGTGAGAACAATAAGCCAAGCCTTTAGGTGGACGGAGGGCGGTACAATAGAATATAAGCCCACCGCATACACATCGTCTACTGAGCACACGTACTATCACTACTTGAGATCATCTCCCCCGGCCAAGGTTTCAGGTAGCAAGGCTGCGGCTCTAAGCGGGGCTTACCAGTACGGAGAGATCTTTAGATTTGACATTCAAATTCAAGCATGGGCAACGACGGATCCCGATATCCTGCTTACCCTTCTGGGAGAAACAACCGTTGACAATAGAAATGATGCATCTGGAAGTAACTATGCCTCTGCGCTATCGTCCAACATGAAGGGTGATGCATTTATTCCGCACATCAAGATTACCCCGGTAAGCGCAACGTTCAAGCCCACCGTAATTTACCTGCAAATGATAGAGGTTCCCATCGGGATCGCTGATCCAAACGACACGTTCGATCTTGATGATCTAAACTCCGAGCTAGGGGAAACATTCCAGGCCGATGCAACGGCATGGGGAGGAGGATCGAAACGATCAAACGGATCGACGCTATCTATGTCAGACTCGCTCGAGACGGTATTCGGGCTAGGAATAACATGGAAGAAGCATAATTTTGGCAAGGTGACGCTCATATTTAGAGCCAGAGTCCAGGATGACACAACGACATGGGATGTACAATTCCATCTATACGAGAGCCTAAACGTATCGGCGGAACTACTCTTGTCGTCCACGGAAGCAACCACTGTGTCAACTCCGTCCGGAGTAAGCTGGAGAGCGTTTGACACCACTGCCCTGGACTTCCCTCCGTTTCCAACACCAGAAAGACTGAGCGATATCACGACACCGACATTTGGGGATAACGCGGTGAATAATTTAGCAATACGTGTAACGGGGTGGAGAACGGCTGGATCGGGCTGGATAGAGCTAGACGCAGTTATGATATGTAGATCGGAGAAGTTCCTGTCCAAATACGTAATGGCGAGCGGGGTAGGGCCCGTCAATGTCCCCATGATAACATCCGCCGTGGAAAACGCATCGTATGGCGCAGGATTCTGGACAGTTACAAGGCATCCCCATGACGTAAGCTGGGATAAGTTCGGCCCCCCGCTGAGTGACATGATAATGCACAAAGGCAAGGACTACATACTTAGGGTGATAGCAGACTCCCCTATATTCGGATACGAGGAAACTACAGATATAGTGATCGAGGTCTGTGGAATACACGCTACCATCTACCCGTTCGAGGTGTCATGATGGGCGTATCCATAGAATCCACAGACGATCTGGGGAGGCAGCACGTAGTCACCGACGCCAGTAACATGCAATGGTCGTCGCACTACGGCGAGGAGGGCGGAGGGTTTGGCTACCTTAGGTACACACTCGAGCGCAAAATCGGCGTGAGCTATCCGGATATAGGCTTCGGGTACCGGCAAATCTTGCGCAAGCACGCCACCACAATCCTATTTGATGGCCAAATCAGGCAAGTGGAGGAGTCCTCTTCTCCATCCGGAGACGTTATCAAAATTACCGCTTTAGGATGGGCGGTGGTTGCCGAGGACGACGACATCCTACGTGCATTTTGCGATAAAAGATTAGCCAAGTGGCACCCTCCCTCGGAAATACCCGGTCATGTATTTCGTCCTGATCAGTTCGCTACTGGCTCTAATGCTGTTGGTTTGTACATCGGGGCCTCAACTCAAAGCGTGATAACCAACGCCTATACGGAGATTCGTTATGACTTCTTTCCTGGCGAGATTGCCGAGAGAATTAAACTAGATCTGTCGATGTCCCTTGGCTCAGGGGTCAATTGGGATGGTCGGGTATCAAGCACCGGTGCTGGTACAGTAGTCTGGAAAGACGCTACCGACGAGACGTACATAGCCAACAACATGAAATTGTTTAATTCCACCCAAAATCAGGAAGTGAACATAGATTCCTTCGACGCTGGCACCAATACCTTCACCGTAACTGGCTCGATCCTAAGTTGGGTGGTCGATGACGAGCTGTCGATATTTGGCCCCAGATTCAAGAGCAAGGTTGTTAGCACGTCCTCGGACGTAGTATCTTACGACGATACCTTCGGGTTCGGGGAGTCACTAATAGCCAACGGTGACACATTGATCAACGTGAACAAGAAGTCCGTAGCCACGATCGGCAGTTTCAGCACCGGCGCCAATACCATCACCGTAACTGACGAAGATCATATTTCAGGCTGGCAATTTGAAGATGTTATCATTATCACTTCGCCGATGTTTTTGAGCGACGTTAGCTCTGTCGCATCCGATGTCGTAACCTACGGGCCAACAATCATAGGCGAAAGAGTTGTGGGCGCAGCCACGGGCTGGGTACTTCACAACACAACGGCCGACGAGTGGGCAACCATACAGTCATGGAACATAGCCAGTGATCAAGTTACGGTTACAGCGGCCGGCGATGTGTCATCATGGAGCGCGGGAAACGACCTCAGAATTTATGCAGCCTACGGCGTAGAGATTCTTAAGTGGACCCCGACATTAGTAACAGTGCTCTGGCCTCCTCCAGCCACATCCGACTTCAGAGAAGGTACCAAAGTCAGGGACAGAACATCGCTTGATATACTAGCAGATGCCGGAACTCAAACGGCATTCATTCTACGGTTCGAGAACTATCTAGGTGGCTCCGGAGACGAAACGTCTTTTGCCCAATTCTCTAATGTAAGGGTGTACAGCACCACTGAAACCATAGACATCACCATGCTCGGCAAGTATACGGTGCAACAACTAAGCGCTGTCGGCCATGATCTAAATAGTGACGAAACCGACATTGCCACCATTAGCCATATCATAGAACCCATGGTTTACGAGTTCGCTACCTTAAAAGAGGCAATGAGCGAGGCGGCGGCATACGGGGACGGATCCCTGGCTCCGGTAGCATGGGGAATCAGGCTAGACGACAAGAAAAAGATGTATGTCGAAGTTCAAGACAAGACGACCATTTCGTACATTATACGACGCTCCGGGCCAGTAAGCGCCTCCGCATCTGGGGATGTTCAGGAGTCCTTGCAAAAAGTTAGAGCGGTTTATTCCGACAAGCTTGGCGAGCAGCAAGTAACAGCATACGTAGAGGACGTTGATGCCCGCTTCTCTGGGCATTTCAGAGCCGGGTCGGTTCACGTCGAGAATACCGACACCGACGCCGAGGCCACTAATTTTGTTACGCTATTTTTACAGGAAAACAAGACTCCGAAAATATCGTCAAGATACTCGGCTAAAGAGGGGGCTATTTTTGGCCCGCACGGAGTGCCAATTCCGTTTGATGAAGTCAAGGCCACTGGAAGATCCATCCGTATAGAGGACTGGCGCTCTGTCGAAACCGGCGACTCGACCAGATTGCGCGACTCTTGGACCACCGAGCAACTGGTGGCTGTGGAGATTAATTACGACCAAAAGTCGGTTAACCTGGTCCCCGGAAGTGCCAAGAAGACGTTTGAGCGCTACATGGCCGAGCTATCGAGGTTAGCATCACTATGACCCTATCAAGCATCAAGACCCTCGCTCAAGTCGAGCAACGCTTCAGGCGCGACGAGCTTGAGAGAACCGAAATCGCCACGGAGCTGCGCCTGCTCAGGGAGCGTCTAAACTCTTCCCAAGTAGGCTTGGGGGGCGGGGCCGGAATATCCCCCGCCCCGCACTCCGCGTTAACCCTCGACGCTACGGCCGATGTGTTTTTGGGTCTGGATGTTGGATTGCAAGTCCTTGGCGCTGATCAGCAAGGAGCAAACGAGGTTTTTGCCGGGCCTACTGCTGCCCCGGATGCCTTTCCTGACTTCAGGCCACTGGTCTTTGACGACATCCCTAGCACCAGCAATGCTATTACTAATCCGAGTACCATTTTAGCAGGAGACGCAAATGGAGATATAACGCTGAGGCGTCTAACGCTTGGAGATCGGTTGATTCACGACGGTGATCCGGACAACTATGTTGAGTTTACGGATGACCAGCAGGTATTTGTAGTAGGAAACGAAGCATTGCTTACGCTTCAAGAAACAGGACAAGACCTCGTTCTGGTTGGTGACGGAGGCGATGTGGATTTCGTCGTCCAAACTACAGGCGTAACCCAAGCACTCTTTGTTGAAGGCAGCTCTGGTAGAGTTTCTATTAACAAAGGGTCGCCGGCAACCGAATTGGATGTAAACGGCGATATTACTGTGGCCGGAAGGATCACTCACGCAGGCGACACGAATACCAAGATTCAGTTTCTCCCTGACCTCATTGAGATCACGGCTGGGGATGTATTAATGCTGACGATGACCGAGGCAATACAGGATGTAGTGGGCATCGGAGATGCAACAGGCGTGGGAGATGTGGACATTACTTTTAGCAATAATCAGATGTTTCTGGAGGGCAGTACCGGGCATCTTGGGATTGGAGAAACTGGCCCGGATAGCCAGTTAGTGGTCAGGGATGACATGTTTATCGGGCCGAATATGGCCAGTAGCAATACGTCTAACGGAGGGATGACGATTGGGTTGACGATCAACCAAGAGGCGAACGACGATCAGATATTCGCTCTCGCGTCATCGGACGTGGCGCATGGGATGACTGACTTTGCCGAAACGGACGTTTTCGGATTTATTAGAAAAGGTTCTGCTGCCGCAGGGGGGTTACTTTTCGAGGGATTGAGAGACGCCGGGGCCGGCGCAAACAATGCCTTGACCCTCCTCGCAAGCCTGGGGGAAGCGGCAATAACAACAAAGACTGCCCAGGGGGTTATTTCTCTTATTGCTCAAGTGAAGTCCGGCACCGGCGCAACTTCTGTTGGGGCTGATGGAAATCTATTTTCTATCAGCAATTTTTCTGCTACACGGCTAATAGTCGATGCTGAGGGCACAATCCATCAAATTCCCGGGAGCGACATCGACATCGACTTGCTGACGGTTCAGGTAACGGGGACTCCGACGCTCGGTTGGGATGAGAGCGAGGATTCCTTCAGCTTGGATAAAGGTCTGAGAGTTACAAGCGGGTTTGTTGGGATCGGGATAACCAGTCCCGCTACTGAATTGGATGTAAACGGCGATATTACTGTGGCGGGTAGTATTATCCACGCGAGTGATACCGATAACAAAATAGCCTTTACCGACGACGTGCAGACCTACACGGTCGGTGGCGTGGTTCTCCTGACGCTGACCGAGGCCGCCCAAGACCTGATAACGCTGGGGCCAGGCTCTGGCGATGTAGACGTTAATTTTAATGGGGATATGTTCTTGCAAGGGAGCAACGGGTTCGTTGGGATTGGAGCTGATGCACCTGTCAGGTTGCTTCACTTGAAAGAAAGCGTTGCAGGGCTAGTGGACTTAATCCTAATGCAGAATTCCTCAACAGATGCAAGTGCCAGAGCCAGCTTGTTGTTTTCTATTAATACCGATTTAAGATGTAGAATAGAGGCTGGTAAGGACGGTGCTAATCCTGGAGGCAGTTTAAGATTTTACACCCGCCGGTCTACTTTGACCGAAAAAATGAGGATTGATGGCGATGGCAAAGTTGGAATTGGAACAACGGACATTCCGCACGGCGGAATTGGAGTTGGCATGCTGGCCATAGATGGGCCAGATAACAGCAGCGACGGGCCGCACATCCAGCTCACGACCGTCAGTGATAACTACCCGCTCATGCAGATTCATGCCCTTACCCATGACAACGTCGGGATTGGCTTCGACGCCTACTGGAATGGATCGGCCGAGGCGTCGTCAGATCTCGGTAGCAATTACACGATTACGAAACAAGACGATCTGCTTAAATTCTCCTACGCGAGCGGCACCGCGCAGGGCTCGGTGCCGACATTCACCATCGGCTTTGTCCTGGATACCAACGGTATGATCGGCGTCAACACCGACACCAACACCAAGATGGGCATTGGGCTGACCATAGATCAAGTCGCAGAGGATAGCGAGATCCTCGCGCTCCAGTCAACGGGCGACGTTGCCCACGGGATGACGGACCGAACAGAGACAGAGACATTCGGGCTATTTCAGAAGAGGGGCGGGGGTGACGGGGGTCTGCTGATAATGGGATTCTCTGATGCTACGCTCGGGGTGCAACTGTGGGGGAACGTAGTTACAGACATTACCACGAAAACTACAGTATCCAGTGGAGCGGTAGAGATTAGAGCGCTGAAGAAGTCAGGACAATCATCTGCGGCCATGGGGGCCGGAGCCAACCTGGCGGTGATAAGAAATTATCAAACTACCCGATGGATATTGGACGCCGAAGGCGATATCTTTTACGGCGGGTCGGATGACGGTGCAATTACTGACGAGTATGACGATGTCCATCTTCTGTCCGGCTTCAGAGCCGCAATGTCACCAAAAAAGTCGCCGGCGTACAATAGATTTAAGGGGTTCTTGCAACAAACTGAGGACATCTTGGTTCAGCAGGGGGTTTTGACGGCCAGGTTGGATGAGGGAGGGTTGGTGAGTGACACGGCGTTGAAAGGGTTGATAATTGATGCGCTAATACAAATAACTGATCGACTAAATACTTTGGAGGAAAAACATGGCTCTATCTAGTCAGGAACTGGCTTTTATGCAGAGGCTGCAATCGACAGCTCACAATCTAGGCGATATCATCGCTGATCTCAGGCAGTTAGAGGGGATCTATTTCGACCGTACCTACAGCGCACTTGTTGATGCAGACCTGGCTGATGTCGAGGCAACTGCCGATCAGTTAGCAGATGCCATCAATCTAATTGCACAAATTAAGAATTTAATGGATAATAACGCCGTTACCCAAGGAGACTGGGACGCCAAGCTAAATGCTATCAGGAGACTGTAGATGATAAAGCTCAAGAAGAGCGAAGAAGAACTGAGAGAACTGAGAGACACTCTAAAGAGTGAGATTGCCCGGTATGAGGTGATGGTCACTCAAGAGATAAGTACCCGCAGGGGTAAGATTGAACTGATTAACGAGCTTCTCGGAGAAGCTCCGGATGCTTCCGAAGCGGAGACGATAAATGATAACGGAAAAGTCAAAGAGGAAGTTGTGGCTGCTTAGTGTATTCGTCGCGTTCGCACTGCTTGTCCAGGGCGCGTCTGCCGACACATCGGGCCATCTTGTACGTAATGACACACAAACCATCACCTCGTATGCCTCCCAGGGCGCCATCACCAAGAGCGTTAGCGTGGAGTACGCGGGCAGCATCCCAGATCCTTTCACGTTTCTCCTTAACTTCTACAATCCCATTTGGGGTATAGGTGTTGACTGGAATGGCGTGTCCGGTTCTCAGTGCGTAGTCAAGATTAATAACGATATTTATTGCACCGGGTCCATTGTCTGGATAAGTGTTGCCTGGAGCTATAGCTATCTACCCCAAACTCTTGGGGCAACTATGATCGACCAATTAAGGGCTGGCGGTGGCACCGATAAAGACTATACCATGGATATATTCTATCCACCTTACCTGACTTTTACTGACGCGGAATATGCCCCGACGTTTCAGGAGCCGGGGCATATTCAATGGTCAATAGCCGACATGCACTTGTTCGAGAGCTGGGTTTCGTACCACGATACGAGGATCAAGGCTCTCTTTATACCGCTAGTTTTACGCTGACACCTTCACATCAAACACCATATCGGCTGATAGGGAAAGCGCTTCTGATGCCTCGCCCGTGTAGCCCGTCGAGCGGGTCTTTAGAAAAGCAGAAATGGCATCTCTGAGGCGAAGATCATCGTCCATGTATAGATCGTCTACAACGACCCCCTCGTTCACCTGGTTGACAGCGTTCACCCCCAGAGCGTTCCAGACAGCGCCCTCCAGGGTGGCTCGCCTGGTCCATTTGCTCAACTGAGAACGAGAAGTTATGTGCTGTGTGGCATACGTGACCGCTTGAAGCACACTATCCATGCTGCTGCCAGATAGTTGCTCGTTCGCGGCGGAGATCGTCTTCTGGTCCTTGATCTTGAGTTCGGCCAAGATCATGGCCATGAACTCGCTAGGATATTTAACCTCGATACCCAACATGGACTCATGCCTACCACGCATGAATTCAAACGCCTCGCGCAACTTCCCGACTCCCCCGGCGAGCACATCTCTAAATCCTGTGTACCCGCCCCATTTTACGGAGTGGTCAGCAACATGCTGGCCAATGGAGTAATTGATACATGTCAACTTCTGAAGGGCGCTGGACGCCGAAAAAGAGGTTGTTAGCTCGTTGTTTTCCACAATGAGTGCCCCGTAGTACGGGTCGTCATTTACCCTGAGGGTCCACTCGTTCTTTGATATCAGTCTTAGCTGCATGTAACGCCCGCTGGGCTGAATATACGAAGACTCGACCTGGATATCATCGGGTAACAACCCCCCCTTGATCTCCGTTAAAGCATCGACTACATCCCAGTTGGAGATAATCGGTACGTCGGCCCGCAACACGGCGTCCGTGATTGCCAAACCAGCAGCCTGCTTGGTAGTATTGGTCTTGAGAATTACAGCGCTGTGCTCCGGCGTGATAGCCCCCACGCGATCCTTCAAAATAGCTATCTTTGTCTCTGCGGAGACATGGGGATCGTTCATAATTCGCAGTCCATAGAACTGTCCTGCGAAAATATGATCCGTAACCAGGGAAGAAAACCCCTGCTTGTCCAACACGACCTTCTGTCCAGACTGGGTTTCCATATCCAGGCCATGGTACGTATCGCCTAAAGATAGACCGGCGATAACCTGTGGAATTTCACAACGGATAGACTCTCCGGAAAACGCCGCTCTTACTTTGTCTTGAACATCTTTTAACTGCTTCATGTCTTGCTCCCTTTAATTAGTTAATGTAATTGATGAAGGCGTACACGTTCCCTGTTCGAGATAACATCACTTGTTATTTATCAGGCATCACCTCCTTTCCTCTTCTGGCGAAGGAGACCCAAACACGAATCTGCACCGCAAGTAGCGTGTCCTCAGCCTCGACATAATCGGCGTAGGCAAGCATTGCGACTTATGCTGCCGGGTCAGTATCAATCCTTAGTACGAAGTACTGGGCGCCGGGGTCTACCGGGCGGTCATCGGCGTTGCAAATAATATACTTGTGGTATAAATCACTCACTTTCGACAAACTGAATAAGATTAGTCTGTCTCAAGAACTCAAACGCACCACGATCATGCCCTGACTGCCATGAGAACACCTTGGAGCCGTCTGAAAGTAATGTGTAGAACTCGTAACCTCCGGTGTCGGTGGAGGTGGCATGCCATGGAGTCTCCGTAAAAGAAATCTCATCCTCCCTGGAAACGAAATCCTCCAGGGTCTTGATGATGCCCCCCATAGCAGGGTCCCCTCCCATAGCAGGAATCAGCTCATCTGTCACGAACTTCTGCATGACAGCAACCTTCCCCTGAGCCTGCCAGTTCTCGCGCTTGAGCTTATCGTTTTCTATTTCCCAGGCATGTCTTTCGTCACTAAGCATGACATTTGGCACGAGGCCCAACTCTTCACGTATTTTCCCCCTGAGCGTCTCGGCAGACCACGCATACCCATCGCTGCCGGGAATATTCGTGGACCCGATAAGCTGCTGCATCCAGTAATCTTGCATCTGCTCGGTCATTTCGTACTCGGCAAATATCACCCGATGGTGGGTGATCGTGAACCTCATCTCGCGCCTGCACGGGGGGCACTTTTGCCCCAGCAAGCGTTTTGATTCAAGCGTTCGATCACTCAGGTCGAACATCTGCTGTGCAATCCTCAGTGTTTTCCCATAGTCCGTGGGCAGTGTGGCCAGGAAGTCAATGATCAACCAATCCAGGGCCTCTTTTGCAGATCCAAGCGAGTCGAGCATTTTTATGGCCTGGTTCCGGGTAACTCTCTTGTCGCCCTTAATCCTCATGCCCACCAGAAGATCGTGCCGATAGACAGTTTCGTATGGACCCTTGGGGTCCACAAGGGTCAATTCTTCGGCCATATCCCCTCCCGAGTGAGTCTGGCCGCCTTGTCTTTAGCCTCTTTGGTTTTCCCAGCGCCTAAGTAGGCCAGGGCGTTTGCAGCGGCAATATTCGTCAGGTTGCGGAAATCGTACTCATTGCCAAAAATGGCATTGAGAAGCCCTATCGGGGGCTCGTCGTACCCGGCGGTCTTAATGGATCTGATGAACGCGGCTATGTCTTCGCCTTCAATGACAGCCGGAATATCGTCACTAACTACCACCGCATCCTCTACGGTATTCCCTAGCTGCGTGGCCTCGTAGCTGCCGGCCTCGATGACATGGCCGGAAACCACATTACCCTCTACGGGCTCATCAAGCATAGGAGCGTTGGCGTTAAAGATGACGGGCAAGCTGTATGCTTTACGAAGTGCATTCATCAGGGAGCGCTTTTCTGCTACCTGGAGCGGTAGCCATGTTGATGGCACACTTTCACCCACCTGCCACACCCCGCGCCCAACCACGGGCTCTGGCAAGAGCGGCTCAAGTCCCAATGAGGCTGCTTTTTCGGCCAGATCAATGGCCTTCTCGTAGCGGTCCATCCTCATCAGCCTCAACTCGACCACGGTGAAATTCTCAGGCGGAATCTCGCCGGTGTTAGCGCAGATTCCGCAGACTACCTTGCCGGTTCCCTTGGTAGGGGGATTGCCTCCCCCTCCACAGTTGAAGCAGGGACTTTTTTGGCCACCTCCCCACCAGCCACTTCCCCCGCATTTAACACAAGTCTCGCCAACTTTCCCCATGCACTTACGACATAGGGTGAGCCCCATCTTCTCGATCTTGTCAGGCTCCTCGGAACCAATGATAATTGCTTGGTCGGGGTAGATATGATAGAACGACTGGTCCAGCGCCGTTCTTATCCAGCCCGATATGCCGACATATGGCACCACGCCGACAACCTCGCCCTTCTTGACAATGGGGATACAAGAGATCTCGCCGTTAAAAGGCGAGAGGTTATGCATGAGAGCAATCTCGGTAATGACCTGGGCCGCCTGCTCCTCCATTCCTCCCAGATCGGCGCCCTTGGTCACGATGTTGGCTCTGACCTGGTTCAGTAGGCGTTGATACTCTCTATTTCGATCATAAACAACTATGGATCCGTTGTCCTGGTTCATCTTTTTTCTCCTTGATAAAATACTTTCATAGATACCTCTGAAGGTGATGGTTTTCTCCAGGAGAGCCATGCTGATGGCTCCCTTGGTTTGCTCTCCGTGCGTTGGGCAGATCAGCTTGCCGTGGAAGCCGGTAAATCGGTTGGCCGACCAGCACATATAACACATGAGGTCGCCACCCGTAGCTTCTTCGGCATAGGAAAGCCGGCGCTTAGGTTTCCTTTGGTTTATCTCTAGCATCCAGCTTCTCCTTGGCGGCCTGGAAAGCCTGATCGTGAACCGGCCATATACCATGGAGTTCACGCACGCTCTCGTCAACCGGCCGGATAATCAAAGGTTTGGCCTGGCTCCCGAATAGATCGTCTACCAGAATAACTACCTCGTCCTGCGATACGTTCATCAGGGCATCTATTACATACCCTAGATTTGTATTGATCTGAAAATGAGATAGCTGCTCTACTTGGGGCCGATAGCTGCCGGAACCAACCTCGGAAGCTGGCGATAGAAAAACAACCCCATCGTCATCCGACACGATCTTGATGAAAGACATGCCGTAGCTGTCAGGTGGCGACGAGAAATACTTCAGGGCCCTTAGATTTCTAATCATCTCGCTCGCAGAGACAATGAATCCGAGAGGTCCATTTTGGCTGTATGCCGTAATACCCTTGGATACAATATCCGGCAGGGGGCCACTCCATACCGGAACGAAGGCAAGCATGCTCCCCCTTCTAAACCAGATCTTGTTCTCGGTGATAGCTATCTCGGATCCTGGCAGCAGGCCCACAAACTTGCCGGGTAGGGCGGACTCGCCCGCAAAGTCAGACTCGCCTTGCAGGGAAGCGAACCTGTAGCCCCCCTGCGAAAGAGAAACGGATAGATTGCCAATAAAATGTACCGCTCTATCCTTTTCGGTCGCAGGATACGAGATGCATGATGTCAGGCCGGATGACACCCAAGAAAGTTCGTCAGTGACGGGCTTATCATGAGTACCATTGGCCGGTTCCGAGGCGAGAAACCCCTTCAAATCCTCGGTTTCAACTAGCATCCTATTCCCTGATAGGGAGACTTCGGTTTCGCCAGACAGATGCCCCACAAACTCCAGCAGCGGCGCCAGCCTAACCAGGCAGGCGCCGCTGTCATTCTCGGGATGAATCTGCACAGCCTCCTGGCAAAATGTGCCGTCGCCAAACGATCTCAAAACGAGCCGTGCCCCTTCAAGCTCTATCAGAACCATTTGCTTGTCTGGCTCGGGGACTGTGGCGGCCCTAGATACCGTCGATAGTTTTTCCCTCAGCTTTTTTGCGTCGGCTCGAAACTTCACTTATTCCTCCTTTCGCGATAAGATCATTAACGATAGTGCGCCCGAATAACCTGGGTTGATAGCCATTGAGCCACATCCTGACAATCATCACTCCCCATAATATGGGGCACTTGGACTGTCCGGCCAAAATAAGCTGACGATGCTCATGCTCTGGACATGGATCTCCTGGCTCAAAATCGTCCAGCTCAACCCGACACGAGAGAATGGCCAGGCTCTCCAGGGATAGCATGTGACGGCGATGGCGTGTCGCCGTGTAGTATTTGCTCATCTCCCAAGTTGCCCCTTAATATCTTTGTACGGCACGCTCCGGCCAAAGAAAGCGCCGGAGAAAGGCTCCGTTGGGATGCCTACGGTGCCAAAGTTTCCTCGTCTAGCCTTGACCGGGGCAAAGAGTAGAGTCCAGTAGGGATTCTGCTTGGGACGATACTCGACCCGCAGGTTGAGCTGTGACTGCGACTTCAAAATATCCCCACCGCTTGAGCCAAGAACCTCGCCATCGTAAGAGCGAGCGTCCCTTTGGTGAGTAATGCCCTCTTGAGAGAGGACCCAGGCGGTGCTGCCGGTTTCCTTTGCCCATTCCGAGATCACTGGCACTGCATGCAACTGCTTTTTGTAGTGATCGTGTACACCGGGGATGGAGTACTCCTGAATGTAATCAATCACCAATTGCCGCATGCCATGCTGCTCAGTGCAAGCAAGCCATCTCTCCAGAGAATCCGATAGCAAGGCCGAGTCCGTATATCTCTCCGCTCTGATGTCATCATCGTAGTGCTCGCTAACACCAAAGACAATGATCGGAAAGTCATGAACCGCACCGGCCGCTCTGTCGAAGGCGTCCAGTTGTCGTGGCGATAGCTTGAATCCTGGCTGGGCCGCATAACACGCCTCCAGATAATCCGGGTTCAGATTGATATCCGGCTTGCCCTCGGTCATGATAGGTAGCAGTAGATCCTGCGGGTCACTTCTAAGCGGCAGGTTTCTATTGAACAGGGCCCACAGGCCGTGTCCTCCTTGAGAGCCAGTATGATGCTCGTAAATCATGATCTTGGTAGCAACGATGCACTCCATGATCAAGATAAGGCGCTCCATTGTCATGCCTGATTCCAGCATATCCATCCCAATAGTCATGCTTGGAGGTAGTTTGCCCGAGAGAATCTGATTGATGAGGATGTTAATCATGCTGGTTGTTTTTCGATGACCGGATCCCCCTTGGATAGCGATTATTTGAGGGGACAATGGCTTGATTCCCCGCACGAATGCGAGGTCGAGATGATAGATACCAAATGGCACACGGTTACGGCGTGCATCGCCAGGTGGCGGCGTGAAGGCATCGCCCTCGGTCTCGACAGCCTCTCTTGCGGTTAACATCAGGAGTACACCCCCTCGAGAAGAGAGGGATCATCTATGAAGGTCGCAGACGCGCTCTTCTCGGCCAAGATCTCCTCTCTCTTGATCACGTACAGCTCCTTAGCAAACTTCTGGACCTGGCCGGCAAGCATAAGAAAGGAGTTTATGCGCTCCCGCCACCAGGGCAACGATAGCACGTACTCAAATAGATCCAAGACAAACGTAGCCGCCGTCCAGCCCAAGCTATCTACTTGGAGGGACAAAAACAGCCTGGCTCGCTCGACCAGGCTGTACAAAAACGATCTCTCTTTTGCGCTCTCTTTGTAGTCGAAAACCACGTTGACCCCGTCCCTATCGGAAACGAATTCTTGCAGCCTTTCGATGAGGCTATCGACAGCTTTCTTATCATCTAGCAATATTGTCAGTGGCTTTCCCTTATGCGACCCGTGATAGATCTCTACTTCACAACTACGACAACGACCCTTACTTCTACTTCGATACCCTATATTACATGACGGACAAACTCTCATACGACCCCCTTTATGAAATTAAAAAAGCTCACTCAGTTCTGAACCTTTAGCGCCGTGGTTGGGGGTCGGGCCGCCGCCTTTAGCGTTTATAGCCAAAGATCCAGAGGTGAGCAAGCTTTATAAGCCTTACACGCTTCTTAGTTATTAACCCGATCCCCAAGAGCTATTATATCACATCCTGCCTTCTTGCACAAATGTTTCCTTGTTTTTTTTGTTCTATTAGGTCTAAGGCATAACTTCTCCTAAATGTGGACACGTCCTTGTTTCATCGTCGGGCTGATTTAACACTGACTATGCCCGCACGAATAACATTTCTTGCAGCCTTCTTCGGATATGAACGTTGCTTGACCACATTCTGGACATAGATCACCGGTCTGTAAAGGCAATGGAAGCTGAACGTTTTCGTCTATGTCGGGTAGACCAGGCAGTTTGCTGGTGGCATTGAACCCAACATGTTCTGCCAGAGCTTGAGCAATGGCATCAGCCAGGCTCATCACGCGATGTTTGCCAAACCCCTGTGCTCGACCAGAGCCAATGCCGCGTAGCTGACC
>SDBT01009913.1_pt1 | contig 15416 bp, 18 predicted proteins | sample 2277101 | NCBI WGS metagenome assembly SDBT01 (sample SAMN10404973, study PRJNA504765) | marine sediment metagenome | isolation source: marine sediment core GS10_PC15, 103 cmbsf | place: Arctic Ocean: Southern Knipovich Ridge | collected 2010 | reverse complement strand
AAAAATTGAAAAATCACAAGATATTCCACCTGACTGCTCTTGCCATTTAATTATGGTAGGAAAATTATATCCCTATGAATGTAAGTTATTTAGAAAAAAATGCACACCTATAAATCCTATTGGACCGTGTATGGTCTCAAATGAGGGAACTTGTTCAATCTATTATAAATATCACGGAGATGAAGGCTAAACTATGTCTGGAAGAATTGAGGGAAAGGATTATACACATAGGAAAATAAAGGTCATGAATATGCTGAGTTGGGTAACTTCTCAAAGGTTATAGAATGTTTTAAAAAGGTTACTATAGCAAAACCTGATTATAGTAGCAAGATTTCATATTTACTATAAAAATTATAAAGAGGGAAATTAAAAAATGTCAGAAATTATCAAAATACTAAGACAAAATAAAAATATGATATTAGCTACTTTATTGAGCATTTTAAAGAATTGATGAAGACATCAATAAATGATAACAGAAAAAAAATTAAGATACTTAAAAAGTATATTAAGCAAAATTTAATAGAAATTATTTATTTTGAAACAAATTTAGCATATTCGGCTGCAGATATTAAATTGGTTTTTTCGTTATCTGGATTTGAAGGTTCTAGTTGGAATAACCAACCATTACCATAAGGATCTTGGTTAATTTTTTTGGGTACTCCCATTACATATCTATTTATGGCAATTACTTTACCCGAAAGGGGGCAATAAATATTTCCTATCGCTTTTGAAGATTCTACAACTACATCAAGAGGTTCAGAATTTGGTTTACCACGAAATATCTTCACTTGGGTAACTTCTTTTTCCTCAATGCCTTCAGAATCACAAAAATTGATATCACCAAGTTGGTCGGCTGCCCAAGATGTAATCCCTACTTTGCCATTACTGAGATTTACCCATTGATGAGTTTTAGTGTACAATAAATTGTCAGGGATATCCAATTCTTTACCCTCAATAAGTATCGTTACCATTTCATAATCACAATCTTATTTTGTAAAATAATTTTGATGACTAAATAAAGAAATAAAGATTAAAGCTTTTAATTAAATGTGCAAATTTTACTTCTTTTTATAAATAACCGAAATCTATGATTCAATTAAATAACATTTAATAATTAGAATCTACATAAGAGTTTTTTTTACTTATTAGACTTTTTATTTTACCTTTATTTTCCCAAAATTATTGAAGAATGTGTGATTTCAATAAAGTGTCTGGAAAATCCGATTCCCATACCTCAAAATTCACTTTTATTTCTTTTTATTTTTGTTTTTTATTAATAAATAGTATCTCCAGTAATTCGATTTATTCTGAGATGTCTAAATCTTGCTGTTGTTTGATCTTTTATATTATCTTCGACATTTGCAATTTTTTCAACAATTCCATCTGGAAACAGATATTTTGCAAGATAAATTATCATTTGTTTTGTTTCTACGCAACATCTGCCCCTTTTTTAACTATATAGCATTGATATATGAATTCTTTCTCTAATTATTCCATTGAAGAAAAGTTTTCAAATCGTTATATTGGAGTCTTACAAAAAAGTATTAAATATATATGCAATAATGGCTCCTTTCCATATATATTAATAAATCTAGCACCTATTTAAAATAAATAATAAGTTAATAAATTATAACGCATAACAATTGAACTAAGTTAAAATATTCACATTGGTACTTTTTATGACATTAAATAAAATTTCAACAAAAAACACAATTCTATTTTATTTTGGATTAATAATTAGCCTAGTTTTCATTGTCCCTACTTTTTTGAATCTGGTGGAGATTAACCGTAGAATTCAAACGATATCTTTTCTTGGGAATTTCTTTATTCTTTTCATTATTCTTATCACAATGCTAGATCTTATGTGTTTAGTTTCCTTAAAATCAAATTTTAATTCTTTATCTATTATTAATATGAGTTTATCAATCTCATTATTTTTACTTTTAGAATATAGTTTTATAAATGGTTATTATGACTTTGTTTATGTTTGGAGGTACAGTAGTTCTGATACACCTACCATATACAAATTTGTAGCAATATGGGCAGGCGAAGTAGGCTCTATAATGACATGGATGGTATTTAATTCAATTGTCATCTCTTTCTATAGAATTAATAACCACGATAAAGATGATCTTGTTTTCCTCCGATCAGTTATGCTTTCCTTAATAATCTTAATAGTTTTTATATTATTATTGTATTCTTTAGATCCATTTAAAGTTGATGAACCCACTATATTCCCTGATGGTCTTGGGTTAAATCCTGCCTTACATTCCCCGTATATGATTTACCACCCCTTCTTTATGTTTGTTTCATATGCTATCTTTCTCGTTCCCTTTACTGTAATAGTTGCTGAAGCTTTAACACCTAAATCTAAACTAGTAAATTCTTATCAAAAAGATTTTTATAATTTTACTTTAAGATTTGGTTGGTTAGTTCTTACCTTGGGTATCGGAATCGGAGCCTATTGGGCGTCAACCACATTAAGTTGGGGTAGATATTGGGGCTGGGATCCAGTGGAGACAGTCTCTCTTTTACCGTGGATTTTTTGCACTGCATATTTTCATAGTATCATATTTAAAAAGAAAAATGTGATTTTAGTAAAAATAAATGTAATTTTAATTTTTCTATCAATAATTTTTGCAACATTAATAACTCGTGGTGGAGGTTTAGCTTCTATTCACGCCTATACTGGAGATGCCGATTTGGTTATTTGGGCTTCAATATTTGGAGTAATTATAATGCTTTTCTCTATTTACATACTATATGAAGTGTTAAATTATACATTAGAGGAATATAAGAAGCCTAAACTTTTTCTTGATTCCATAAGTTACTTCTTTTTAATATTATTAGCATATATATGTATTTTAGGTCTCTTACTTCCACCTCTGACTTTTACGTTATCCATCTTCTTCGCAGTTAATATAATTTTGGTTGGCCCCAATTATTACATAACAGCGGCGAGTATACCAGCAGTAGGTTTGGCAGTTTCACTAATATTTTGTTCATTATGGAATATCTATAAACCAAAAAGGATTGGTGAGGTAATTATCATTATTCTAATAATTCAATCAGTTATATCATTGATCCTATGGTTTATACTGGGAATTATTATAAATCCCTTGATAATAATTTTCATTTTTGCATTATGTACGTCATTCTTAAAATTAATTAAAGATTCTGGTGTTAAAATGGGATTTAAACAATTTTTTAGGATAAATTCAAAAACAATAATTCACATAGGGATCTCATGCATTCTAACAGGGACTTTTATTGATCCTAATGTTGGTATACTCCAAGGTATCTTTTATATTTCGGGATTTTTTTTCCTTATAATTGGTATAATTCCTTCAATTCTTATGGTTTTTTTTACTAAAAATAGGACTTAAATATGTATTTTCATCATTAATTTTAGCTCATTCATAAATCTTTTTTTTTTTTATTCTTTAAATTCTCTTCTTCCTCAAGATCTTTATCCTTGGCTTCTTTTAATGCATCAATTACATTGATTACTACTAAAAAGATAAGGAGCGGAATAATTAAACCCCAATCTACTAAAACTATTTTAACCCAACCGATATAAGGAATTTTCCCTATAACTTTACCCAATATACGGCCCTCTGGTATCAAAACGAGATCAACGTGCCAGTTTGCATCCCCCTTTGTTAAAAAGTGCCATCTACCATCCTTTTTATATTTGTCCACGACACGATGGACAATTAGCCCATCAGGAGCTCCTTCCCAAAGACCATGAGCATCAAAAACAATTATGTCTCCGCTTTTATCATTAATAGAGCCTGCTTTTATATGTTCGGGATCTATACCTCGCACAAATATTAAATCACCTTCATAGAGAGCGGGCTCCATTGAATCTGATAATACTACTAGCATTGGAGCTCTTGTATCTAAAGCAATTTGCATAATAAAATGCATTAGAAAAGAGCCTAATAAAGCTAGGCCTATTACTAGAATGGTTTTGAAAATTTTTTCTTTTGATAAAAGTTCTTCTTTATCTTTAAAAGCCCCTTTTAAATTTTTTATCTTCATAATTTATAATTAAACCTTCTCTAATCCAACAAATCAAAAAGCTTATTTAAATTTTATTGGTTTATTAAATAAATTAGAGAAAATAAAGTTAAAAATGAAAAATATTGATTAATAATTTGTTCTTCACGATTCACGATTTACTTACTTCTAAAATCAAATTGAGATTTGTTTAAAAATTCTTATACAGAAAAATAAAACACATCTATTATTTAGCATAAATTATACACTTTCTCACAAATCCATAAAATTTCATTGTCTTATTATTTTTCAAAAAAATTTTTATTTATACAATTACTTGTAGCAAATATATTTATTTGCTACAATTGATTTGGCTTTTTATTAAAATTTATAAATCTCTAATTTACAATAATAAGGATAAAAATTTTTAAAATGGGAGAATATGGTCGAATTTAATAATAATATTATGAAATGTACGAATGTCTCAAAACAATTTGGATTTTTTTTTGCCCTAAAAAAAATTTCTTTTGAGGTTAGAGAGAACACTATTTATGGGATTGTTGGGGCAAATGGAGCTGGAAAAACTACATTGATTAAGATTTTATGTGGCCTTTTGAGACCGACTTTTGGACAGCTTCTTATAAAAGGCATGAATTATGAAAAGCACTCTAATAATATTAAGGAAATTATTGGTACTTTGATTGACACCTCTTTCCTTTACGAAGAATTAACCTTATTTGAAAATTTGAAATTTTATGCTAATATATACTTTAACTTTGAAAACGATATAATAAAAGCCAAGATTGAGCAATTTACCGATTTATTTAATCTTAAAGATTGGCTTTATGAACCTATACGGAATTTATCAAAAGGAATGAAGCAGAAAGTGGAGATAATGAGGATTTTGATGCATAATCCCTCAATTCTAATTCTAGACGAACCTTTTACAGGTTTAGACTTTAAATCTACTGAGCTATTAATCGACTTATTTAAAGAATTAAAAGAAAAGAATAATATAACAATGGTTATCACTACCCACAAAATTGATGTTGCGTTACAGATTTGTGATGATTTAATGATTTTAAAAAGAGGAAAAATCAATAAATATGTATCAAAAGAAGATTATAATAAAATTAAAATTAAATCATATTTTTAAGGGGAAATTTCAATGAGTAAAAATAAACCTTTTTTTGTTCCTTCATCTAAATTAAAGCTAAAACTCTTAAAAACAATTTTATTAAAGGATATAAAATCTGAAATTAGACAAATTAATGATTTTTTTTCGATTATACTCTTTGGGATTTTATCAATTTTTATATTTTCATCAGCTCATAATATCAGTACAAAAAGCCAGGTAATGCCAGTAGGGATTTTTGTTATCCAAATTTGGTTAATAATTTTTTTTACTTTAATTTTCATAATGTCGAAATTATTCATTAAAGAAAAAGAATCCGGAACACTTGGAGGTATGCTTTCTTCACCTATATCTGTAAATACCATTCTTTTAAGCAAAATAATTTTTTGCTTTATTTTACTTTGCATCATTGAGACGATTGTTTTTCTCTTCAGTTTTTTTATATCTTCTCCTGCAATCCACAATTTAAATGCAATTCAATTATTAAGCTATATACTTGTCGGTATTTTATTGCCTACATTGGATTTAGCAGTCTGTGCTACGATTATTTCAGCGTTTTCAATGTACGTAAAAAATAAATCTTTTATATTACCAGTTTTATTATTTCCACTAATATTGCCAATAACCACACCTATTATATTAATAAATATTAAATTGTTAGAAGGGGCTTCATTATCGAATGTTTTAATTGAGATGATACTTCTAATCTCTCATACTATTCTAATGCTTTCGATTTTAATTTTAATCTCAGATACTCTTCTTATTGATTAGTTAGTTTTAGCTACATTGTGTGAGTATTTCAGTTGCAGCTAAGGAATTTGAAGAAGCATCATATTTACCCGTTACCACTACTTCCATACCTTCATCCAAATCACTAGGTACATCCACATCATCGACTGAGACTTTAATTCTGTCACCGTCTTCCGTTAATTTAAAATCATCGCCATCAAAATCATCCACGATACCTTTTACTTGAATCTCTTGATTGTCATATATCGTAGGATTTTCTCTAACTTGCGATACACCAAGGTATGGCCGAGTATTTATTGATAGAATAAATAGGATAAGAATCATAGACCCAATCAACCCTATCATTGCCAATTTCTTTGATTTTTCCATTTTACCCACTATTTAAAGTTTTTATTTAATTTATTAATTCTTTTAAGAGTTTTTTTTAATTTTAGTTTAGGATATAGAATTAAAAGTATAATAACTCCCCAAAATAAAGCATAACTTATGCTGATTGTTATATAATCTAGATAAAGTTCCGACATTATTCCTCCTCTAATTTTTTTTGAATAATTCTATTTAAATTTTCTTTCGCGATATCTAATTCTCCTAGTTCTCTTATTAAATAAATAAATAGTATAGTCATAGCTATTAAGTTAAAGAATAAAACAAATATTTTCAACGGATCCCAATAAATGTGTCCTGATTGGCCTGAATTAGGAGTAATAAAGGGATGTAGGCTCGAAAATAAAATCGCTGAAAAAAAACTTAAGGGAATAGTTGGAAATAAGACAATCCCTAAAATTGAAGATAATTTGGCTCTTTGGTCTCTTTCTTCTATCATTTCTCCAAAAAATAAATAGGACAAATAAGATAGAAACAACACCAAAGTAGTGGTTTGTCTAGGCTCTCCCCATGACCAAAATATGTTATTATATCCTCCTGAAGTAGCATTGAACCATAAAGAACCAGTTATTAAAGTTACAGCAGAAAAAATGACCCCTAAAATAACACTGTTTTTACCAAGACGACTCCATTTTATTTCTCTATGTTTTAGATATAATAAATGATAGATTAAACTCAAACCAAATGAAAAATAAGAAAGCCATGCTGAAGATACATGATAAAAGAAAATTATATATACAACTCGTTCAAAAGTTGCTAAAAATAAAATGAAAAATAAATTAATTATAAGCATTGAAATTGAAAGAATTAGAAGATAATTTGATTTCATAAAATCTGGAATTTATTATATGCGTTTATCATTTAAGTTTTAGATTTTTTTGTTCAATTAAAAATGTAATGCTTTATTTCTATAATTTTTTATCATAACATAAAAAAAAAAAAAATATTTATTTAAAATTTATACGCTTTCAAGTTTTCCGTTTTAGTTGCTTTTTCCGTTTTATTATTAAAATGGTTGATACTGCGAATATGCTGAAGAACGTAATTATTAATAGATTTCCAGGTATTGTGTCTTCTTTATACAGATCACGATCACCGCCACTACCACCACCACTACTTGGAGGGGCTAATGGCAATACAGTTATTACTATGGAAGCGGTAGCATAAATAACCGCGATAGTAGAATGCCCTGCTGTTGCGTTCAATGCATCTATTACATCTATAATAAGAAAATAATATCCCCCCCATACCGTGATATTAGGTGATCTAACAGTAAAATTAATCGACGTAAGAGAATTTCCAGTATTATTGGTAAGATCTGGTTTATCATTCGTATGCCAATAACCATTCGCGTCAGCTTTACCGTCATCATTATTTAAAATACCTTTTAGAACATAAAATTTGTCGTTGTTGCCACGGTCAGGAGAAAATTGTACTGTAACAGAGCCATTCCCTAAGGGGTCTCTTCTTAAATCGCTAACAGCTTCAGTAAAATTGTATATCCAAATTGCGACTAAAATATCCGTATTTGGTCCTACTACTGTTGAATTTACATATATTCCCGGTTCCGTAAATGTTGAATCTTTGTATATTGACCCATTTTCACTTTCAAAAGTGGGTCCTTCCCCCAAATTACCATCAGTTTCGTGGCAAGAACTCGCATGAGACTCATTTTCAAAGGGCTTATGATCCTGTGCCATAACCCCTCCTATTGAGGTTAGAAAAAGCGCTGTTATAATTAGTACCGAAATTTTTTTATTTTTAAAATTCATATTTTAAAAACCTATATTTTATTTCAAATTTTTTTTAAATTTTAGTAGAGAAATATTTGAATTTTATTATAAAAATATTGATGCAAATTTGGCTTCTATTATGGAATCATTAATAATTTATTAGTCGAATAATGTTTTCCGAAATTTCATCCAAGGTAAATATTCGATTTTAATAAATATTCCCTTGCACCCAAAAATAATAAAAGATAGATTTATGCAATCAATTACTAAATATGAAACAAATGAAAAAATTTGATAAAAAGAGTTAATTTACAATATTAAATTTTTCTTTGATTTATAATAAAAATCTATTATACTTATAGAACATATAGTTTGTTATAATTTAAAAATGAGTAATTATAGAAAGAGATCTACAAGAAATATGTTAGGTGATCATCCTAGAATAGCTAGAGAAAAAAAAACTGTACAAGAAATGATTAAGATTTTTTGTAGAAGGAAGCATGGATCGAAGAATGAACTTTGCTCAGAATGTAGTGATCTTTTAGATTATGCTTTATTCCGACTTGATAATTGTTCATTTCAAGAGAAAAAACCAACGTGTGCAAAATGTCCAATATATTGTTATGATCCAATTTTTAGGGCTAAAATAAGATCAGTCATGAAATATTCGGGACCTCGCATGCTTTTTAAGCATCCCATTTTAGCCTTACTTCATCTATTTGATGGTAATAAAAAAAATAGAAAATCAGTCAAAAAGTAGAATAGATTCCATCATAATAGAATCTTATTAATTTTAGTTATTCATTTAATGAAAAAATAGTGGAAAAAAGTGGGAGATTTAATAAAATTCACAGTCGAGAAGAATTTGGGAGATATCCAATACTTCTAATAGAGCATTATCTTCGGTTGCAGCTTGGGAGAGGTAATTTTTACAAAAGACACATGCACTAACAAGTACGTTAGCCCTCGCTTCTTTTGCTTCTTTTAAACGATCTTCACTCATTTTAATCATACACGTACGAGTGTCAGTTAATCTATCTCGAGCTATCCCTCCCGCAATATCTCCGTATAACATTTTGACTCCACCTCCCGCTCCACAGCACCAAGACATTTCTCTATTATGTTTCATCTCTAATAATTGAATTCCTTCAATCATTCTCATAGAATATTTTGAATCTAAAAAGGATTATATGCGAATTTAGAATTTCAATTACAGGAGAAGTTGATGTATATTTATACTACCTTTTCACAAAGAATTTTTAAAATATTATTTAAAGCATGAAGAGCCTCGAGAGATTTTCATAGAAAAAAATTGTTCGATTACTGTTGCATTTCAAAGTAGTAACCCTATTTACTCAATTTTGTAATTAATTTTCCAATTTTTTCATTATATTTTATAGAAATAAATTAAAAATGTCCACATCCTTCACATTTGCCGCTTAATAATGCCTCACATTTTTTACAAATATTCCCACATTTGCTCTCTTGACTTTCATAACTAAAAATGTTTATAGGTAGAAATTGTGGAGTTTCCAAACTAGAGACATTTAAAATTTCAGAATGTAACACACCTTCTTTATTACCAGGGCCGCAAAGGTTTAAATAATTTTGCAATACTTCTGAGTTTTGTCCTATTACTCCTATAATTAAATTATATCGACCAGCAATAGTTGCTAATAAAAAGACTCTTGGGCACTCAGAATATGCATTTATAATTTTTTTTACTTCGACGTAATTTTTCATTTCCATGAGTATAAAAACAGATTGGTATTTAAGCCTTTTAAAATTCAAATTACCTTGTAATTTAATAACCTTTGCATCCATTAATTTTCTGATTCTTTTTCTAATTCCGGTATGACTCATTGCTCCCAGTTTTGAATTGATCAATCTTTCTGCAATATTGGATAAAGTTTCCCGCCCGTTATTAAATAACACATTTATAATACGTTTATCAATTCTATCAAACTTCATATTAATATAAAATTAATTGTAATAAAAAGAGATTATTATTTTTTCATAATTGACTAAAATTCTAAATAGAATAATGATAAACCTCAAAAAAGATGAATTTTTTATTTGATCAATAAAATTTTTAACTGTTGTGTTAAATGATTGACTTGACTCTTATAATATACGATTTTTTGGATTTGGTAAAGCACTGAAAAATAAATGCAATACTTGCACGAAAAAGTATAAAATAGTTAATGAATTACTGAAATTAGAAAAAGTTTGATGTGAATTTGGAAAAAAGATTGTGTTAGTTGATTTAAATATTGAGGATAAGAAGATCCTCATAATTGGAGGGGGATCAATTGGAGAGTTTAAAGCGAGAAAAGCTTTACAAACAAATTCAGAGGTAATAATAGTTAGTAAGAGTTTCACAGAGAAGTTAAAACAATTAGAGCAAGAAGGTTTAGTAAAGTTGGTGGAATTAAATCTTAAATCTGATATTAATTCAATGAATTCGTTGATTAAAAAATCAGACATTATAATAGTGGCTACAGAAAATGAAGAATTAAATATAAATCTAGCAAAAAAGGCTAAAATGCAAAACAAATTAGTCTCAGTAGTTGACAATCCATCAATAAGTGACTTTAATTCACCTGCTATTATTAGATTCGGGGATATTCGCATTGGAATATGTACAGGAGGCAAAAGTCCTGCGATGTCAAAAATACTACGAAAAAGAATCGAGAGCCTTATAACGGAAGAAGATATCCTTCAAGTCAAACTCCAAGAATATGTTCGAAAATTCTTGAAGGACAATTATTCAGAAAAATCAGTACATAAAGATCCTATATACAGTATTATAGAAAGCCCTGAAATTAAAAAATTGTTAAAAGATGGAAAATTAGAAGAATCTAAAAACCTCGCAAAACAACTTATAAAAAATCAATTGACTAATTAATTATTGACTGAATCCGTCTATATTTATTAAGATATTGAATCTTATATTTGAAATGATTTGTAAAATTAATAAAAAGATAATTTTTAAAAGTGAATCCATTGTCTGAAGAAATAGATAAGATTGATAGACAAATATTAAATATTTTACAAGAAGATGGAAGAATGTCCTTTGCTGAAATTAGTCGAAAAATCGGGGTGAATGAAGCAACTATAAGGTTCCGTGTTAAGAAATTAGTTGATAAACAAGTCATTATTCAATTTACTGCACTACTCAATCCCAGAAAAATAGGCTTATCTATAACTGGCGTTATTATGGCGAAACTAAATCCTAAAACTTTAAATAAAACATTCAAAGATTTAAAAAGTTTACCTGAATTGTTACACATCTTCCAATGTACTGGAAATTACGACTTTCTGGCTGTAGCTAATGTTGAAGATATGGAGCACCTTGAACAACTTAAATTTAAGATAAAATCTTTAGTGGGTATAGATGATATAGAAGTTTTAGCTACAACGCGCTTGATTAAAATTGAACCGAGTTTTAAATTATAATAATAATATATAAATAAAAATCATTACTGATCTCGTAACAATTTTGTAATTTTTATTTATAAACCGAAACCTTTTATATTCATAAGTATTAATTAAAACACACATAAAGGTAAATAGGTGCAAAATTTGCTCCTAAATAGATATAAAAACTTATAGATTTAATATTTCAGTATCGCTATTATTTATTTAAAACAATATCAAGAGAGTATAGAGTGAAATTAAAATGGATGATTTAAAAGGAATTATTAATTTACGATTCACTCATAAAAAAGTCCCAATCGAAATTTTAGAAAATTTGACTTTTGATGAGTCAAAAAAAGTATTACAAGATTTAATAAGATTAGAAAGAATCGAGGAATGTTTAATTTTACAGACGTGCAATAGAAGAGAAATTTATGCCGTTTCTTTAAGCAAACACATAGTTGAAGCCGCCTCAGATATCGCCAATTACTGGATATCAACAAAAAATTTCAATAAAGAAGAATTTTATTTATATCTAGAAATTTCATACGATTCTGAAGCTCTAAATCACGTTTTAAGGTTAGCTTCAAGTTTAGAATCTATGATTGTTGGAGAAGATCAGATTTTAGGTCAAGTCCGAAAATCTTTTTTGGAGGCGAAGACTTGTGGAACAGTCGGGCAGATTCTGAATATTGCATTTGAAAAAGTCCTCAATACAGGCAAAAAAATAAGGCACAAGACAAATATCAACAAAGGCGCCGTCTCTATTGGATCAGCAGCAGTTAAGTTAATTGAAGAGTCCTTGGGTACAATAAAGGAAAAGGAAATAATGATAATAGGAGCAAGTGAGATAGGAACTCTCGTTGGAAAAGCATTAAGTGCAAGAAAGCATCCAGTAATATATGTGGCAAACAGGACATTTAAGAAGGGTGAGAAATTGGCTAAAAAATTTGGTGGCTTTGCCGTAATTTACGATAATTTTAAAAATCTTTTAACGAGTGTTGATGTTGTAATAGTTACAACTGGAGCACCTCATTATATAATAACAAAAAAGTTAATAGAATCAGTTTTAAGAGAAAGAAAGGGAAAGAATTTATTTATTTTGGATTTATCAAATCCACGAAACGTTGAAGCTAGTGTTGCTATACTTCCAAATGTTGAAGTTCGTAACATCGATGATCTACGTGGTATAGCTGAGCTTAACTTTAAATTGCGTTGCGATGAAATCAAAAAAGGAGAAAAAATGATAAAAGAAGAATTAAATCAACTACTATTAAAATTAAAAAGTGAGAGAGTTGATTCGATTATTTCCGCACTAACTCAAAAAATTGAAGAAGATAGACAAGAAGAATTAGATAAAGCTATAAAAATGCTTGGTGATTTAAATCAAAAACAGCAAAACATTATAAATGATTTAACTATTGTGCTTGTGAAGCGAATCTTACATCATCCAATTACAATCATGAAAAAAGCGGCCCAAAAAGAAGATTTGGACATGATTTCACGAGCAAAAAAATTATTCAATATTAATTTAATTTGAGATGAAAATAAATGGTATTTCCTTCTTTAAGATTGAGAAGATTACGTAAAAGCACCAAACTTAGGGATCTTGTTAGAGAGACCCAATTAAATGTAAATGATCTTATCAGTCCTCTCTTTGTTAAGGAAGGTATTGATAAACCAGAACCAATAAACTCTATGCCAGGTCAGTTCAGATTACCTTTAAAAAAAGTTATTGACGAGGTAGAAAGAGTTGTTTCTTTAGGCATTCCCGCAATAATCTTATTTGGAATTCCTGAAAACAAAGATGATACTGCCTCATCAGCATCTAATTCAGATGGAATTATTCAGAATACAATTAGAACGATAAAAGACGAATTTAAAAATGATCTAGTCATAATATCTGATCTTTGTCTTTGTCAATATACCAGTCATGGGCACTGTGGAATTGTGAGTAACGGAAAAATTCTTAATGATAAAACTCTAATTGAACTACAAAAAATAGCAATTAGCTATGCGAAAGCAGGGGCAGATATAATTGCACCATCAGGTATGATGGATGGGCAAGTTCAAGCGATTAGAAAAGCTCTTGATGATTCAGAGTTTTATGACACAAGCATATTAGCCTATTCAGCTAAATTCTCTTCATCTTTTTATGGTCCTTTTAGAGATGCTGCCGATTCAGCACCATCCTTTGGTGACCGTAGAAGTTACCAAATGGATTATGCCAACTCAAATGAAGCTATGAGAGAAGTCTTGTTGGATGTTGAGGAAGGGACTGATATTGTTATGGTCAAACCAGCATTAGCTTATCTAGATTTAATATATCAAGTAAAAACTACTTATGGATTACCAACTGCTGCATATAGTGTGAGTGGTGAATATTCCATGATAAAAGCCGCCTCAGAAAAAGGTTGGATTAATGAAAGAGCTATTGTTCTTGAAATTATGACCGCAATTAAACGTGCGGGAGCTGATATGATACTTACTTATTATGCAAAAGATATTGCAAAATGGTTAAATGAAAAATGAATAAATCAAATTCTAAAAATTTGTTTGAAAAAGCGAAAGAGCTTATGCCAGGAGGAGTCAATAGTCCTGTTAGGGCTTTTAAACCTCATCCTTTTTTCACTTCTCATGCATATGGCTCCAAGCTATATGATGTGGATGATAATTTCTATATTGATTATTGTCTTGCTTACGGACCTCTTATATTGGGACATGCACATCCCAAAATACTTGAATCTGTGAAAAATCAATTGGATCGTGGTGTTATTTATGGAACTCCAACAGAACAAGAAATAAAAATGGCAAATTTACTAACGAATATTTACCCTAGCATGGAAATGACAAGACTCGTAAACTCTGGAACAGAAGCTACAATGCATGCTATACGAGCAGCAAGAGGCTTCACAGGAAAAGATAAGATTATTAAATTTGAAGGATGCTATCATGGAGCCCATGATTATGTATTAGTAAAAGCTGGTTCAGGAGCGTCAACTTTTGGTTCCCCTACATCACTCGGGATACCAAAGGATACAACTAAAAATACTCTCGTTTTACCTTTCAATGATATTGAATCATTTAATGAAACAATTAGAGAAAATCGCAACACTATTGCGGCCGTAATATTAGAACCAGTGATAGGCAATGCTGGACTGATACTTCCTAAAGAAGGTTACTTACAAGAAATCCGAAATATCACCGAAAATGAAAATATTATCTTAATTTTTGATGAAGTTATTACTGGTTTCAGATTGGCTCTAGGAGGTGCTCAAGAGTACTTCAATATTATCCCAGATATGACAACACTAGGAAAAATTATGGGAGGAGGTTTTCCAATAGCAGCTTATGGCGGTAAAAAAGAAATTATGAGTTTGATATCGCCTCTTGGAAAGATTTACCAAGCAAGCACACTTAGCGGGAATCCAGTTTCAGTTGTAGCTGGACTCACAGCTTTAAATATTTTATCCGAAGGAAAAAATACTATTTATGATCAACTGGAACAGAAATGCAATAAAATAAAGAAAGGTCTTAATAGAATAGTTGAAGATTTAAATATTTCAGCTCAAATTAACAGTATTGCTTCAATGTTTCAAATATTTTTTACTGATAAGCCCGTAGTTGATTATGATACTGCTAATCTTTCTGATCGAGCAAAATTTATGGAATATCATAATGAATTGTTGAATCGGAATGTATTCATTCCGCCTTCTCAATACGAAACATGCTTCGTATCCTCAGCCCATACAAATGAGGACATTCAATTAACCTTAGAGGCAATGGACAATGCATTAGATAAAATTAAATAGAGCAGTTTTAAACAAAATAAAAAAACTAAAGAGGAATTAATTATGAAAATTTGTTCCTGGAATATAACTAATAAATGTAATCTCTCTTGTAAGCATTGTTATCGTGATGCTGGTAAAAAATCTGAAAATGAACTTACAACTGAAGAAGGTATTGCTCTGCTAGATGAAATTGCAAAAGCT
>SDBT01009912.1_pt1 | contig 15416 bp, 16 predicted proteins | sample 2277101 | NCBI WGS metagenome assembly SDBT01 (sample SAMN10404973, study PRJNA504765) | marine sediment metagenome | isolation source: marine sediment core GS10_PC15, 103 cmbsf | place: Arctic Ocean: Southern Knipovich Ridge | collected 2010 | reverse complement strand
ACCTGGCTCCAAAATGAGGGTGTCGAGTTTGCAAGTGATACCGATACCGAGGTAATTGCAAACTTGATTGGTTATTTCTACGCAAAGGGAGATGATGGAGAGCAGAAGAAACAATCCGACGGACAGAACAAATTTGAATGGGCTGTCCAGAGAGCTTTGCACGAGTTGCACGGAACCTTCGGACTGGCTATAGCATGTGTCGATTTTCCTAACGTTCTCATTGGTGCCAAAAAGGGAAGCCCACTGATTCTGGGTGTCGGCGATGATGAGTACATCATTGCATCCGACGCCGCTGCCATTGTTGAGCACACTAAACAAGCCATTTACCTGGCCGACAACGAAATGGTCACCATCACACCGGATGGATTCCATACAAAGACCATAGAAAACGTAACTGTCAGTAAAGATCTCCAGGAGATTGAGTTCTCACTCGAACAGATTGAACTCGATGGTTTCCAGTACCACATGCTAAAAGAAATTTTTGAGCAGCCAAAAGCTCTGAGCACCTGCATGGGAGGAAGAGTCGATTCCCACAACCACCAGATCAAGCTCGGCGGTCTTGCCGAGCATTTAAGACAGTTGACACAAACAAAGAGACTCATTCTTACCGCATGCGGAACAGCCTTTCACGCAGGCCTGGTGGGAGAATTTCTGTTCGAGAAATTACTGCGCATACCAACAGAGACCGAATACGCCAGCGAATTTCGATATCGCAATCCTATCGTAGAAGACGGAACCGTCGTTATTGCAATAAGCCAGTCGGGAGAGACAATCGATACGCTCTCGGCCGTTGAAGAAGCAAAAGGCAGAGGAGCGACAGTACTGGGAATAGTTAATGTAGTCGGATCGACCATCGCACGGGAAACCGACGCCGGAATATACCTGCACGTCGGACCTGAAATCGGTGTCGCAAGTACCAAGGCATTCACCGCACAAGTAACGGTCCTGGCAATGCTGGCAATCGAACTGGGAAGAAGAAAACACATAAGTGCGGATATGGCGGCCAGCTACATAGATGAGCTTGCCCAAATACCCGAGAAGATCAACCGGATACTTGAACAATCGGAACACATAAAAAATATTGCCGAGGCTAATATTGAAAAGGATAACTGGCTTTTCCTTGGTCGCGGCTTTAACTACCCGGTTGCATTGGAAGGTGCATTGAAGCTAAAGGAAATAAGTTATATCCACGCCGAAGGACTGCCCGCAGCTGAGATGAAGCACGGACCGATTGCCCTGATAAGTGACAACATGCCTGCGGTCTTTATCGCAACAAACGGGCCTCAATACAACAAGATCATGGGAAATATCGCCGAGGTAAAAGCACGAGGCGGAAAAATCATTGTCGTGGCAACCGAAGGAGATGAAAACATCAAAGAACATGTCGATCATCTTATCACAGTGCCCGATGTACCGGAGATGTTTCAGCCGATGCTCACGGTCGTTCCGCTGCAGTTACTTGCCTACCACGCAGCCGTACTCCGCGGACATGATGTGGACAAACCAAGAAACCTCGCAAAAAGCGTAACCGTCGAATAATCAAGCTCACATCTTACCAAGCTCAACACTCGCAAGTATTGCTCTGCATGTACAGTGGTTCCTAAGATGACACACCGCCAGCTTCGAAACTTCGAATTCTATAGGAAATTCCAAATCCTGAAAGCCACTGTGTTTGTAAAGTAATATATTCTACTTCGAAAACAATGATAATATCATATAAGGAAGTAGCTTAGCCAGATGAGCGATACCGAAACCAATAAGTATATTCGCCAGTGTACCTATTAGAAAACCCATAAGTTTTTTGGATCCCCATCTTCTCCGTGCTCTGAGGTAACTGAACTCATCTATATCTGTAAGCTTTTCAGGTACACGTATAATATTACTCCAGGCCTGCCACTTGGAACCCACCTTGAACACAAGCCATCCACCAATTATGGCAAGGTACCCCGTACCCATATACAAACTAACAAATGCAAGAATACGCTCAAGGAAACCAAGATACCTTCCGGCTTTACTCTCATCTTCGGGCGAGACCAGACTTGTCCAATCTTCATTAGATATCCCATTCGGTCCTACAAGGTCGATACCTCCTAATGCTTTTTTCATTAAACACCCAACAAAATGACCCGAGAAATAACAAGCCACTAATCCAACTATGAAAAAAATTGCAACTACGACATCTTCCATTTTAGCCTCCAGAATTAAACTTAACTTGGGATTGCCAATTTACCATCGATTTCACTTCCTTTCACCATATTCATTGCCATATAATACCAAACTCTCCTTAAAACGCAAGCTATATGACCACTTTAGCCAAATATTTTCAACAAAACATAGATTTTAGGGCTTTTCTACACACTATTTAGCGAATTTTTACTGCTCCACTTGTCAGGATTAGAGACAAAGGCAAATTTCGACACGCCGAGAAAGTTGGTTATATGGTGAAAGTTTTATACCCAAGAGTATTATTCTTCTTTCAAAACTCGACACTCCCAAGCACTTCTCTGCATGTACAGTGGTTCCCAAGATGACAAATCGCCAGCTTCGAAACCTCGAATTCTATAGGAAATTTCAGACCCTGCAATTTGCCGTATCCTAATGTTATATGGGGGAAAAAATTCGCGTAACTTGATTTTACCCGGTACTCTCTGATCCACGACAACGTCGTCTCGCGGACCTGTGGAAAGTCAAACACCATCTCGCTGGTCACGTCGTAGCTAAGAAACTCAGATAATTCTTCGGTCAACTCTTCATGCAGCCTCTGAAGTTCAGCGGTATTATCCAGCCTCAGTGACGATACTCGCTCACCTTTAATATTCTCCGATATTTGTGCACCGACTACGATTAGCCTGCTCGATTGAAACCTGTCCGCCGCGAGAGACAGTATCTCCCGAACCGCCTCAATATCATCCTGCTTGATGCAACCCATCACAAGCGAAATATGAGGCAGGCAATTTTGCTTATTGAGGACAATTTCTGATCCGAAATTTTCCACCAGACCGCGGTTCACTTTTATCGCTAAATCCGTCATTTCATCTGACGGCAGCAGCACAACATCAATCGCCTTCTTACTCATAGCAGCCTCCATAATTATTTCCCTGTAATCCCGTTTGGTCAGCCTCAACACTATATATTGCTTTTCGATAACTGCGCAACGACCTGGTCATATTGTTTCAAAATACTCTTCTCTGTCTGTGGGACAAAATGGTTTACTACAAAGATGGTCAGACAGTTCGTAATGAAACCGGGCACAAGCTCGTACATGTGATCACCCAATCCGGCTTTTTTCCATAAAATAAGTACAATGGTTCCTGCAGCCATACCCGCCAGTGCCCCCTGCCAACTGGTCTTCCGACAGAACAATGCGAACAGAACCACCGGTCCGAATGCCGCACCTAATCCACCCCAGGAATAAGCGACGATATCCAGAATAGTTTCCTGGGCGTTTATCGCAAAGACCATCGCAACAATCGAAATGATAATAACGCATAATCTGCCGACTACCATAATCTCCTTCTCGGTAGCGTCCTTCTTTATGGCCTTTTGATAAAAGTCTTCCGTAAGTGCCGATGAGCTTACCAGTAACTGTGAATCAATCGTGGACATAATCGCCGAAAGAATCGCCGCTAACATTATCCCCGCACCCCAGGGATGCATCACTTCGCAGATCATCTTGATAAAGACCTTCTCCTGCTCACCACCAGAAAGATTTTCGAACATGCTTATCCCGATCAAACCTGCTGCTACTGCTCCGCACAATGAAAAAAATACCCAGACAATAGCAATCGCCATAGATTCGCGCAGTTTCTTAACAGATTTTGCGCTCATGAATCTTGCCAGGATATGTGGTTGGCCGAAGTAACCTAAGCCCCACGCCATCGAGGAAATTACGATCAATACTGGAGACATATCTCCAGTCGGTATCAGACTTGTTGAGATACCCTTTGCCGCGATTGCCTCTCTTATTGCGCTGGCCCCGCCGGTCTTGAAATACGCTGCCACAGGAACAACAATAATCGCAACCAACATGAGCATTCCCTGAAAAAGGTCAGTCCAGCAAACTGCCAGAAAACCGCCGAGAAATGTATAGGCAATAATAATACCCCCGCCAATGATAATCGCGGTCGCATACGGAACATTAAAAGTCGATTCGAAAAGCTTACCCGTCGAGACAAGCCCCGCTGATACATACGTCGTGAAAAAGATTAACGTTATCAGTGCCGCCGTAGTTCTCACCAAACCACTCGGATCGCCGAACCGCTGCTCAAAAAAGCATGGTAGTGTGATCGTATTTGTTTGCTGAGTATAAACTCTCAGTCTTGCCGCAACCAGCTTCCAGTTAAGGTACGTTCCAACAAACAAACCGATAGCTATCCAGCTCTTTTCAAGTCCGCCAAGATAAATCGCACCCGGCAGGGCCATCAGCAGCCAACCGCTCATATCGCTTGCCTGGGCCGATAACGCCGTAACCCACGCCCCCATGCGACGACCGCCCAAAAGGTAATCCTCGATACCAACAGATTTGCGCCAGAAGTACAAACCGATACCCAGTAGAAACAAAAGATATATCAAAAATGTAACAATCGTAGGTACCGGCACGGAATATTTACTCCCGACTCTTATGCTCAGTGGTATTTAACAATATTATAGGACTTCCATCACAAAAACGCTCTGCATTGTTGCAATAGTTGGAAACGTTGATTATATTTTAATAGGAGATGGCGACTTGGCCAGCCCTTTTTAACAGCTTTTGAGTGGAGAAATAAAATACCATGAGCATACAACAAGACAAAGAAAGAGTTAAGCAGCTAAAAATCGAATTGAAAGCGGCAAAGAAAAGCTACATTCGCAACCTCTCGGCAAGTAATATGCGTCTTCTGAAGCTTGCCACGGTAATGCTGATACTTGCTTTCGTTGCAGCGGTTATACACGGAAGAGTACCGGTTTAACTTTCAAAGCCGGTTTTGGCGGATTTTATCCTAATATATCCTTGAAGTCGGCGCAGTATTGTTTTCGCCTGCATCCGTGGCAGTGACGACCGCGCCAGATATCGTCAAACTGATCCATAACTTTACCGACAATTTCTTTATCGTCGGTGATGATACCACTCTCGAAATTCCTCTTGTGCACACCCTTGGCTCCCATGCCCGCACCGGTCAGGTTCGCACTGCCGGAATAAGCAAATTCGCCGTCTATTACCACCGCTTTAAGATGCACCCTCGGGCATAAAATGCGTTCCATCCCCGTTATTAAATTCGGGTATCTATCGAAATCCTCACGAAACGCGGGACCTGGTTCTTTGGCGTGCAGTAATCTTATTTCAATCCTCTTTCCAATCAGATCGGACAGCACTTCCAGAAAAGGAACCATCTTGTTTAGCTTTTCAACATAAAGATCTTTCAAATCCGACGTGGCTATCCACAAAAACTGTTGCGCATGACCGATTCGTCCGAGAATGACTTTTTCGTATATTTCTCTGTCGCTGATATATTCAAGCATATAATGCCGGCTGATTATTAGGAAATCAACTTTCGCCCTGCTTGTTTTGCTTTATTCAGGGCCTTGTCATTTAGTTTGTGGTCTCTTTGGCCTGCAACGAGACCGAAATAGAGTTTGCCGACCACTTTCGCTCCCATATATTTTGCTGCGAACTTCATAACACCCAGGGCGTTCGGCATAAGAATCCTGCCAATAAACGCTGGCGCTGCGCTGGAAGTGACAAGTACTGCTTTTTTATCGGGATTCTTAATCCGCATTTTAGGTGCGGCTTTGCCCCATGGCCAGTAAGCGAAAACGACGAGCCGCTCGATGAATCTTTTCATCAATGCCGTAACTGTCGAACTATTAACCGGACAAGCCAGTATAATCCCGTCGGCGTTTTCTAACTGGTTCAATATCCTTTCCATATCATCGTCATGTACGCACTTGCCGTAACCTGCTTCGGTCTGCTCGGCCTGGGTACATGACCGGCAGTTATCACAGAACTCGATATTCTTATCCAGCAGATATACTTTTTCGGTCTCGGCACCAGCCTGGGCGGCACCTTCGAGAACCGCAGAAACCGCACTATCGATAATATGACCCTTACGATAACTGCCTATAATCGCAACAACCTTTTTTCCCATCAGCATCAGTCCTCTTTGAGAATAACATCATCGTATTCAATCTCAAAACGCAGCTTGTGCTTGGCCTCTTCCTGGGCAAGGGATAGAAAGGTTGTAGTCAAGTCTTCCGATTCAGCCACCGATGCCAAATCCAGGTACATACGATAAGCCTCCTTCTCCTTCTTCATCGCCAGGGCCAGCGCTTCGGCATACGTCATATCCGCCTGCGGTTCACCAGCAACTATATAATCGGCTATACCGAGACTATCAACCTGATCTTCTGTAAGGGTGAACTCGCCTGCCTTAACCGCCTCGAGTTTCATCTTATGGCCGAGTTCCTCGATAGCGAATTCCTCGAAGGCCTTACGCATCGCAGAATTTTTCATCTTCATAGCCAGATCGACATAGAAGTCATGTGCTTCGATTTCACTTTGTATCGCAAAATCCAAAATTTCATCTACTGAGCCAAATCGTTTCATCGTTACTACCCCTTGCTATTGAACTTACCAACAAACCTTTACACCAAAACAAAGCGGAATTGATATATGCCAGGAAGTGATTGTAACCGAAAACAAACGTTTTATGCCAAGGGCTTTTCTGGAATTATTATCTGGCTCTGGCATTTCGGACAGCGCGCGGTCCTCCCGGCCATTTTAACCGGAACCTTGAAGCGCTTACCACAGGAACATGCGAATCGAATAACCGCAGGTTTGGCCTGTGCTGCTGGTTGTGATTGTTCCACAACTTGTACCTGGGATTGTTCTGGGATTTCCAACGCTTGACCGCATTTCGTGCAATTGGCGGATTTACCGGCAAATTTACCGGGTACTTTCAGACGTTTACCACATGGACACATAAATCGTATCAACTCTTCAGGCTGATCTGCGGCGAAGAATATTTCGGCCTCCGGTATGGCCTCTTTTAAAGCAGCTTCGGAATTTGCTACAAGATTTCCACTTTCGGCCATCTGCTGCTGTTGCTGAAAGAACATAAATGAATCATTCTGATTTCCAAACGAAGTATCTGACTCCGATTTTTCGAGTCCCATCAACTGCAGAAGGGATTTTTCGTACCGCTCGACACCAACCCATTTGGCCTTGAGCATAATCACACCAAGGGCAACGCCGCTGACAAAACCACCCACATGAGCAAAGTATGCTACATTACCAAAAGGGAACATTACCGCCCAGAAGACATCCCAGGCAAACCAATATAGAATTATCCAGTAACTTGAAACGCAAATACTGACGAAGCCAAAAGTCCAAAAACAAGAAATCTCGTTCTCAGGAAAAAAGACAAGAAACATCCCTACGACACCATTGATCGCCCCGCTTGCCCCGATCATGGGGCTTCCGCTAAATATTAAATGGCTAAAAGCCGAGAATAAACCAAAGGCCAGATAGGCCGGTGCGTACCGGATGTTGCCTATTTTGGCACAAACCGCATTGCCGAAAACAAAAAGGAAAAGTGCATTTCCAAACAGGTGCAAAAACCCTCCATGAAGCCACATATGACCCATTAAACCCTTGAATTGCCAGCCGTCGAGCGCGAATTTATCCGTTATGGTGTCGGGCATTTGGCGATCATCTTGGGTATCAGCAAGACTGTCAATCTCTAGACTGTTAGGATCATCTTGATTATTGGGATCCTCTGGGCTATTGGGGTCCTCTGGACTGTTAGAATCCTCTGGACTGTTAGAATCCTCTGGACCATTGGCATCGATCGACTGTGCCAGCCAATTCGGATCGTAGGGCGACATATACTCCATCTGCTGGTATTGGGCTCTAAGTTCGAGGTACTGCGCCGTGAAAACCAGTGCCATCCCAAGCAGGATCAAAATATTGACTACCGGCTTGCGATCATAAGGCACATCCACATGATAAGGGATGATCATATTGACGGCTCCTCGCCAAAATAGTATCTACTCCAGTAAAATATAATTATACTATTTAAAGAAAGAAAAAGCACACAAAATCCCGAATTTGGTTGTATTTTGTTAAAAAACCTTATTGAATCGAATTTTACAAAAAAACTATGAAACCAGACGAGTATAAAGATTTTGGTGTTTTGTTCATAAAACTGGCGAATTCACGCTTCCGAAGCCGCTTCAAACTCGCTGAAAAAGAGTTGACATACTTGGAAGAAAAAGGACTCGAAACAATAAAAGCCCATGCTTGCGATTTAGTAGCCAAACGCCTCGGGCCCGCATATCCGGAAAATGACGGCAAACAAACCCCGATGAAAAATCACCCAGTTTTTATCGCCCAGCACGCTACCGCAACCTGCTGCAGGAAATGTCTGCAAAAATGGCACGGCATACCAACCGGCAGAACCTTAACCACAGAACAGATCAATTATCTCGTGGCGATAATAATGTATTGGCTCGAAAACTTCCGAAGTACTGGAATCAGATAAAATGAATAATAAACTTACTCAAATTGACCTATCGACGACGAGTGGCAGTTCCGATCTTCGGGATCCGAAGGACAGGCGATGGAGATAACCTGAACGCTGCACGCTATTAAAAACTTACTACTTATTTCCACTCAACAGGATCCAGCTTGTAGTAGTCTTTCAATTCATCATAGAGTTCGGGGTGTTTCTTTTTCATCTGCCTGGCTTTCTCGAAGAAACTTTCCGTCGCAACCGCGAAAAATTCCGCCGGATTCGTCGCGCCGTATTTGCGCATTACCGATCTTCGACGCTTCTTCTTTTTACTCCGCAGTACATCGTATTCGGCGTTTAAAACCTTTGCCCAGGTCGAATAACACGATCTGTTTTCGAGAATAGGAGCTCCATCGGCCACACCGTCTTCCTGGTCAAGTTGATGTGAGAATTCGTGCATTACAACATTTCTGCCGTCGGTGATATTCGATGCCCCCCCGGTGACACTGTTCCAGGAAAGAACAACAGGCCCGTTCTGCCACGATTCACCTAACCGTACGCTCGGCCCACCGATCCCGCCGCCTGTGAGGTTGCTGGCAACGTAGGTATGCGGATAAACTAATATCGAGCGAAGCTTTTTAAAAAACTTCGTCTTTCGATTTAAAAGTAACATACCCGCCTGCGCCGCGATAGTAACTCTAATCTCATCGGTTATCTCGAGCCCCCCGCAGCCTTCGATTTTCTTCTCGGCAAGGAACACCTGTATAATACTGCCAAGCTGATCTTTAAGTGAATCCGGCAGATGGTTATAAAGGGGAAAGTTCTTTTCTATAATTTGCCGCCAATCATCAGGAAACGGCAAAGCCATCAGTTTCTTTCGCCTGGCATTGCGCAAATTGTGCCTTAAGATAAGAATCCCTGCTATTAGTACTACTGGCGATGCGATAAGTGCGACTCTGTACATTGTTATGTTTTCCTGACGTTAATTTACAGTTTTGACCCGCAGAATTTGCAGTGTTGCGCGTCGGTGTCGTGCCCTTCTTTACCGCAGTCGGTACATACTCTGCCGACGCGTTTGGCCTTATATGCATGTGATATTTCAACCGTCATGATACCGGTCGGAACGGCAATTATCGAATAGCCTAAAATCATAACAATCGAAGCTAAGAACTGTCCCAAGCCGGTACCCGGCGACATATCACCATAGCCGACCGTGGTCAGTGTCACTATGGCCCAATAAGCGCTTTGCGGGATACTCGTAAATCCATGTTCCTCGCCTTCGATTACATACATCAGAGAACCGATTATCACAACCAGGGTAAGGACCGCAAAGAGAAAAACAATTATCTTATGCCGGCTGGCGTAAAGAGCTTCCCTGAGTATCTTGGCCTCTTTCATGTGATGGCCTAATTTAAGAACCCTGAAGATCCTCAAAACCCGCAAGATTCTGATCACTCCTAAATATCGGCTACCAAAAATAAACAAGCTAAGATAAGTAGGAAGTATCGCCAGAAGGTCCACAACTCCGAAAAAACTCGTCGCATACCGCATCGCCCTTCGTACGCATATCAAACGAAGAACATATTCAATCGTAAAAAGGATCGTAAAAAACCATTCAGCAAAGCGGAGTAGCCGACCATATTTTACACTTATGGCACTGACGCTATCGAGCATTACAGCAAGGACACTAAAGACTATGCAGATTATCAAAGCAACGTCAAACGTCTTGCCCGCCGGGGTGTCCGATTTAAATATTACTTCGTATAAAACATCCCGCCACTGCTTTTCCAAAGCTTTATCAGAGTATTCATTCATAGGGTTTACCCTTAGCCCCCGATCATAACAGTTTTCGAGGGCTCAAACAGCGGTGCCGCACAGACAGCAAAATCCAGTTCCACCTCCGCCTGCTCAAAGTCGTTACTTATCTGCTCCAATGCCAAACAAGCCCGATTCCTCTGATCGCTCATATGACCGAGCATAACTGCCTGCGGAGCCTTTTTGCTATTGGTCCTTACCGCTCGGACAAGTTCAGCCGTCCGCGGATTACTCATATGAAACCGGCTGTTCGGATTGTAATTTCGTCGCAGCAGTTCGATATCGTGATTGGACTCGACAAACATAAAGTCCGCATCGACAAAATGTTCCAGGCAGTTCTGCCAATTATTAAAGTCCGTTGCGATTACGAGCTTCGTTTCACCGCAGCGAACCACAAAACCATAAGTAGGATAGTAAGGATTGTGCGAAACTTCAAAAGGCTCGATCTCAAGATCGCCTATTTTAAACGCCGCATCTCCGAAGAGTTGCACTTGCAGCGAAGAAAATCCGTAATCCTTAAAATGCTTCTCCTCTAACTGATCCACAGATGCCTCGTGCACACAAACCGGACAGCCCATTTCTTCAAAGACTCGCAAGGGATAATAGCTTATATGATCGCTATGCATGTGTGAAATTATCACGGCATCTATAGCCGCCGGATCGACGAAGTTTTGCTTCAAAGCTTCTCTCGTCCGCCGCATCGAAGCCAGACCGCAATCGATCAGCACCCTGGTACTCTCGCTACGGACCGCCAGGCAATTGCCGCTGCTACTGCTGCACAAACTCTTAAAATATAACGCCATCCTTGGCCTTCGAATAAAACGTCGTTCTTTCCTTAAGATTCTACCTTACTTCGGGCCTTTTACAAGACCCTGCTCGCTCCGAAGCACATAATTATCAATTTATCCTTTGCCTGAAACACCGGCAAAGCTCTATTATTTATCATCGGAAAAATTAGAACATTTCTGCCAGTAAAGATGCCCCGCAGCTATAACTGCCTTATTTACAGACGGTTGCCTATCCGCCGCCGACGGGGTTTAGAAGTGTGATTTCATCGCCGTCACTAAGTTGTGGCGGCGATTCCCTGTCTATAACACTACCATTAATAAGTACAACCAGCGATTCTTGCAGCTTATTTGAGTCCTCAAACAGGTACCGAGCGAGTTTTTCATCGTAACCCGAAGCTATCTCGGCCAGAAGCTCGCAGAGCCCCGTCCCTTCAGCACAGGATCTCTTTTCGCTGTCCTTACCTGTTAATTGCTTAATCTGGCTCAAATAGTTGATGGTTATATTCATAGCGATTCACGATTACAACAGTGAGACTAAAGACTTATCTTCGGCCTGCCTTGTTCGTCCCAGCCCCGTTTTTGATAATACAAACTCAGCATCTTATCGTATTCGTCACGGTCGCAAGCCCTGCCAGCCAGCGGTCCGCTGTGAATGGGAACAAAAGTTCGCTCCGGAGGATAATCATCGTCCCTGGTCGCACCAAGTTTAACATTAATCGCACGCGTCATATCGTACTGATGCTGCGATTTTTTCAGCAGTTCCTCCAGAGAATATTCCTTACCGACAACCGCACTGAAAATCTCGGCATAAAAATCCTCATGAAAGCCAAGTTCAATCCACGGCAACCGACATACGCCAAGCATATCGAAAAGCGAACGAATATGCTGATGATACATCACCAGATCGACCTTTTGATTCATGTCCCAGTCTTTACCCATCTCAAGCTCTTTACCGACTGTCCAGGCCCGTGTATGGTGCGCTCCGATGTCACTGGTCCCATAGGCCAGCGCCATCGAACTTGCCCCGCGACAGTCATAGGCCGATTGCTCGAGCCCCTTAACGTGCAGAACGATGGGCTTGAGCTGAGGCCATTTCTCCAGAACACCGCGAGCGCCAAGCGCAAGAGTCGCACCGACCGATTCGCATTTGGCGATCTGTTCGATAAGCTCCATTATCCTGTCTTCGTCACCCCATGTGATCGGTTTTCCATCGAGATCGTCCAGCGTCAGTAAATCCTTCTCATAACCTTCGATCAAAGCGGCAATCAAGTTTCCCGTTGAAATCGTATCGAGCCCGAGGTCGTCGCACAAATGATTACCGCGAAGAATACTCGCAAAGCTGTCAATCCCCACGTTCGAGCCAAGCATCGCCGCCGTTTCATATTCAGGCCCTTCGGTAACGGTACCGGCCCACTTACCCTCCTTGACGAGGTTAATATTCCCGCAGCACATCGGACAGCCAAAACATCCGGTGTTACCGATCTTGTGCTCTGCTAACATCACATCGCCATTTATACTCTTTGATTTATCCCAGTGCGTATCACGGAAATTATACGTCGGCAGAATACCCATCGCGTTAGCGTAATCGATAACCTGCATCAGTCCCTGCTTTTGCCACTGGCTCATCATGTAGTGCTCGCCGAGTTCCTTATACGCCCGCTCAGATATCCCCACTACACGATCCAGATCATATACCGGCAAGTCCTTATGTCCCCGAACCGCGATGGCCTTTAAATTCTTACTGCCCATCACCGCTCCGATACCCGTTCGACCGGCATTCCTGCTCCACTCACTCGTCACGCAAGCAAAGCGAACCAGGTTCTCGCCGGCGATTCCAATCGATGCAACCCGGACATCATGATCGCCGATTTTTTCACGGATGCGACCCTCGGTTTCGAGATTGCCTTTACCCTTTAGCTCCGGACAAGGCACAATTGTAATCTGGTCATCGTCGATAAACAGATAGCTCAACTCTTTGGCTTTTCCCACAACGGCAAGTGCATCATAGCCGGCCTGTCGAAGTTCAACACCGAAACCGCCGCCCATGCTCGAATCGCCATACAATCCCGTCGCCGGAGAAATCGACGCGAACGAATTCTTACCCGAGCTCGGAAGATAAACACCCGTCAATGAACCAGCGGCCACTACCAGCATATTCTCAGGACCAAGAGGATCGATACTGCCATTCTTCTGCAGGTTGTCCCACAGCAGTTTTATTGCAAAGCCTCGGCCTCCCACATAAGTCTCCGCGAACTCATCATCGATAGCTTGCGTTGTACTCGTACCCTTACTCAGATCGACATGTAGAATCTGTCCGAAATATCCACCTTTGAACTTTTTCATCAGTCGCCTCCTTTCTGGTCACGACCTTCGGCTGCGTTGTTGTCCGAGTAATGAAGCAGTTTGGATTTGCCGTCTTCGATATACTCGATCTCCTTCATGTGAGCATAAGAGAGAACATTATTGAGCCGATGCGCCTGGCCGAATACATGCTCAGGAAGAAATACTATTGCTTCGGTAGGACACATCCTCGCACAGTGAGGTTGGCCATTGTCACCGCACAAATCGCATTTGAGCGGAACATCAATATCCGGATGAATATACATCGCCCCGAAAGGACACGCATCGACGCAAGCATGACAACCGACACAATCCGCGTCCTTAATCAGAACAACACCGTTGCGATTATAAATCGCATCGGTCGGACATGCCGCCATACACTTGGCATCCTTGCACTGACTGCAAACTACAGGCATCCGTACCACGGGATGCGGATAAACTGTCGTCACCCGCACTCTTGCCTTTTTCGGATTGTTCGCCTTTTCCCGATGAACAGCACAGGCTATCTCGCAGACCCGACAGCCAGAGCACTTCTCAGGTACAACCGCCAGTTTACGACGCATAAAACTACTCCTGAAAACATTAAATGTAAATAAACAAAGATCGTATGCTAAAAAAGCAACCCTCGGTCTATTATACGAATTAGATAAGGAAAGTCAAATATCCACCCGTCCGGAACTTACGTCACGAACGCTACAGGGCCAAGAGCCTCGCTTTGGGCACCAAACTGAGTCAATTTTCTTTTGACTTAAATTTGCGAACAAGCGGCCGGACGAAGCATTATATTAGTAATATTCGAGACAGTGTCCTTGTAATACTCATTGGCTTTTAGCTTTAGCCATTCGGGATCGACTATGAATTTTTTCCAGGCCTTTTCCTTGGCCGCCATGTCATCGAAGCCGAGCATATATGTCAGGTTCGGAAGCTTGCTCCCAATCAATGCCTGGCCGAAGAACACAGGATCCATACCGGTCTTCCTGAAGATCGCAAGTTCGCCACCGGTATTGAACATCTCAACTTTCTTTTTGTGTGCAAGGGCATTGTGGTTTTCGTAGATACGCAACTGAAAGATACGCGAATCTTTCGTCGTAGGAATCTCAAGTTTGGGTATCCCTGTAAATGCGGACAAAAGTGAGCTTTCAATCCGCTCGTAAGTCGGATCGGATTTGGGAGCATCAAACAGCTTGGCTCCGGCTTTTTTATATTCCTCGTCAGTGTCTATAAGCGACGGGGCCATTAATAAGAACCTCATTGAATTATGGACAAGAAGAACATAAATATCCGGACTGTCACCTTCGAGCATCGTAAAGACTCCCACCTGCTCTATACGCATTCGATTCAGTACCGGAATCTCAGCGTCTTTTAGGTATTCAAGCACCTGTTTTTGCTTGTCTTTCGATTTTATGCTGTAGTGTCTTAGTTCGTAAAGTTGCTTTCGCGACCTGCGCCCTCTGGCGGTCCGGCCCCGAGTGGACCGAGGCTTTTCTCTGGTTTCGGCCCCATCGGCCCCGCTAACTGACGCCAATGCAGCAAGTGACGTCGCTGCTAAAAACTCTCTTCTTTTCATCTCTATGGTCTCCAATTAAGATTAGTAAAAATCGTTTACGAGTAAATTATAGAGTAGGAGTGAATAATATCAAGAACTCAATTGTGCCCCTGGATTTGGACTTGGAATGCTTTGAGGCATTATTCCAACAATCCTTGTGCGATTTCCAGCATTTTTTGCTGAATCTCCCCGCTGTTCGGCTCCCGCCCTAATTCCTGCTGCAACTGGTTATAAGCTTCGTCCCATGACATCGTCCTGTTCCTTTCTTAAGTCTCTACTATTAAAAGGCTCAAAACCAGCCCCGGGTAACGTCCCACTTATACGAAGTACGAATAATTAATGCGCTGAGCATCTAAATGCCGATATAGTTCATAGTAGTCAAATATCAACAATCTTTAAGCATGGAGGCTATTATGAATGTTGAATCTCATCACACAA
>SDBT01009911.1_pt1 | contig 15417 bp, 14 predicted proteins | sample 2277101 | NCBI WGS metagenome assembly SDBT01 (sample SAMN10404973, study PRJNA504765) | marine sediment metagenome | isolation source: marine sediment core GS10_PC15, 103 cmbsf | place: Arctic Ocean: Southern Knipovich Ridge | collected 2010 | reverse complement strand
CATGAAAAGTAATATTTTCAAAGTATAAGGCTGTCAAAAAATGGTTTGTAATAATGTATTTCTTCACTTTTATATCCGGGCGAGTAATTTTAATTGGGAAAATTTTCTCAGTTAAAGTGAAGTATTAGATTGATAAATTATTATCACGCCACTGATGATTTATTCGAGAAAAAATGTCCTGATGTTAAGAAGAGAAGCTACTTTCTCCAGCCTATCACGGACATCACCGTACACCAGGGCCCCGTGGTGAGTGACCCCTTCGCTGCAGAGAGCGTAAAGATAATCCTTGACCGGGCTCTTCATCCTTACCATGAACTGGTGACCGTAAAAAGGTCTCACTTTTGAATCAAGCGCCTCCCCCCCCGAAATGAGCATCTTCCAGCCGTCTTTATCGTCTATCAGGCTCATAATAGTTAAATATCCGGGTTTTCCCATATACCTGTAAGAAGCGCCTTTTCCCTTGAAACCCCACTTTTCACCGGTAGGTGTGATAGTCACCTCACCCGGGTCACGGGCCAAAAGCGGGCTCGACCCGCCGTGGTGCACAAGGAGCATCGCGTCTTCCTTTACATCATACATCCCCCACTCAAAAAAACATGGAATGTCATCGGTCAAGAAATGAAGAATACACATGGACACAAGATTTCCCAGGTCTCCCTCGCAGGTGGCCATGATCCCTCTTTCCGTCAGGTGGCCTACCCCGTAGCATGGTGTTGTCCCGGTCTGAACATGTATAAGGTGCTGGCACAAATGGGAGAGTCCGTCCAGTTTGTGCTTTTGCGCGAGCTTTTCCATTGCGAGCCCGAGCCTGCAGGCGTTTTTCATGTCATTACTGTCCGGCCCTTCAACCTTGTACATGCTCCGGGCTTTTTCAGCCAGCTCTGCCGCCTTTTTCCCCTCGATCTCATTCCATATTGAAACCAACTCACTTACCTCGAGATAGGTAACGTTGGGGCCTATCTCCGATTTCAATTTAGTCTTGTCCATCTCCAGATCGTACATACCCTGAAAGGTGTGGCCTACGATCCCGAGATTTAAAAACCTTATTTTTTTTGCGACCGCGACTATGCGGACGTATTCGGCGACCTGTTTATAAATAGATGGGTCATCCAGTGAGCTGATCATCAGCTCAAATTTCCGGCCCATTTTCCTGAATGCGCCGGTAAGCTGTACCACGCCTACCACCCCGAAGGAGTGATGTGTAGCGTCCCTGTAATCGAGGTCTGCAGGGACATGGTTTTTCGGCTGTGTCAGCAGGATAAGGACCGGCACCCCCTGTATATAATCCAAAGTTTTAATAGGAAAGTAATCCGGAAAATATGTCCCTTCGCATATAACGAGCAGATCTATGTTCTCTTTCCTGAACATTTTACCCGCTTCTTCAGTCTTTTCAAGTGTGTCGGCCAGACCTGACCAGACTACATTGATCTCTTTATTCAGGCCCTCGTACAGACGCTTCATATCCTTTTCAACCTCTTTCTCGAGCCCGTCGTACATGCGCCAGTACTCGAAATACCCGCCCGTAAGCAAACCCACCTTGATCTCTTCAAGCATATTTTACCCCTTAAATAAAAATCAGAAATTCTATCCGGTCTTTTGTCGCTGTCTCAGTATCCGGTATCAGTCGGCCGAACTGCTGCGAGCAGTACCCTTTGTTTTCAATTTCTTCAGCGTTCTTAAAACTGCTCTCCATTTACAAAATGACCCGGAATTATTGAAAACACTATTTTTCACAGCCGTGCCGCTTCTTCATAAGCCGCCATTATCTGAGCGTCCTGAGTCCCGGCTTCAAGGTCGGTCAGCAGGATGTAGCCTTTATTTATCCTTTTCCCAAGCTCCGAGATCTCCTTCCTGATCTGACCGACTTCCAGGCGTCTGAACCTTTCCGGGGGAAAAAACACTGTAGGCCGGAGGTCGGGAAAGAGCCGGTGTACAAGGTCAAGGTCACTTTCAGGCCCCATGTCGAGGTATCCGAGTCCCTCAACCTCCGCGATAGCATCGAGGTAAGGGTCCACGGTCCAGTTGCAGGTGTGTATACCATAAATGTCAAAACTTTGATTGAATTTTATTTCAAACTCGAGAAGCTGCTCTTTGTACATACTGCTTGAGATCATATTTATCAGGCAGTCCGCCTGCACAAAGTAGGTGGGTTTTACCCCCAACGGGTCCTGCCATTTCCGGACAGTATGAACAGCGCTGTTAATCGTGTGCCACACCACTTCAAACACATGGTGCACCAAATCAGGTTTCTGGTTCATATATATAAACATCTCCTCGCCCAGAAGCTTATACGCGATGTTGATAACACCCTCGAACCCCTGCTCCCCCGTTGTTTTGTCAAACCCGCCTTTCCCTTTATCAAGCAGCGATCCGATTACCGGGTGATTTTTTACATCCGGTACGGATAACTCCCGGGCCTGCTCCCCGGTAAGCTCAAAGGGATAGGCGTATGGATGGCCGCTTGCGTCATCAAAATAAACTTCACCCCCGAAAAGGGCCGGTATGAAACCATCCCCGTACCTCCTCTCGACGGGGTAGGAGTCCGAATAATCGATGCCGGTCAGAAAATTAGGAAGGCCCCCGAACCGCTTTTTTAGTATTGATTCCATCTTTAGGAGGGTTTTTTTGTGCGTTTCAGCGTCAAGATGGAAGGACCTGCCGAAGGTAATGCCGTATTCACTTTCCCACCACGCGGGCATGAATCCGGTTATGATGATGATATTGTCCATTTCAGGGTCGTCGGGCATCAGACGCCAGTTCTGCCCGTTCATGTGATAAGACTCTATGTGGTATCCCTTTGTCTTTTTTTGTTTTTCCATTTATTTGTCCTTAGAGATCCACAGGCCCGTAATACTGCCAGGGCATTACGAAATAGGATTTCATTAACGGGAACAATACTTCCACGATATACCGGCTTTCGGGTTTGACTGTTATATCGGGCCAGGCATCTAACAATTGATCGATCTTCCGGTAGCCGAAAACAAGCCGGATAAATGCGTCGGGTGGAATGTTGATGTCTCCCCCTTCGGCACCGATGGAAGAATCCACAAAATCAGCCGCGTCGACATTTTCGAGTTTACCATGCCTGAACCTGAGCATAAACGCCTTTTTGTAAAGATTGACACACAGGTCACGGGTCATCCCATTAAAAACCGATATCTCTATCCGGCGCTCGAGTGCCGGGGCTATTTTTCGAATAAGACCTTCTACATCCGGCACACGCAACAGCCACTGGTAAACAGGCAGCGAGGTGCTTCCCAGACTGCGTGCGAGACGGACAAGTTCACCCGTTTGGGGCCACCCAACCTGAATTTCATTTCCGAATTCGGACTTTAAATGCCGCAAAACGAACATTCCTGCATCATTATCGAATATCGCGCTTTCATAAACCTTTATGCCTTCCTTTTCTTCCAGCTTCTCAACACAGAAATAGCCGACAGACTCTCCTGTCCGGGTGTCAATTATCAGCCGTGCCGGATATTTCATCCACTTTAAAAGAAACTGCCAGTAGTCCAGGCTGCGGATATCATAAAGCTGAAGAGAAGACCTTGATCTCTGATATAATTGCGCGAGCACCCCGGCGTCATCCTCAACAGCATCACGTATCCTGTACGGGCTTTTTTCAGACTTCCCGGCATCCGGTATTTCCCATGCGGGTATTGTGTCTGCCGTCTGCATGTCAAGGGCATAAGTGTAGCCGTACTGCCTGTAGAAATACGGGATACCCCATATAATACTAAAATCAAACCTGCGGTCAGCAACGTTACGGTGAAAGCGATCCATCTGAGCGCGGATAAAACCACGGTGGCGGTATTCAGGGCGGGTGCCGACCTCTTCAAGCATGGCAGCATCAAGGGAAACACCCTCATATTGACAGTGCCATGGAAGCAGACACGTCGTGGAAACGATCTCCCCTGTGCGCTCATCTTCGACAATGACAAATTCGTCACGCAACACCTCAGGGTGATGGCGCATCAGGTTTTCGCAGGTCATTCTCCACACCCTGCACCACTCAGAGGACATCCGCCCGTAGACTTTGTTGGAACCTGATCCGTGAAATGCGGCAAACGTGCTGATGTCCTTATCATCACGCACCCCCCGCATGATCATCCCGTCTCCGAGTGCTTCCACGCCTATTCCAGGTACCATTATTTTTTTCAATTTTTTTCCCGCGTATAACCCATACTTTTAAACTTAAAGGTAGCTTATCTTTCATCAGCCTATTTTTTGCCCGCTCATTTTTCATAGGCCTAATTCTATAAATCTATTTTTCACGACAGGCTTTTTCACAAAAAAGATTGCTCACAACCTGTAATCTCTTGCTGCTTCATACATTGCAAGCGCATTTTCAACTTTTACTTCAGGGTGTATTTCCGATGTAGAACCTATTATAATCTTTTTCCCGCCCGCGTCTTCAATCGCCCTGATAACAGCCTGTTTTACATCTTCCACCGATCCGAAGGGGAGCAAATTGGTGCAGTCAATAGGCTGCCCCAGCGGTATTTCCGGGTATTTCTCCCTGAAAGTCCTCACATCCATCCCGCAGTATGTTTCACAGGGGTGGATCTCCTCGACACCAATATCAATAAAATCATCTATAAGAGGCCACTTGTAGCCGTCGAGGAAAGCAAAGACATGATAACCATGTTTTTTCCACAGATCCACTTTCTTTTTTTCTCTGGGGATAACCTCACTCCTCATAAACCCCGGTGAGTACAGAAGGCTGGAGCCGGTACCGACCATGACGCTGATCTGAGTAAAAGGGCAGACGGCCGGATCGGCAAATGCCTCGATAAACGCGAGCTGATAATCTGTCAGGGCATCCAAGTATTTTATCGCAGTTTCCGGGTAATCATACCAAAGGTACCACCAGCCTGTTTCATCGTACCGCTCAGTAGCTATGGCTACCGCGCTCACGTCCTCTGGCGGCAGCATCAAAGTCCCGTCCAGTTTCTCCGTCACACGTTTAAACTCAGCTTTTACCTCTTCGAAAGTATCAAATTTCTCATCAAACAGCATTACATGCTGGCGTGCGAGCCGGCATACCTTTCCTTTAGCTATACAGTCATATATGATCTTTATATCTCTTTTTACCGCGTTTTCCGTGTCATTTGATGTTCGGAACACCGGCCTCTCAACAAGGTGAGCGGTCCACCACTGGTATTCGTAAACAAAACCGGTTTCGTCCTTAAAAACCACGGGGTCGAGGTTGTCGGGTACGGAAAAGTGACGGATGAGATCCAGGCTCTTTCGTGCAGCCCTGCACAAAAGGTCTTCGGCATTTTTAGGAGTCACCTTATCGCCTGCCAGATGCTCGATGAGCCCGATATTGTGAAAAATATCGAACAGTGCGACACGGTCAATTTCACCGCCGCTCAGTGTCCTCAAAAGCCTTTCGGTGCTGCTCAGTTTGTTCATGACAGACCTCCCCTGCCCTGCACCTCTCATTACAGATCTTGTATTGAAAAAATAAAAAAGTAGATACCGACATCAAACTGGTGAGTATTCTACCTGGAATATTCTCGAAAGGGCTTTCAGATGTGCTGTCCAGTCCCCGTAGGCCATCGAAAAATGATGGGCCGCCCCGAGGGCCGCCAGATCTTCGAGATACCGCCCTATCGGTTTTTCGAGCTTTACAAAAAAGTTGGGCACGCCCAGAGGCACCGGATCTCTTTCGACTACATTCACCTTTGACACTATCATCCGCCATTCCCCGCCCTGCACCTGGCACAGGCTCAACATTGTGCCCTCACCCGGCGGCATTTTTACCTCCAGGCATGCTCCTCTGCCAAAGCAGCCTGTCCACCAGGGGTGACGTACCAGTTTTACCGCTTCGGTGTTCCCTTCGAAAAGACCGAGGTTCATGGTGCCGCTGTGCCCCATCATGAACTGGTCATGTTCAAAATCATTGCACCATATTTCCGTGAAAAACGCGGCGCCTGACATACTTTCCAGGATCAGGCCCGCAAGTGTTGTCGGGACATCCCCCTCACAGGAGCAGAACACCCCGTCCTGCATAAGAAGCGACATGCCTACACAGGGGACGACCCCCATCTCGGTATGCTGCCACATAGACTGGCAGTAAACACTGACAGCATCAAGCTCCTGCTCCTTTACTATATGTTTCAAAGCCAGCGCGTTCCTTGCGGACCTGATAAATTCCTCACCCTCGAAATCATCCGCTTTATTATACTTGTCCTGCAGTTTTTCCGCCATAGAAACGGCTTGCTTTTCATCCACATCTTTATAGGCCTGCAATACAGCCGACTCCGGTACGGGCCTTGTGGCCGCGCCGAACGTTGTGAACATCACGGTGGGATCGTAACCGAAATCGATCATCCCCGGATAAAGATGACCGATCATACCGAGCTTCGACCCCCACGCGCGTTTGAACGCCGAAACCGCCTTTATAATGATGTCCAGAGACCGTTTCACCGATCCATCGGTGTAATGCCCTGAAACTAAAAAATAGGGCATCTTTTCCCGCTCGAGTAGATTTGTGATGCCGGGCACCCCGGTTATGCCGTGCTCGAACATCCATTTATCGAAATCAAGATCGGGGGGGATTTTTACAGATTTTTGAGTGTTCCAGACAACCGTAGGCCGGCTGAACCTTTTAAGGTCGAGCATCACATCATCGGGGGTCGAGTAAGTCACGGTAGCAAGTACAACTAAATCAACATCCTCGGCCTGAAACAGAAGTCGCGCCTCTTTTGCGCGGTTTACGCAGTCAATAAGCCGCCCTGTCTCGACAACAGTACCGAAACCGGAGAGGTATTCAGCCAGCTTTTTTGCCAGATCCATTGCCGGATTTTCATGTTTGGGAAAAAACTTCCAGTAAGTACTGTGTGCCAGCGGCATGTAACCGATTTTGACAGGGACTGATTTCTTTTGATCCTGCATTATTTACTCCTTCGAATGTAAACTATGATCGATGTAAGGCGGATTATCTATTAACTGGCAGAAATCTCGCTACAACGGTTTTACCCGGCATCAGTATCAAAAGCTAATCATATTTATCCCTTTATCGAGCCTGCTATTATACCGCTGATAAACCATTTCTGGAAGACCATGAACACGATGAATATGGGAACTACCGCGATCATTATCGAAGCTGAGTACACACCCCATGGTATCGGAAATCTGCCACCGAACCCTATTCTGGACATCGCAAGAGGAAGGGTCTGCAGGGTATCGTTCCGGATAAAAATAAAGGCAAAAAGAAACTCGTTCCACATCTCAAGAAAAAGAAAAATTATCACTGTCGCCAAAGCGGGTTTGGCAAGGGGTAAATAAATATGCCTGTATATCTGAAAACTGGTCGCCCCGTCTATCAGGGCTGCCTCTTCTATTTCCTTCGGGATCTGTTCAAAAAACTTCCTCAGTATCAATGTCGCGACGGGTACTCCTATTATCGCGTAGGGAAATATCAGCGCCCAGTATGTGTTCAGGATCTTCAGCCTTATTAACACTATATATAATGGAATAAGTATTACCTGCACCGGGATCATGTAGCTCAGCAATATAAAAGTATAATAAACTTCTTTTGACTTGAACTTGTAGTGGACCATTGAGAATGCGGCAAAAGAGGCGACAAAGATAGCGATTAACAGTCCTCCTCCGGTTACAATAGTGCTGTTTAAATACATCCTTTGATAGCTGAGCTCAAGAGCTTTTTTTGCAAACACCAGGGCCGCAGGATAATTCTCAAAGGAAAAATGCTTTGGAAAAAAGAACAATACCGATTGATATATCTCATCCGCCCTTTTAAAGGAAATAAATAATACCCATATAAGCGGTATGACTATTATAGCGAGGGTTAACCCCACGATGACCCTGGTGAAAATAAATTGTCTGGTTGTCAGTTTAATCATTTGTTACACTTTTTCCCGGGTTTTTATCATCATTTTTATCTCTCTGTCACGAACCTGATCCTTAAAACAGCAAAAATTAAAACGATCAAAGTTAGCAGTATCGCCACGGTTGAGGCGTACCCCATGTCATTAGGGCCGTTGGATTGAAAAGACTGATAATACATGTAGGTAGTCAAAACTTCCGAAGAATGGACCGGACCGCCCCGTGTCATGACCCATATCATGTCGTATATTCGAAAACCGCCGATAAAGTTTAACATTGCGCAGAGCAGTATTATCGGTTTCATCAAAGGAAGCACGATTTTAAATATTGCCCTTGTCAGAGTTGCCCCGTCTATAAAGGAGGCTTCGAGCAAAGCGTTGTCTATTGACTGCAGACCGGCGTAAAAAATTATAAGGTTATACCCAACCCACTGCCAGACTAAAACCAGTGACACTATCCATATGTTCAGCGAAGTATTTGAAAGCCATGCCTGCGCCAGGCCGCCGAGCCCGATACCTGTTAACAACTGATTGATGGCCCCGTCCAGTGCCAGGAATTTCCTGAATACGAGCCCGATCACGATCGCAGACACCACGCCTGGGAAAAAAATAAGGGCCCTTATCAGATTGTGGTACTTAAATTGGCCGTAAAAAATTACTATAGACAAAAATAAAGCTATACCGTTCTGGATGACAACCACGGTAAAAACAAGGAATATTGTATTTTTAAAAGCTTTCCAGACAAGCGGGTCTTTTATTAGACGTATGTAGTTCTTAAATCCTATAAATTTTCCAAAAATATCCCTTGAGTAGCCGCTCCAGTCAAAGAAACTCAACCTGAAAGAAAAAATTATCGGATAAAGTAAAAATATTGAAAACAGTACAATAGATGGCGACAGCCAGGCGTAAGGCTCGAGTTTTGTGTTTAGTCGGGCAGTTTGCGGGCTTTTAAACATTATTTTATTTTTAACCTCAATAAGCTGCTGTCCTAAAAAACATATAATCCCGTTTACAAAAAAGATGCTGAAATCAATACGGGGAGAATTTTTCAAATCTCCCCGCATGTTTACCCAGCCTACTTCTTTTTTTCTATTGTGACGCCCAGTGATCTTCCGTTGCTTTCTGGACGTTTGCCATTGCTTTTTCCGGGGTTAAATCACCCGTAAATACCAGCGTCAGATTATCGATCAACGCAGTCTCAATTTCACCTGTGTAGACTATCCAGGGTGATATGATGCTTTTCTCATACATTTCCACGAGCTCAAAATAAATATCATGTTCGACCAGATCTCTCCAGTTGTCAGGGAATTTCCCCGCAGGGTGGGTCAGCTGCTCGATGAAAAACTTCGTGCATTCCGGGGAATGTATGAATTTCATGAACTCTATGATCTCTTCCTTGTGGGGATTGTCCTTTTCCATGGCCAGTATCTGTCCCGCGTCAGCCGCCCATACATCACCTCTTGCCCCTTCTACAACAGGCGGATGAAAGAACCCGAATACATTGTTTATCGCGTCAGGGTTGTCAACGAGAACTGCGGTAGCCCATGGCCCGTCATACAGGCTGCCCCAAGTGTCCTGTTTCACCATTAAACTGTAATGGTCTGTTTGATAATCGAGCGACAGAACATCTTCCCGGGTCATCCTGGCCATCGCCTGTACCGCCTTGCCGGCATTTATAAACTCCTTGTCGGTAAACTTTACCCCGCCTTCCATAAATTCAGCCTTTTTCATGATGTCATCGGGGTAAGACTGCTGGTACACGAATACCCAGAAAAGCTCTCTTATCATGTAACCGCCTAAAAATCCTGTCGACACGAACCACTTGGGATGCCCTTCGGCCTTTAACTGCTGGGCGAAATCGGCAAGCTCGTCCATCGTTTTCAGCGCTTTGACATCTGCTTCTGATCTCCCCATTTCCTCGAGGACGTTTCGGTAGCCCCACATCCCGATATAAAAGATATCATAAGATAGCGCCACAGTGTTTCCATGCCTGTCAAGAGTGCCCCCGATACCGTAATTCTTTCCCAGGTTGGCTTTCCATACCGGGTCCGCGTTTATAACATCATCCCACTCAAAGAGAATGCCGGTATCCGCGACTTCCCACAGCTGCGGTCCCTGGTACAGCCCGAACAGGTCGGGAAGGTCGCCGCTTAGAAGCGCTGTTTTTATCAGCTCGTCCCATTCGGACAGGTTGTATCCGGTCCTGTCGATCTTTATGTTCGGGTGCATAGCTTCATACACAGGCACTAACTTCTCGAAGGCGTTGTCAAACGCCGGGCCTGCCTGCCAGTCCCATATTTCTATGGTGATGATCTCTTCTTTTTCTTCTTTTTTAGCTGTCTCTTTCGTGCCTGTTTCTTTTGTGCCGGAATCTTTTTTACCGGCAAAAACAGCCGTACCGATAAACACACCCGCCATCACACAGGCTGTGATGAAAACAATCTTCCACATCTTTTTGCCCTTGAAAATTTTCATCTTTTTACCCCCGTTTAATTTGTAAAATATTTGTTCGAAATAAATGATATCTCAAAATCGAAAAATATTTTTAAATAAATATTTACTGAAGAAATGCAGCCGCTTTCAAGTATGCAAGTGTAAATATCCCAGAATCATACCATATATATGTTATCTGTCAAATCATTTTTATCTTAATACCTGTTATTTTCATTAAGGGCAACAACAATTAATAACAAAAATCAATAAAATCCCTTATATTTTAACCGCGCAGGCTGCAATCTGACATGGAGTTTTTTATGACGGGAACCCGAAAATCCACCGGTGTCATCTTCCCCGAACCCGGACGTGTCGTAATTGACGATGTCGATATCCCTGCAATGGGCCCTGAAGACGTCCTGGTAGAAATCGAGCACACTTCCATCAGCAACGGCACCGAAAGGTGGTGCCTGAAAGGCCAGCTTAACCTGCCTGACCAGCCTCCTATGGAATTTCCGCATGTTCCCGGTTATCAAGCCGGCGGAACCGTCATCGAAACCGGCCCTGAGGTTGAAAACATCCGGAAGGGAGACAGAGTTTTCAGCCGGAACTGCCGCCGGCCTGACGGATGGAAGGGCTCCTGGTGGGGCGGACACATTAAGCATCATGTTTCCGACTATAAAACCGTGATCAAGCTGCCGGATGATGTATCCACATATGAAGCTTCCACCCTCCTGCTTGCCCAGGTAGGTTACAACGGGGCCTCAAAGCCTGCGGTCAAACCGGGAGCTTCGGCTGTTGTTATAGGTGCCGGGCTTTTAGGCCAGTATGCCTCACAGGTGCTTTACCACCGGGGAGCCCATGTGACGATCGCGGATATATCTGAAGAACGGCTTGAAATAGCCAATAAGTATAGTGATGTTGAGGTTTTCAACTGCGCAGGGAAGGATCTCGCAGCCTGTATGCGTGACAAATATCCTGACGGTGTTGCCATCGTGCTCGAGACCGCGAGCAGCAGTAAAACAGTACGGATGGCAATAGATATGCTCGCGTATGAAGGCCAGCTTATTCTGAACGGTTTTTATCCCGGTACTGAAGGTTTGATCGACTGGCACTGGCTGAGGGTGAAAGAGATCACAACATACTGCCCGAACTCACGTACACGCGCCCGCCTCGAAGCCGCGCTTCGATTGATCCAGCAGGGTCATTTAAAAGTAAAAGAGCTGGTCACCCATGAAGTCGGCATAAAGGATGCCTCTGAAGCATACAGCATGCTCCTTGACAGATCGGCAAAATTCCTTGGGATTGTTTTTAACTGGCAATAAATTATTTCAAATATATTTTCATGGATAGACAATCGTTTTTTCTGATGATCTTGACGGCGCTTTTTAATGTTATCAAACTTCAGACAACTCCGGGGTTTTTCTTTTTTAACCAAAAATACAAAGCTGTCTGCACAAGAGCGCCAAGCAGCGCCATAGCTGAACAAAAATAAAAAACAACTTTCATTGAGTAGTTCTGGTAGATCAATCCGCCCATAGATGACCCGAACATCAGCCCTGAACTTAGCAGTGTTTCGTGCACAGCAATTCGCCCGGAGCGATTTACACTGCCGGATATCCCATGGAAAAGGCTGTTGTTGTAGCTGAATGCGCGAACGCCGCCTATCAGTGAAATGTACACGGCAAAGGCGACAGGAGAGGAAATAAAATTCATGGAAAAAATAAGACACGCGAGTATCACCTGGCATGCTACCATAATTGATATCTTGAAATGCCAGAAAGCCGATTGCCCAAGAAGGATAAACACGATTACCGCGATATAGGTGCGTGATTGCATTAATACACCGATGATCTCTTTTTTCAACACAAGCTCTTCTATTGCGAAAACGGGAAAGATATTCAGAACAACCCCTATCACCCCGAAAGTGGTGAACATACCGACCCATCCCGGAAATCTGAGAATTGTACTGGTATCGGACTTTGGTTCCTGTTTATCACCAGACGAAACGTTGTCTTTTTCCAACTCGATTTTTCGAAGCATCAAACTCGCGACCGTAATAAGGGTTCCCGTCAGGAAAAAGAACAAGCCTCCTGCATAAAGAGGGAGCTCTGATTTAACGGCGCTGAGAACACCGGCTAAAATGGGGCCCGCGATCAACCCCGTGTTCCACGATATGTTGAAATATGACATGGATTTTCCCAACCTGGCACCCTCCATATCCTGAGAGACCCATCCTATAATAGGCGGCCAGAAAAAGGATGCCGCAATTCCGTACATTGCATAATATATATAAGCAACTGCAAAAACTTTCGTGAGGAAAATTGACAGCACAAACAAACACATTAAAAAGGAAGACCCGATCATCAAAAAACGTGGAAGGACCCTGTTAAAAAAGGGCCTTACAAAAATACATCCAATTATATAGCTGAAAGACCACAGAGCAGTGAAATACCCTATCTGGCTTGGCGTCGCGTAATAAACTTCCATTATATAGAAAATGATCCCGAGCTTAACAATATTGATGCCTGTCGATACCATAAAAGCGGAAGGAAGTATAATAAATGATTTTCCGAGACCATAATAAAATGATTTAAGGCCCAGACGAACCTGGCTCAAGAAATTAATGGAGCTCATACTTTTAATGCATATTGGTGGTCCCGTGCGGCAGAGACTACAGTGTGGATATGTTCCGGTGGTGCGTCATAAGGTATATCATTTATAAAAAGAACAAACCGCCCATTTACACCTGCTTCATTTATCAACCTCCGTGATCTCTTTTTTATCTCAGAAACCGGCCCCGATTGAATAAGCCCGGCATCCAGACCCATGATCAGCCCAACATCGTTTTTGTCTGCGTACTGCTTATAAAAAGCAGGTCCGAGAACACTTACATCCGGATCGCAGGCCTGGATCATCCCCTTCGACCCATCTCTTTTTATGTCCAGGAGCTTCACTGGATCTTTAATCGTGCTTTCCCCCCACACACCCGCAAGCCGTATCCCGCCGACCTGGCCCTCAAGACGCTTAAAATATTGTATACAGAATTCCTCCAGCAATTCCAGGGATACCAGTGGCGGTGAAGCAAACGCTTCTGATCCGGTTGCGATTGCATTGACCCCTGACCTTTCACGCTGGCACATTATCCATGGGGCCAGAACTTCATCCGTCAGAAAAAGCATAAATTTATGCACTTGCTCGGGGTCCGAGTTTATTGCGGCAATAAGGTTTTCATACCCCATGATCTTGCACACGAGTGTAAATATACCGCAGAAACGTATCTTGGGAGCTAACCCCATATCGATAAGCCTGTCATTGATTTCAATAACATACGGCATCCGCCCGTCTTTTCCGGGCTTCGGCAGGTTTAATTTTTTAAAATTACTGACAGAGCTCAAAAGAGGTTTCTCCGGGTTCACTTCAGGGACTTCATCTCCATTAAACAACAGCCGGGCGCCCATTGCCTCGGCTTCGATATTGTAACAATCATAGCTTATCGTCGGGGCATCAAAGCCGTAAAACTCATCCGCGAATAGTTCACAGTTAAGAAATGTTTCTGCGTTTGTAAAAAAATCATAAGTGGATTCGCCGGCAAGCCCTGCGCTGTGATTGGACATCTGGGCATAAACAGGCACTCTGTCCGGCACACCAGTCTGCGCCTTTTTCATACGGGCAAGACCATCCCGAAATTTGTCAGCAATGTTTTGCATTTATTCATCCCATTGGCAAATCTTGATAGTACAAAGTAATATATATACCCGGATTGTTAAATAAAATATCATTGTGTAGAATAATAGAATTTCTGGCCCTTTTTTATGATAGCAGCTCCATACCGGAATAAAGAAAGATGTTTCAATCCACTCGCTTCGGCATTATGTCGACACACTTGCTTGAAAGTGGTGTGGATTTGAGATATATACAGGAAATCCTGGGCCATAAAAACAGTAAAACATAGGATATTCTACCTATAAGCGTTATTTCCGCAATAATGCATATTATTTATTAAATGTGATAAATATACGCAATACGGCGTGTTATATCCATATTCATGCATAAATCTGCAATGCAGACGGAATTTGTTATGTGCAATTCGAACACCAGCTTTTTAATAAAAGATTTTGCATAATATTAAAAATATGATTAATATTCAAATGATAGATTATTTTTAAATGCCCAGTCATGAGTAAATATAAATATGAGGTTATTATTTATTGGAGTGATGAAGACAAAGCATATATTGCTGAAGTCCCTGAGCTTGCTGGATGTATGGCAGATGGTGATACATATGAAAAAGCACTTCAAAATATACAAGTTATTATTAGCGAATGGATAGAAACTGCAAAATCACTTGGTCGTGAAATTCCAATGCCCCGTGGTAAATTAATGTTTGCATAGATATTTTCACTTTTTTGAATCGACTGAGAATTAACTTTTATTTAGCCCCCGATGTTCGAACTGCACATAACACGGTATTTACGCTGCGCTCTCTTCGGTCGCTTGGCCTTCGGCACATTTGGCTGATTGCTCCAGACGAGGCACCATTATAACTTTCTGCTTTTCATCCGGTCTTTGCTGCTCTTTAGCAGCAAACATCGTAACCGGTACTGTTATACGCAATTGATCGGCGCTTAAAAACTTTTAATATTAACTTTATGTCTTATGTATTTTATATATAATAAAACAGATGTTTTTCTTTATTGAACAATTTTGGAATATCAGTATATTTAAATTATAAGGGGTTATCACAATGACAAAAAAGGACATATTATATAAAGAAATCGAAGATATTCCTGAAACTATGTTGGACGAAGTTTTAGATTTCGTTGAATATTTAAAATCAAAGGTTTCAAAGGATAAAATGGAAACTACATTATTAAGTGAATTAGCACTTAAGAAAGATTGGTTGCTACCTGAAGAGGATGAGGCATGGAAAAATTTGTAAAAGGGGACATAGTTGTGGTTCCATTTCCCTTCTCTGATTTATCTGCATTAAAAAAACGACCAGCAGTTGTAATAACAAGTTTAAAAGGTAAAGATTTAATATTGGCTCAAATAACAAGCAAGAATATTAAGGATGAATATTCAATACCAATAGGCGAAAATGATTTTAATACAGGGAGCCTAAAGC
>SDBT01009910.1_pt1 | contig 15420 bp, 25 predicted proteins | sample 2277101 | NCBI WGS metagenome assembly SDBT01 (sample SAMN10404973, study PRJNA504765) | marine sediment metagenome | isolation source: marine sediment core GS10_PC15, 103 cmbsf | place: Arctic Ocean: Southern Knipovich Ridge | collected 2010 | reverse complement strand
CCAATGGCTATCATCTAAAGATACTCTAGATGTTTGGCCAATAAGCTCCTCGAATTCGTCCAGGATATTGTCCGGGAGATAGAAGGGTTTGCTCTTTCGTGCAATCCCTTTAACAACCACTAAATGATCTCTCCAATTGATTGGAATATCATTTAACGGGGCACCCTGGCGGATGAGTTTCAATCCTAAGCCAGTTGATAACTCATATTTGCGATGCCAAATCCAAATGTTTTGTCCGCAATTATCAACTTTGGTGTTAAAATCAAACTCAGACAAGAAGGCCATCTTAGCTAAAATTGCTCTAGCTAGTGCAGCGTGTTCGGTGTGATTTGCAGTGGGTTCTGGTTTTTCTAGGAAGACGTAAAGGTGGAGACCGTTCCCAGATGTTGATCTGCGGACAGTTACCCACGGAATGTTACATGCGGCATTTTGAACTGACTCAAGCACATCTGCGGATAACTTTTGTTGATGCTTATCGCTGTGTCCTGTAATGGCATCGAAATCGTAGGCGAAATATATGGATTTACGCTGAACCCAATTCCATCCAGTTAATCCGATCCCTTCAGCGTGAACCATTAAGTCGAATTTGATTTCGCTATCATTATATTCAGGCTCAGTGTTGGCCTTGTATGGGATTCGGATAGGTTTCCAGGTCTGAAGACCATTTGTCCATGCGGTATATCGCTTCCCCTTGTACTCGCCGTCAACACGTTCGCCTTCACCTTGAGCGACATTCACCTGAACCTCCATTTCAGGCGTGTATAATGCACTGAGATCGCTTAATGTCTTCAATTTAAGAAAATTTGCAATCGCTTCGCGTTTTGAGATCATAGTCATTTGCTCCAGATTGATAATAAAATCAACCCAATAAAATCAATTTAGGTGATTTGATAATATCATGTCAAGCAGAATTCCGCGAAAATTTCTGAAATGTGAATTGTAGTAGGCCGAATCGCGCCCTATAGTATATTGAGAGCAATAGGGGTTATAATTCCTACTAATAATTACTTAGAAGGTTTTCATACAAAATAAAATAGGTGAAAAGAAGTGTATAGGGGAGTATAATCGCTGTTGTAGTAGTAGGAGATTTCTGGTTGACATTTCGCGCCCGGTTGCCCTCTCTTATACACATACGGGTTATGTACGGAGTCTCGACGATATTGATTTTATCAATTTACTGCTTTTTGATATTATAGTCAATTCGATGTTCGGATTGATAACAGAATCAAATCTAAGGAGACTCCCTGTGTCGAAAGAAACGAAACTGCTTCATGTGCCATTGAATCAAATTAGAACGAACCCGGTCGCGTTGCGTGCTGTGGAAAAAGATGGAGAGGATTACATTCATTTGCGTGATTCGATCGAACAGCACGGAATTTTGAATGCCATCAGCGTTCGTGAAAAGCAGGACGAAGAGACTGGCGATACCTACTATGAGATTCTTGAAGGATTGCATCGCTACACTGCATGTTGTGATTGTGGTTTGACTTCAATTCCCGCACAAGTTGTCGATAAGCCAAATGACGAAGTTGAGATTTTGCAGATTGTGGCCAACCTGGTACGGGTTGATACAACGCCTATTCAGTATACCAAGCAACTTCACCGGTACTTGGCGTCTAGTCCGACCCTCACTGTGGCGGAAATAGCTAGCAGTGTTAGTCAGTCACCCTCTTGGGTGAATCAGCGCTTGGGACTGTTGAAACTCGAAGAAGAGATTCAAGCTCTCGTTGATGATGGCAAAATCAGTGTGTCGAACGCCATCGCTTTGAGTAAGTTGCCAAAGAATGAGCAAGTCCAATTTGTTGACAGTGCTATGACTGAGAAGGCGGCAGAGTTCGTGCCGATGGTTGAAGCTCGCGTCAAGGAATTGCGTACCGCCGCCCGTGAGGGTAAGGCTGCTCAAGCCGTGACGTTCTCGCCGACGGCCCATCTTCGCAAGGTTAGCGAATTCAAGTCTGAAATGGAAGTTCCGACTTGTGGTCCCGCTGTTTGTGCAAAGGCTGATGCGCAAACTGCTGCTGAGGGTTTTGCCGCCGGAGTCCAATGGGGACTGTCTCTTGATTCTGAGGCTGTCGAAGCCCAGGAAGCAAAGTACACTGCACGATTGCAAAAGCGTGAAGATGATAAGAAGCGTCGTGAGGCCGAGCGGGCGCGTAAGAAGTCCGAAGAAGCCGCCGCCGCGCAGCAAAAGGCTGAGGCCGCCCTTACTGTTTGAGTTGAAACCCGCGGAGTAGGGTTCGGGTTCTGTACCTGATCGCCTTTGATCCCTCGCGTTCTCCCCACGAAACCCTCGGCCTTCGGGCCGAGGGTTTTGATTTTACCATCACTTCCCAGGAACACACATGACGAATGAACTGACACTCCCCGAAGCTCAATCCGATGCTACTGACTTACTTGCAGCATGTAAATCAAATGCTCAACTTCCATATATCAAACTTTGTGGTTCGAGTACAAATGAGTGTAAGGAAGAATTGATCGGTATCGGCCATTGGGGTCTGATTCGCACCAAAGGCGAAATTGATGATCTAGGCAAGGAAGTACAACTGTACGTTATTGATGGTAGAGTAAAAGCCATGACGTATGGCGATAATGTTTTGGTTACTTTCAGTAAGAGTTCTGAATTGTGGAAGCAAATTGAAGCTATGCCGAGTGATATTACACTCATTGGGCCAGAGTTTCTCTTGTTCATTCCGGGAGTCGGATTTGTAACATACCACATGAATAATCCGACTGCTCATCGCATTGCAAAGGAGTTGGTCGCTTTCAGGGGTAAGGCTTGTACTTTCAAGGAACACTTGATCGTAGGCAAGAAATACAAGTGGCATGGGCCGGTATTCACCGCTTGTTCTGCGACGATTGCAGTGCCTGATCCAGAGGAATTGGCAAAGGTTTTGAATGCATTCAAAAACGCGCAAGATTCCAAAGTGGAAATTGCAGATGATACTGCTGCCGAGGAGCGTCCTCGATAGGTGTCCGGGTTAGCCGGGCCAGGAAACTGGCCCGGCTGCTTTTCTTTTCTAGGAGGTATTATTATGTGGCATAGCGTCAATAATTATGGTCAAAGTGGTCTGAACGGTATTTTTAATCTTTTTGCAGTAGCTGGAATTGTGTTCCTATTATGGCTCTTGAACTAGACATACTCCCTATCATCACGCCACGAATTGATTTTACAAATCTAAGTGGCCATCTTGATATTGAAATCAAATGGGAATGGACGGACTCCGCAAAATTCCTCACAGGTATATTACCGGGACGGACACCTAATGCTGCCTTACCTAAAGCGTACAAAGAATTAGAATTACTTTCGTATGCTTTTATTGCAACAATATCAAATTCAGTTCGGGATGCGATTTGCTTGAAAAGTGATTTACACCTACACCTATTAGGTGGAAAAACTATCGTAAGCGGCACACTGCTTCAATGGAAATTTGCTATTGAACGGAATTTGATCTTAGAATCACACAGGGATGTTTTGATTTTCTATAGTAATATCCTAGCGTACTTTGATTCTTTTGGATTGCAAGCACTTTTCACCAATCGCTGTCCCCAGCCTGATGGAATCACATGCTTCAAACAATAGAACTCAGAGTTAGATCAGGAAAATTTATCACTAAAGTCGTAACAGCAACTATCGAGGATGACGGTCGCCTCTATCTAAAATTTGGCTATAACAAAGCACTACTCACTGAAATAAAGTGTTTTGATGGTCGTCAATGGCACGGACCAATCAAAGGTCAAGAGCCGCACGCCGGTTACCCACCTAAATATGTTAGTCAGTATCTAGGCCAAAAAGTATGGTCGATACCGACATCTTCTAGGAATCTCTTCCAACTGTCATATCTAAAGGGTGAAAATCCTTATGCCAGATATGATGCTCCCCTTCTTGATTATAAGACTGATCGTCCTTTTAAGGATTATCAGTATGATATGGCAAGTCATTTTTGGACACGCCGACAAGCAATTCTTGCTGGTGATCCTGGTATAGGTAAAACTCTTCCAGCGATTGATGTGATGGAAAAATCAGGATTTCGTGATTGGTGGTATGTAGCGCCGCTATCTGCATTATATCAAGTTGAGGATGAATTTAATACTTGGAATCTTAATTTTAGACCCACCATGTATACATATAATGGTATGACTAACGCGATTAAAAATTGGACCGAAGGAACCGCTCCTCCCCGTGGCGTCGTCTTTGATGAATGCCAAAAGTTAAAAACACCAACTGCGCAACGCGGCCAAGCTGGCAAGAATTTGGCCGATGAAATGAGGAAATTTTACGGGATTGAAGCGTACATATTACTAATGTCTGGAACGTGCGCCCCGCGAAATCCTACAGATTGGTTTTGGCTTAGTGAGATTGCTTGTCCAGGATTTCTTAAAGAGGGAAATATTCACCAATTACGTCAAAGACTTAGTGTTTGTGAGGAAGCAGAATCGCAAGCGGGTGGGGTATTTTCACAACATATAACTTGGAAAGACGACAAGTCTAAGTGTGATGTTTGTGGGTTACCGGAAAGTGATTCACTCCATGATATGAAAGCTGCTGAATTGGTTGATTATGATAATGTTTATCATCACTATATTCCCAGTAAGAATGAAGTAGCATTACTAGGCCAACGGCTCAAAGGTCTTGTAATGGTGAAGCGTAAGAAAGATTGTCTGAATTTGCCAGATAAAATCTATCGCAAAATCAAATTGGAAATCTCGGATACGACAAAACGTCTGTCTCGACTTATTACAAGCAAGTGTGGTACAGCGATTCAAGCCCTTACTTTACTTCGTGAATTGTCTGACGGCTTCCAATACAAGATGGTAGCTACCGACAAGCTAGTAACATGTGAAGCATGTAACGGTGCTAAAGTTGTAAGATATAAAGAATATCTGCCTGAACCTTTTGAGTGGGATTATCCTACTCAAGACGAATTCCAGGAAGCTTTAATAAAATTCAAAGATATTGATGAGGATGGATTCTTGCCCGAAAAAGAATTTCCTTGCGAATTGTGTCAGAGCACAGGAAAAGTAAGGGAAATAATTAGAACACATAAACAATTTAGTTCTGCAAAATTGGATATGACTAAAGCATTGCTGGAAGAATATGAAGACATAGGTCGTTTCGTTATCTATGCCGGTTTTCAAGCCTCAGTAGATCGATGTGTTGATCTTGCAATCAAACAAGGTTGGTCAGTTATTAAAGCTGATGGTCGAGGTTGGAAATCTTTTACTTATGATCGCATACTGATTCACGAGAACCCCATTAAGTTGTTTCAGCGAATGAAGGAACAGCATCCAAAGGTATGTTTTATCGGTCAAGCCGGAGCCGCTGGAACTGGTTTGAATTTAACAGCATCACCTGCTATTTTATTCTATTCCAATTCTTTCAACGGTGACGATAGAATGCAAGCTATCGAGCGTATCCATAGATTAGGTATGGATTTAACACTCGGTGCCACAATTATTGATTTGATTCACCTGTCCGCGGACGAAACTGTATTGGATAATCTCAACAAAAAGAAATGGCTCCATGAGCTAACACTAGGAGAAATTGATGGCGGGTAAATCTCTTGAAATTCAAATTGCATCTTTACAGCGTGATCTGGCGGTAGCTAAGAAAGACCTAAAGGCATCTTATCTAAAGCAAGGTATCTATCAAGCAATGGTCGCAGAATTACAGGAATATATTGTTCCTGTTGATCCGTTGCCTAGTGCCGTTAGAGTTCAAGATAATCGAAAAATCAAAGAGAGTCTCGTGATGCATGTGAGTGATGCACACGCTGACGAAGTAGTCGAAGCTGAAAAAGTCGGCAATCTTGAAAACTATAATTTTGATGTGGCGCTATGTCGTGCTGAAACGTATGTTGATACTGTAATCGATTTTACCCAGTCTTCGCTCCAGAATTATCAGTTTGATGATTTATGGTTTTTAAGTTACGGCGACATGACTTCTGGCACAATCCATGATGCGGAAAGTCGATCAGCGTATCGAAATCAAATACGGAACTGTCTTGCGATTGCTAGAATGCAATCTCTAATGTTGCGAGATTTATCATCAGTATTTCGCAACATTCGTGTGGTCTGTTTAAGCGGAAATCACGGACGCCGGACAATTCGGAAAGACTATGAAGGTGCTCAAAGCAATTGGGATTATCTAATTGCCGAAATGACTAGGATATATTGTTCTAGATCGAAAAATATTGATTTTCAAATCCCTAATTCGTGGTCAACTGTCGTTAATATCAATGGGTGGAATTTTCACGTCACTCACGGCGACGACATAAAATCTTGGAACAGTATCCCTTATTATGGTATTGAGCGAGCAACCCGGCGACTTACGGCATTGCATCATTCATGTGATATTAAAGTACATTACTATGTGCTTGGACACCATCACACGTGTAGCTCTCTTGCTGATCTACGGGGCGAAACTTTTATCAATGGGGCATGGGCAGCTACCACCCCGTATTCATTCAACTCATTCGCAGGATTTAGAGAACCCATGCAACTGCTACATGGTGTACATGCCGATTACGGGGTCTCGTGGCGGCTACCAGTGAAACTAAAAAATGATAAGCGAGAAAAAGAAGGACCGACGCGATATATAGGAGCCAGGTTAGAGAATGAAGAATTTGATTTATAGAATACCATTGACTAAAGGAAAATTCGCTATTGTTGATGAACGAGATATATTGTGGTTAATGGCAATGGGAAGTTGGCATTATAATATTACTGGATATGCTAGAAAACGTAATATTGGCAACAGATTAACTTATATTTTAATGCATCGGATAGTTATAGAAAAGTGTAGAGGAATTTCTGACCTACAGGTAGACCATATTAACGGTGATACTCTTGATAATAGATTAGAAAATTTAAGATATTGTACTTACAGTGAAAATCAAGCCAATAGAAGTAGATTTAAGAATAAATATAAAGGTATTTCTTGGATAAATAGCAGGCAAAAATGGCAAGCCAGTATTCAATATAATAATACTAGATACTTTTTAGGTTATTTTGATAACGAAATCGATGCAGCAAAAGCTTATGACAAAGCGGCATTAAAATATTTCAAAGAATTTGCAAAGCTTAATTTCCCGGAGCTACAAAATGCATGAAATCCCTATAAATGAGATTTACTCGGATGATGAATTTAATTGCCGGGGACAAATTGCGCCTCATGATGTTTTAGACCTTGCGAATAGTATCCGTGATCGGGGATTAATGAATCCAATAATGATTCAACCGGTCGCTGATGTAGAAGGCGGGCTGCCGGACGGTAAGAAATATCGTATTGTCGCTGGACATAGACGATTCAAAGCATGTTTAATTCTCCAACAAGAAACTATCGCAGCTTTCATTCGAGAAGGCTTAAGCGAAATTGATTCGAGAATCATAAATCTTGAAGAGAATTTCGCTAGAAAAGATTTGAATATTCTTCAAGAAGCAAAAGCCCTTGGCCAACTGCATACTGCTGGCGTTGCAAGAGAGACAGTTGCAAAGAGAATTGGCAAATCTGGCGCATGGGTTCAGTGTCGATTTAAGCTGCTCAATCTGCCTTATGAAATTCAGCAAGAAGCTGCGGCCGGCTTAATTGGTACGCGACAGATAATGGAATTATCAACATTGAAAAGTGGGGATGAGCAATATGAAGCCGTAAAGAAGTATAAGAGTGCTCGTGAACGCGGCGAAAATATTGGCCACATTGGCAAGCGTAAGAAAGCCGGTGTAATGTCGAAAAAGGCTCGGAAGCGCGACGAGATTTTTGAGTGTATTGAAGTGATGGCAAAATCAGTTGGTTATGGATTACAGACTCGCTGTCTTGCGTGGGCGGCCGGAGAGATTAGTACCTTTGAATTGTTTCAAGATATTAAGGAAGAATGTCAGAAACTCGACAAACCTGTTCCTTCGTTCCCGGAGACAATCTGATGCAGGCTACACTCACTACTGAAGGTGATGTTATTACTTTTAAGTGTGGTGATTTCAAGATAGACGCAAAATTTGACGGCTTAGAGCGTAAGTCAATTCCTGAAACAGTGCAAAAGTTATTATACTTTCTTGCTCCTGTGCAAGTTGCTGCGGAGAGACAATCTAATGATTAGGCCAGCCGAAGTCATGGATGGCGATGATATGAATCAAGATTTACATCACTTATTAGGATATGTGTGGTCAACAGCAAACACAAACCCTGAATTTGATTCGGCTCATATGTCAGAATTGATTGAATTTTTCTTGAACAAACATCGCGCGGAGACAATCTGATGCCATGTGATATAGTAACAATCGCTGGTATGCCAAAAATTTGGTCTAGCGATATTTTATTCCTTACATCTAGCGTTGCTGCTTCATTTGCCAAATATGCTGTAGCCCAGTCCCCATATACTGTACCGGAAAATTTATCAGAAGCCATAATTGAAGTTGATAAGTTTGCTCAATCTTGGGGCGATGAAGTAATCACATTAAATGGAGACGATATTCGTAAACGTCTTGAAAATTTCTTTGAAAATACACCAGTTATTGAAGCCTGGAATCACCCTAAATCTGGAAACGAGCGAGCTTTCTATAGTGGAGATAGATATGGATCACACCAAAAACCTGATGATGACATTATTGACTTAGGAGCATTAGCACAAAATATTTCGCATGATTTAGTTCTTAGTAATGTTTACGATGACGCTCATGAAACACAACGGGAGACAATCTGATGATGGAAATCAAAATCGACTTGAGTAGCGGCCGGCTGTATATTGATATTGAAAATAGAGAATTTGGCACCGATATTCCTGATCCCGCTGGCGACACTCCAAGCGATATTATTGTCGCTGTTAGGCAAGCATTAACCGATATGAAGAGAGTATTTAGCGGGAAAACTTTCAAGGATTTTCGTGACGCTGAGGACGATCTTTCAGGAGTCGTACCGGCGGTCGAACGTTTCCTGCGAAACGAGGCGATCGAGGCTGTTACCCCTGAACCTAATCCTGATGGATCAGTGAATGATGTATTGATAAAGGATGATTCAAAGGATAGTTTGAACGTCACCGATCGCGTCGAAGCCCAGGTAAATAAATCGTCGGATGATTTCCATCTTCCAGGTAATCCGAGATCAGGCTGATGAAGATATCCACTGTCACGATCTATGAAAATGGGAAATATATGCTTTATACAATACTGCATGATGGAGATTGTAAATATTGTACATCATTTGAAATTACTGACAAAATGGATAGATTAGATTGCTTACAAAAGATACAAGCATCTATAATGGATATATGTTGTCATCTTATAGGTGGCGGCAATGATGTAAAGCAGTCAAAATTAAGTGAAGATATTTCTGAGCCAGGGTCTATTGGAGTTCCAGTAGATAGTTTTGAACAACTTCACGAAAGGATTGTTAAGAATGTACCAAAAGTAAATCACTTAAATGAAGCAATGAAAATAATTGGAAGCGGCAAAGTGTCTTATCGTGAGCCTGATAATTATGTGCAGAAAAAGAATGAAATGTTTTTATCATTATATGGTGGAAAAGCGGATATAATTCAGAAAGACGATTGTCCAGACTGTAAAGGCACAAAAGTGTATAAAGGGCTTATGGGTGATGAACCATGCAGGACTTGTCAATGCCCTACATAAAACAAGAACATCGTGATCGAGTTGATACTCAAATCAAACAGTTGATTAATGCGATTGATACTATAGAAAATAAAGACTCGGACGGCGTTCTCAATTATGTAATCAGTCGTTTAGCATCAGAAACAATGGGCGATGTTACTAAATACAGTGTAATTGCCAGAATTGTCGGATTGTTTGAATGTGCTAAGCTTGAATTCTATCGGCGGATCGCTGGACCCAAAGAAGACAAAGCAATCACAGAAAATGGTGATGTTTATGGACCAACCTAAAATGGACCAAGCTGAAATTGATCAGGTAATAGCTTCTATGACAGATATATATATTCGAGAGCCTGCATTCGATTTTTTCAAGAATTGACTTCGCACGCTGATTTTACTAGAGTAGAGGCTCTCGCATTAACAATTACATATTTACAAGGATTCCGAAATGGCAACAACTGACATTGACGGCTCCCCGCTTCTCATATTAGGTATTGATGATGTAAAGATAATTATCAAATGGCGAGATACTTACTATCGAGCCGTCTCGCCGCGTCAAATTGCAGAAGAAGCTGACGATGCACATTTTACTTTAGCCCGGAAGTTTGAGAAATTTATTAAGTAATGGGGTGGCAACATATTAGGGCGCTGACGCGAAATATGGCAAAATTGAAAAAGATCATGGCAGCTAAATTGAAACGGCGTGCCCGGCATAAGAATAAACATTTTGTGGAAGAAGATCGCGAAGATGAAATAAATCCAGATAATCGAACTCTCGACCCTTGGACGATTGATTAATGCTTAAATTACAAGGCTGTGTCTTAACCATGATTAACAGACGCTATAAATCTTGGCGAATTCGATATGAGAATCGAGAATATTTTCTTGGCCCCGGCCGTTTAACTGAATCTTGTGGGGAACTTGAATTAATTGCCAGTGTTTTGGGGTATCGCATATTGATAGCGCCAGTTCCTTGTACCATTTATGCTAATAGTATTGAATACGTTATGGGCAAGATACATACTCGTGAAATACACAGTCATCAAGAGTTTCGTGAATTGCCAGAATGCAGTGATTGTGTAGGTTCAGGATGTCAAGTACGGCCATGTTGTGAGTGTGGCCATGTAGACGTGAAAATTTGCACTAAATGTGGAGGACTAGGCTGCATACTATGATCCACTATGATACTGAAACCGTCGGCTTCACTGGCCCCGCTGTACTGATACAGTATGCCGAGGACGATGGTCCGATTAAGCTTTTCTCGCCGTGGTATCATCGCGTCCATGAGACGCTTGACTTGATCGAATGGATTATGGATAATGAAGTCTGTGGTTTTAATTTGTCATTCGATCATTTCCAATTGTCTAAGCTTTATACGATGTTCTCACTCCACGAGGACAAGCTCGACTATCCAATTGATTATATAGATGATTTCGCAATCCATGAAGAGGCTGCCCGTCATTTAGATATCTGTTTGAAACCCAAGGCCGCCCTTGACTTAATGTTGCACGCTCGAAAGGGTCCGTATCAGTCTCTTATGAACCGCGATCCCATACGGATTAAACGGGTACCGCGGATACTGGCCGGCAGACTCGCTAAAGAACTCGATCAACGTGTCGAATTAGACGAGATTTATTTTGCAAGAAAGAAAAACAAAGCTACGCCACGTTGGCAAGTATTCCCGGATAAGAAGGACCCAGAAGAATTTTGCGATATCGTAATGCGGTTCGCTCCCAAAGGCGATCTAAAAACACTGGCAGCACATGCACTCAAAGTCGAAGTGACTCGCTTTGCCGATATTGAATTTCGGACACCAGATTTAGTCGAGTACGAGTTTGCACCATATGCTTTAGCTGTAGGTAAGCCCGGTCGCTGGAAAAATGCCTGGCCTGATTATATAAAATTACATGCTGATCACTGGAAGTATAACAGTGACGCCCGACAGTATGCAATGGACGATGTACAGTGGACTCGCGGACTTTATCACCATTTCGATGAACCGCCGGCCGGCGATGACGAGTCAGAACTAGCGTGCCATATCGCTTCGACACGTTGGAGAGGCTATTCGCTTGATCTTGATCAGGTAGAAGAGTGCAAAAGGATCGCTAAAAAACGGATTACACAGTGTCCGTATAACGCGCCAAAAAAGGCATTAGAATGGCTCCATGCAGCAATGCCTGAGGAGGAACGTGAATTAGTTACGGACACGGGAAATGTAACCCTGTCAGAAATAATAAGTTGGAAAGGTCATCCAGCAGCAAGTCGTGCCCATGAACTTCAAGAATCTCGGCGAGCCGCCAAAGAAATATATCTCTACGAAATGTTACTTAAAGCCAAGCGAGCACATTTTGATTTCAAAATCACTGGTGCAAGAAGCGGCCGAATGTCTGGCGGAAGTTCAGAAAATCCAACAACAAAAACTGGAAGTATCAATCCTCAAGGAATTAAACGAGCAGATTATGTTAGGGCATGTTTTACTTTCGCCGATAGAGGTGAAATGCTCTGCGGCGGGGATTTCGATGCCTTTGAAGTCTCAATACTCGCAGCCAAATATCCCGACACCAAACTTAATGACGCTCTCCACTCCGGGAAAAAGATTCATGCTCTTTTTGCCTTAAAACTTTGGCCTGATCTAACTTATGATGGGATCATGGCCACGAAAGGGACTGAGGACGACAGATATACTTATGGAAAGAATACTGTATTTTCGCAAGCATATGATGGCACAGCGCAAACAATCGTTAAAAAGATACCTGGTGCTACAATTGAGCAAGCTGAAACAGCAAGTAAAGCTTGGCGAACAGATTATCCAGAAATGGCCGCAGGCGTAGCGAAAGAGAAGGCCCGATTTTGCTCAATGGTACAGCCGAACGGAATAGGTACGAGAGTGGTGTGGAATGATCCGCCAGACCACGCGGAAAGTTTGCTAGGGCTTAAGCGATACAATTTTCTTGAAAACAAGATAACGAAAGTCTTATTTGATCTTGCAAACAAGATGCCAAAAGAATGGCAAGCGATTAAAATCAAAATTGTCAGACGTGATCGTGAGCAATGGGTCAGCGGCGCCACATGCAGTGCTATATACGCTGCTGCTTTTTCGTTACAAGCAAGTGTAATGCGAGCAGCGCTTAATCACTTCATACAGAGCACGGGCGCGGGAATTATGAAACAGACACAACGCGCAGTAGCTGATTTACAGCCAACAGGCATCAACCCGTTTAAGGTCCGCTCATCGAATATACACGATGAGCTTCTATGTGTCTGCAAACCAGAAATGTATACAAAAGTTGATTCTATAATCAAAAAGACTGTTGAAAGCTTTAGAGAATTGATTCCGCTAATCAAGTTTGACTTAAAGGAAATGAATTCATGGGCCTCGAAATAAGTAATCAACTGTTTACAATTCAATCTGAGTATCATAATCGTGTATTAATACTTAGAGCTTTTGAACGTTTATTAAATTCAGATGCATTTGAGAATGCTTTACAGTATGCGACAGACGGCGCAAAAGCTTTCATGTGGTTAATTTTAGCTAACAATGATTTGAATGGTTTGAGAAAATGGATAATTGAAAATACCGTAGAGTCATTGGAAGATTGGTCACACAGGAGATTGCGGGATTTTGCTAAGCAGGAAAATATTCCGCGATATAGTCGAATGGATAAGGAAGAGTTAATCACGGAGATTCAAAAATGCAGCAAGCCTACGCAGACGTTGCCAAACTCTTAAAACAGTTAAAGCCGCATCTAATTGATTCTGGAATCAAAGAAACGCGATTGAAAATGCCTGGTGGCGCAATCCAAATAATCAAAATAAAAAAGTATCTCGCAATTTTTGATTTCATAAACGCATTGTTGAATGGTCCAGAGTGGGCCGCCGTTCAGAAGGCATTCAAACTGGTTACTCCTGAGCGTTGGAAAAATTACAAGCTCATGAGTATTACAGGATTGAGAGAGCAAGAAATCCTCCTCGAAGCACAAAAAGACCTACGCGCAGCGTGGGACGGAAAGAAGAACTATGGCAAGCGTCCAGCGTTCCCGTTCAACCGGATTATCAAAATCAAAAATCCGGGCGACTCTGAAGAATCTAACCTTTGATCCGCGTGAGAAAACTCCAATCGCATTAATTGTTAATGAGTATGATGCAGATTACCTTATTAAGCGTGCCCGTGAAGAGTTACTAAATGGTACTAGTAAGGCAAGAGTCTCATTGGCTGCTAGATTACTTATTGCTGCGTTAGCAAAAAGTGAATGAGACTGAGGTTTTTATGCGATATACAATACGTAAACATGCGTATACGCATTATGGCCATGCTTATGGAGATATTTGCGGCGACGACTTACGTTGGTGCTTGACAATTAATAATGATATAATTGTTAATGCCCATTATATGGCAAAAGCATGTTCATTAACTACAGCCGTTGCTGATTTATTAGCTGAACGAATTATTGGCTTAACAATCGATAGAGTTAAAATTTATGATCCATTCCAATTAATTGATTTCAAGATCAGTCCAGGACGCCATGCTTGTATAGCACTCCCGAAGGAGGCACTCGATGAGGCTCTACATTTTTGAAGATGGCATGATGATACAATATGACGGGCCAATTAGCAAAGCTGATCAATTTGCTGCCGACAGTAACCTCTTAGATATTATCGAGTGTCGAAACGATGACTATCTTGCTAATGGCGAGATTGGAAATCAGTTCTACTGTAATGGAGATAAGGTTCCTCGTGCGAAAAATACGGAAGTATAAAGATGGCGAGGAAGCCAAGATTCAAATAGCCATTATTGCGATGCTGGAGAAAAAAGGATGGTTTGTAAAAGTAATGCACGGAAACTTGTATCAGTCCGGCGTGCCTGATTTGTATGCCGCTAAGCGACGTTGCGGTACTCGATGGATTGAAGTGAAAAAACCTGTTGGCTACAGCTTCACGGAAGCTCAGCACCGTGATTTTCCTAGAATGGCGTCGGAAGGAGTTGGCATTTGGATTCTCGTGGCGGCAACTGAGATAGAATTTCAGAAACTTTTCAAACCAGCTAACTGGTGGGTCTACTACGCGAGGTTAAAAATATGAAACAAGGCGAACGAATTATAGGTGGTTACATTTCATATACTGGCAGAGAATTAGCTTATGCTAGTATATTTGGAATGTGTAAATCAACAGCCGCTGTAGAACGTGTACGTGCTAAGAAGGAAAAAGGAGTGCGCTGTCCAGGATGCGGCGGTAAAATCAAAATTGAACCGTGTATTTTGTGTGCGGCAATGGATCGATGAGATATTGTAAATGTCCTCGACATATCAAAATTTATCGCTGGTGGCGGTATCGTCCGCTAGGAATGCTAAAAGCTATTATTGGGATATTGTTATGGATATCAATGGGTGCTCCGTTGCCTAAAGATGATTTGCAATGTGTATCGCCAACGTATTGTAATTCAAGATGGTTGATCATAAAATGGACATTTCAATCTTTCAAGGGTCTAGCTGATAGTGACATGCAAAATACTGCGCCTTTGAAAGAGAGTATAGCAAGGCTTAAGGAAAAAATAGATGCACAAACTTAAGCACATGCGGGCATACCTGGCCGGTCACATGGAATTTGACGATTCCAATGGCCGACCATGGCGAGAAGAGATTCAAGAATTTTTATATGGATTAGGTGTCTGGGTTCAAAATCCGCTTGATAAGCCTTTTCCTGAGATTGAGGAGAATGAAGAGACTAAGAGGAAAATTATTAAGTTGCGTGGCGAAAGTAATTTTGATCTTTTAACTACTTATCGCAATATCCGCCAGGCAGATTTACACATGGTGGACACATC
>SDBT01009909.1_pt1 | contig 15421 bp, 22 predicted proteins | sample 2277101 | NCBI WGS metagenome assembly SDBT01 (sample SAMN10404973, study PRJNA504765) | marine sediment metagenome | isolation source: marine sediment core GS10_PC15, 103 cmbsf | place: Arctic Ocean: Southern Knipovich Ridge | collected 2010 | reverse complement strand
TTTGCTGTTTAAATATCTATTAAAAGTCGCTTCATGTTTTCTAAAGTCAAGATCCAGATAAACAAACTAATTAGAAATGTAGGCACTGAAAGCATACAAACGAAAACGAAAAATCGACCGGAATGATTAATAATTTTAGTGTCTCTTCCAGGTAATGTTGTTATTGCTGCTAGTATAAGAGTAATCATACCTGAAATGATTGAAACTATTAATGAAGTTAAGACAATCTTCTCTAATAAACTCATTTCAGTCCTCCATTCTGTTTACATCCACAACTTCTTGTTCTGCCACTCGTAAGATTATCTGTTCTCTCAACAGCGATCTTCCCACAAACACAAAGACAGCGCCAATAAGTATGGCCGCTGTCATCACTTCCATCGAAGCCTGAAACTATCAGACTCCCAAACTCTCTGCCTACAAACTTCTTAGTTGAATATTGATGTCTCTTTTGACCTGTCAGCCTTACTACGGGCTTCTTGGATAACATGAGATAGCTCTCCTTGTATTGATTCTATTGATTCTATTTCCTTTAACTCAATCATATCCTTTCCGTTAAATCCAATCTTTACATCAGTGCGAATATAAAATTCTCGATCTTCAATTTTAAGATCTTCATGTAGATGTTCTATCCCTCTATGAATTACTTTTGCAAGATTATGAGTATCTTGGAACGGGTATTCTGACCAGACAGAATCATGTCCGTTAAGGAGAATTCTATTCTCCTTCATAAAGTCTGCATCATCCGAATATATTCTTCTCATACCAAGATTTGTGTTATCTGCTACTGTAGACTGAGGTCCATAGTCATATGCTTTTCTAAAAAGAGCATCATTCCACTCTTCAAAAAAGACTCTCTTTCTTTCAAAAGCAGTAATGAGAGTCCTGTCTTTCGACAATTGTTCTACAATTCTCTTATGATTATGTTTAACACCGGGATAAGCCTTGTGATAAAGTACATCAATTAGTTTTGCTTCCTCTAACGTCGTTTCATACTCAGAAGCAAATCTTTGAGCAGACATATCGTAATTCCAGCCGTGGTTTGAATGTTTTCCCATTTGTCTAATAGAGAAAGCTCTAGGCCAAAAAGCATTGGGATATATCTTTAGTAAGCTCTCTCTTGACCATTCAGGATGTTCTAAATCTAACTTCTTTCTTTGAACTTCTACTTCTTCTGCGTCTCTTGTATGTTCCACATATTTGTTTTCAAGAATTACATATTCAATGGGTAAACCTGATATCATGGAACCAGAGATAGCATGAGCATCTAGACCTTCTTCGATAACATTGATCATGCTCGCATCACCAGACTCGTATGCAACTACGACCCATTCTGCTTGTCTTTTGTCCCATTCAATGAATATGAAACCATCATCTGGAATTAGAAATCCTTTGAATCTTTTTGGGAGGTTCTGGTGATTCGCCCCAGTTCCATTGATAGTCTTTGATGAAGCGAGTCTTCCTGTGGGAGTTCCTCGAAGATTATAAGAGCATCTAAACCTATCATCTGCATCAAATAATATGTTGAGATATTTAGATTTAAAATTCGATGCTTTTCTAATCTTAAGAACTAAACTTGCCTCTGTAATAGGTTTCCTATTCTTCGATCCTGTGGCCAATGCAGCAAGAGCTTTCTCATCTACAGTTACTCGACTTGTTTTCTTTGCTGAATCATATCTTGTCATTTCAGCAAGACCTAGCTTTCCATAGAAATACTCTTTGCACTCTTTATTGCTTCTTGCTTTCAGTGGCTGTCCTGTTAGTTTGTTAAGTTCTATTTGAAGTCTGTCAATTTCCCTATCTACATCTCTCCTTGTCTTTTCAAGCATTTCTTCGTCTTTAGGAATTCCATGAAGGACCATAAAGTTTATAGAATCGAAGAGCTTTACAGTATCATCATAACTCTTTCTATATCCTTCATCAAGTTCTGGTTCTATCTCTTTCCAGACTTCGTAAGTATATATAGAGTCTTTGGCATTATAGAGCCAGAACTTATCCCAATCAGGAACATCTTTCTCTCTCCAAGTCTTACCTTCGTCCTTATAGTAAGGCTCTCCATTACAGTGCATGGAAACAAGAAAGTCAAGTCCTTTTGGAAAGTCTGGATAAATGATATGGTGTGCGATCATTGTATCACAGATTTTCCCACGAGTCTGAATCTTGTTATGTGAAAGTAGGAACTGAGTATCGAAGATGAGATTCTGTCCGATGTTAATAGTGTTTGGATCATTTAAAATCTTATTTATATGAACCCAACATTCTGCTTCCTTCTGAGGAGAGTATTTGTCTACTGGAATTGAGATTGCTTCTACATCAGAAGGAGCAAAGGAAATACAGGAAACCTCGTTATTCACTGTTTCAATGTCGAAAGCATATTCTGGCATGTAACGATGGGAGTTGAGCCAAGAAATAGATTCATCGGAAGATGGTCTTATTATATATTTTCTATCTTTAAGTCTTATATCAGAGAACTCACTCTCTCTGAGAATTCTCTTGAAATCTTCAACGATGAAGTATCTTGATATGAAACCACCATAGATAATATCAGCAGGATGTATTGAAGGAATTACCTTTCGACCTGGCAGCAACGTAGAATTGAGGATAGATCCTCGCATCTTTGTAATCTTGTCTTTTCCTGTCAAGACTTTAAGAGGGAAATTCCCTAGAGGGACAAGAACATCTGCGTCTATTTCATCAAGTTCTCTTTTGAGAGATTCTATAATTGGAAGTGCATCGGGGAGAATCTCTCCCTTTCTGGAAAAGTATTTTGTTAGGTCATTTCCTTCTGGCTGAAACTTAATTACATTTGTGATGTAACATTCTGCTCTCGCAATTCCAGCAGCATGGAGACATTGCTCAAAAACAAATCCAGCAGGTCCGACAAAAGGTCGAAGTTTCTCTACCTCTCGGTAAGAGGGAGCCATCCCAATGAAGGCTATCTTTGCTGTCTTTTCACCTTCAGCGGGAACCATTATTTTTGGAGATTCTATTGGGGTAGAGAACATTATAGGCTATCCTGATTGTGATACATACATTGAACATGATACGATCCACATGAAGTACATGTTCTTTGAAAGAAGAACATACACTCTATATGTCCTTTAACATCTTGATTTCTTCCTGGTCCTTCATAATCCCAGAAATGTTTATATAATATACATAACATTCTACCTATTGTCCAGTTATATAAAGACCTTCTCCAGACATTATGTTGAACCCATGTAGAATCTTCTCTTTTCACAACTTAAACCTCTTATTATAAGTTTCTTGAATCACAAACAGAAACTTCTCTCTATAATTCTCTACAAGATCCCAACCGAAAGCATCAAATCCTGCATCCTTCGCAGCAAGATAAGTCATTCCTGAACCCATAAATGGCACAAGAATAGTTCCTTTTGCTGGCACAATGAAAGTTTCAAAGATTTCTGTAATGAGGTCTTTAGGTCTTTGCGTAGGATGAATCTTGTTCTGTGAAGGCACACCAGGAAAGTCAAAGATATTTCCTCTACCTTTCTTTACAACCCCAATACTACCTCTCTCTTGTGTCTTTCTTCCATAGAAGAAGAACTCTGAAAGTCTTGCTAGATGTGTATGTCTCTGATTTACTTGTCCATGTGTCTTTGTCCAGATTCCAGGATAGTAGTCAACAAGAAATCCAGCATTTTGAAGTGAACTTAGAACTTCTGCATACCATTGAATACCAAACCAGAAAATAAATGTAGATTCTGGGGCAAGGACTCTATATAGTTCTGTATGAAGTTCTTTCAAGAACTCCTTATAATCTTCTTTTTTAATTTCTACATAGTCTGCTGTAATATCTTTGTCTACTGCTAATCTTTTCTTGCTCTTAAGTTCTATAGCGTATGGAGGATCTACTTCTGCAAAAATGAGATCTTCTGAATCTGTCTTGAGAGACTTGAGACCTTCTATCACGTCTCCAATCATGTAAGATTTTTCTGCCTCTTTGATTAATCCCTCAAGTTTCTCACTTTTTCCCTTATCCCCTCTCTTCTTTTTAAGTTCATTCAGTGCCATCTTTTCATACAAAGTATTCAGTTTCTGCATTGCCTCACTATCTGTCTTTGCTTTAGCAAGTTCTGGAACTGTCTTAATAGCCTGTGCTAATTGTAATTGTTCATTGACAGTTCCTACAGAAGTCTCTAACAATTTTGCAGTCTTTTCTTGTGACCAGTTTCCTTCATTCTTTTCTCGATAGAGAGTATCAATTCTTTCTAATAGTTTTACTTTTTCAGTCCAGTGAAAGTCTTTGCGGAGCAAATTTGCGACTAATTCAACTTCAAGAGAATCTTTTTCTTCTGTAACATTTACAATTATAACAGGGATTTTTGTCCAGTTTAACTTCTCTACTGCCTTGTATCTCCTACCTCCGTCTAATATATTTAACTTCTTATCTACTACGAGAGGTTCGAGGAGTCCCATGTTTTCAATAGAAAGAGCTAGATCATCTATATCTCCGTATTCCTCCCTAGCTCTCTCTCCAAAGATTACATCCTTGAAGTCTACTACCTTCATATCTCCAAACTTTGCTTCTGTCATTTAATGTCCTTACATCTTAAAGAGTTCTCTGAGTTCTGCCTGCTCTGCTTTTGTCAAACCTTTAACTGTCTCTTTTACAGAAGTAGCCTTTGCTTTCGCTCTGACTTGCTTTACTTTCTTCTCGCTAATCGTATGTTTAGACCGATTCTTACGAATATCAAGAATCATATCTATGATTTCTTCTTCTGACATCTCTGTCAAAGATCTTTGGAATTCTTCTATTTTCATTTTTCTTTCACTGTTAGAGTTAGTTTCTTGCTATGAATAGCTTGAAGTGCATCTTTTATCCCGATGTCTTTTACGAGAACAAGAAACTCTATTAAAAGAGTTCTCAATATCTCACTCAGTGTTCCTGGAACAGTGTAAGTAAGTAATTCTTCTTTAAGTTCCTTCGGAACATCAAAACCGATCCTACTTTTATCTTCTCTCATTTGATCTTTTCTCCATTTCTCTTTTCCAAACTAGAATAGTTCCTTCTCTCCAACCAGTTATCGTAGCGGAACTTATCTCACCGTTCTCGTCTGACTTCCCGAATGTTTCGGGCTTTGGAAACCGACCAGATAAAACCCACTTTCGGAAAAGTGATTGGGATACTCCCATCATAATAGCTACTTCACGTGCAATGAAAACTCGTACACCGTTGGGAAGTATCTTCGCTTTTTTATCAGTTATCATTTTTGATCTTACAAGTTATTTCTAGTAACTCGAAGAATGCTGATACTCTTCCACTATGCCATGCTCCGCCGCTGTATGAATGTATATCTTCTAAATCTTCTTTCATTAAATCAACAATAGTTACAATCAGTTTTATTTTATCTGGATCTGTCATCTTGTTCACTTTCAAGAGATACCGCCTGCACTAACTTCCCGTGAGGCTTAGTCGACATACTCACTGCTAGTCGTTAATTAACAGGCGGCATTTTGTCTGTCAGTCATCATTAGTTAAAAGTATCTCGAATCCATGCATTCCATTTACATGGAAATGGCATTAGGAATAGATGACGCAAAATTAATGAATATCTATCTCCACGTTGGACTGCGTTAAATGTACTTGAAATCATGATAATCCTTTTAGATAGAATGGTTGAAGAATGACCGACCGGCTTGATCCGGCTCTCTTAGAACGCGCAGAGACTTCGCTACGTGTAGAAATTTGGACACAAATATTGTGCGTTCTCCAAGCCATGCAACTCGCGGCCAATATTTATTTAGTCCAGAACCATAGGAAGAACCAAGTTCGTTCTTCTACGGTTTTGATCGTCCACTTCCTGTTTCGTTTCGGCAGTCGCAGTCTTTCCGAAGAAGTCATCAGTATCATAACCTTCTTCATCGAAAGAAATTCCGAACGTATGTAAGAACTGCTTGCTAGAGTAAGCCTTGGCTTTCTCCATTTTCTCATGTTTCTCTATTGCCTGCTTCTCATCCAGATCCGTTCGACGCGCAATGTAGCTCTCCACGTCTTCAGGAACTCCGAGATAATGATAGATCGGGAGCACTTCTTGATCGAGGACTTCAATCAATACTTCCGTACTGTACCTATCATTTCCCTTGTTCTTTCGATATTTCGCGTTAGAGATCCGCAGTTCATGAGGACCATCTGACGCATGTTGAGGCGGTTTTGCATCTGCAATTCCAGAATAACCGATTCTAGCCATGTTCAAGCTCCTGCATTGTTGGTAGTACCAACGGGTTTCTCACCATAGGCTTGCGTGAGTAGTTTCCCGAGGCCAAACGCCTCAGGACGAGAAAGATTTCCAATTGTTACATCGTGAAATGGTTTTAACATTGGAATATTTGTTTTAAGATTCTCGTTATGTGAATCTTTAATGCTCTGCATCGAAAATGACTTATTTTCTCCACTCATTTTATAGTCGGCAAGAAGTACAGAGCCGAAAAGAATAGGTCCACGAGTCTTTAAATCTCCAGGTATGAGAATATCATTTAAGAGTTTCTTACTCTGTTCATTCTGTCGATATATTGTATGTCCAACTGAATAAAACAGAGCTTTCAAGGAACAAAAAACTATAAAGATCTTCTTTAGTTGTTCTTTTGCAATGTTATGATCGTTGAGTTCTGGCGGATAATTAAGTCTCCCTTCTCTTCCCGCAACATCAGTCAACATCATATCAACAAGAGTTGTTGTTGAGTCTAGACCAATTACGTCAAATTGATCAAAGTACCCATCATCAAGACTCTTCTTAAAATGTTTTTCCCATTGTGCATATGCCTGAGCTTTGAGTCTCTCAACTCCTAACTGTTTATCTTCAATTGTTCCCCCACCTTTAGGTCTAGGAGAGATAGTGAAATTTAGTTTCGCCGGAAGAAATTCTTCATAAGTTACATCATGTCCTTGAATTGCTTCAAGTCCACTAGGATCAAAGAGATATATAAATTTCTTTCCAGGGAGAGTTAGAAACTGCGTAGTTTTACCAGCTCCAACAGGACCAATTACGTAAATATTAGTGTTTTTAATTCCTTTTGCATCTTTTGCGTTAGGCATCAGAACTTCCTGTATGTTTGTTTCTTGGATATTTTTCACTATTAAATCTTAATGGGAAATCTCCATCTCCAACTGGAGCTTTTCCCATTTTGATAAGTAATCTTCCGTACCAATCTTTATTTTCTACAGATGGAAATCTTCGTCCTTCAAACAAAGTGGAAGGAGGATTATATCTACATAATCCTTAATCACTACCTTGTTGCTCGAAGAATATGCAGTTTTGACAAGATCTCATTACTACCTCCTCGGTATCGTAGAATGATCTTTAGGACCTCCATTCTCTGAATCTTCTTTTACAGAAATTTTACGTCTTTTCAAAACTTTCAATAAAGGTTCATCAAACATTTTTGAATCTTGAAGTTTTCCATCTTTGTCTACTTGAGGTTGTACTTCTACTCTTTCACAACCTTGAAGATAATAAGCGATACAAGTTGCTACTCCTTTAAAACCAGTAACTTTATCTTGAACTTCATCACCAAGATGAACATTAATCATGACGTTTCTCCGTTGTTGGTTATAGATCTTCTCAACTCGTCAAAGTCGAAAGGTTCCCATTGCTCAAACCTAAACTTATCAGGAACAATTTCTGGTGCCTCATTAGAAGGAGAGTACAAAGAACAAATACTTTTATACTCACAAACTCCATAGATAGTTTTACATGCACCAGGAGAAGACTTTGAATAAAAACCTGTCTCTCCTGCTTGCATGATTTGTTGAGTCCAATGAATTACATCTGGCAACCAGTCATTTGCAGTCGGAGAATAACTCTTAACGTATCTCCGAATGAAGACGTTATGTTCAGTATTGTGAACTAGAGCTATATCTACAATAACTCCCATAGCCTTGCCTGGATACTTCTTACTCAAAGCATAAGCATACCCATCAACTTGAGAGTCATTATCATATTTCTCTTGTTCGCTTCTTTGAATTCCATCATCTTTAGAATACATTGAAGAAGACTTATGTTCTACTACCCAAATTCCTTCAGAGTCTTCAATGATCTTATCTTTCTTTCCTGCGTAGAGAACATCATTTGTTCCAGGTCTTAGGGGAACTGCAAATGGTTCCTCTATTCCAATAAGTTTTACACCTTTAATCCAAGAGAAATATTTCTTAACATAATTGAAGAACATTTCTTTTGCAACACCTGGAGATCTTTTCCCATATGTTTTCATATCTATGATGGGAATCTCTGCTGGATAACCTAACTCTACCCAACTTTGTATGAAAGCTGCGAAGGCTCTATTTGGTACTTCTGAGACTGAAACTTCTCCATCATTTATATCTTTGTATATGGTATTCATTCCTGAATGCCAACAGGTTCCGAAATCTAAAGCTAGTTTTCTTTTCTCTGGAACCCAATACCAAACATGGTTAAACATGAATTTCTTCATGCAAAGTTTGGCTGTAGTGGCTCTTGTGTTGTCTGTGATCTGCATTTATTACCTTCCTGAATTTGAGAGGGCCATGTAGACCCTCTCATAAAAAGAACTACTCCACGTCGACTCCTTCGTCGCCTTCTTCTGGATCGTCTCCCGCCAGAATTGCTTCTCTCTCTTCTGGTGACAATTTCGACAAGAGTTCCTTGACCCGATCAATCTTGCTTTTCCCACGAGGTTTGCCGGTGGGCGGATCCCATTTCTTCACATCTTCCAGCATTTTCTCTTGGGTCGCACCTTGCGCGAGCGAACCTCTGATCCAATTCTGGAGACCAACACGCAAAGAAGAAACTGCGTGGTAGTAGATCAGTTCCCGATCCATGTCGAAAATTTCGATAAGCTCATCCAAGTCTTTCCCGAAATCGAAAGGAACGCTACCACTGACAGTCTCAACGACAACCGCAGGAGTCACTTTTTGCTGTACTTCTTTTCCTTCCTCGTTCAGAACCGTTTCCATTTCGTAACGCTTGAAGACTGCTTTCACAGTTTCTTGGGTCATGTACTTCTCCTAAAGAAGAATTTTTTCGAGCATAGACTTTGCTCGTTCAGTCCCCCACAGAGAGCGGGGAATCTCATTATAGAGATCTGCCAATGCAGTCTCTTTCTGAGAATCATCTTTTGATGATTGCACAAGAGAATCATTCTCAGAAGATTTCATCTCAAGAATATCTTTAAAAGATAGTTTCTCCATATCTTCTTGAGATTTTACTTTGGGAACATCTGGTTGTTCGGTAGGTACTACAGGTGTTGGAGGAATTGCAACGAGAGGCTTTGCTAGTTGTTCTTCAAACTCTTTTATTTCGCTTTCTTCTTCTTCATCTACTTTAAAGAAACTTTGGATTCTTTCTTTTGCTTCTTCGTCAGTTTCATATATTTTTATGACTCTGTCTTCTCTTAGAGAGATAATTGTCATTATTAATATACGTGAGATAATCTCTTCAATTGATTCATTCTCCGTATCTCCACCAAGTCCTTGTACAAGGTCTAAACAACCAGCAATACAATCATTTGAGATTTCAATTGTTAGTAGTTTTGAAGATTCTGTCATATAATCTTTAACCTTTCTTTGTATTATCGTCGATAATGGATATCCATTATAAAATTATTTGTACACGTTGTCAATAGCAATTACGCCTAAACGAATTGCCGCATTTTAGTTTCAAAACTTTCAATCTATTACATTTTCTTCCCGATTGATTCATTTCCTGAATTTCACATTTCATAAAATTCAATCTTCAAAGGTGCTCGGACTAAGACAGACACGTTATCTCTTTCATGAAGTCTACTGATAAATGGAGGAGAAACATATATTTGATGAAGTGTAGTCTTCAAACCATTATTCTCAAATCTATCCGGTTGTCCTGGGACAGCTTTCACAGGATGATTGAACATTATTAGCCCATCTTTTTTTACATGTCGGTTGACTAAATCTATAAATCTTTCTACCTCTTCTGCCAATACATGATGTATAACATACCAGAAATGAACAATGTCGAACTTCTTTTGAAAGTCTTCTGTGTAATCTGAAATAAGAAAAGAATCTATATGTTTATACCTCTCTATAACGTCTGGGGATATATCTGCAATAGAATATCTCGACGTGATAGTGTCGACCAGCCTTTTCTGTCTACCTTCTCCCGGACCTATTTCTAATACACTCATATTTCTAAATATACTTATATGTTGAGCTAATAGATCTGTCGGTGTCTCTGCTTGTTCACATTCAAAGTGATGTGTTTTCCACCAATCTCTTCTTATGTCTAAATCTTTCATCGACTTCCTCTTAGTAGAATTTTAGTAAAAGCATTCCTATTTCTCTTAATACTTTTCTTTTGTGTCTGCTTTCTCTCATGTTCTTGATAATCAAAGTCAATAAAATAGACGTGTGGAGTTATCCCTATTCTTGAGAGATTCATAAAGAATTCTGAGTCCTCAAACCAAAAGAACTTGAAGATAGAATTATATCCATATGCTTTCCAAATCCACCTCTCTCCTATGTATAATCCGATCCCCGGAAAAGATCTACCAGGAGAGGCATTTATATATTGCATCTTTCTAATATTAACAATCCCGTTATGATTTCCTTCATTATATCTTTGAATAAGATCTTTCATACTTTCTGTGGGAATAAGACAGTCAAGATCAATAACTAACACATGATCTTTTGTTGCAACACTTAAACTTCTATTTTTTCCTTCGACTATATCAAAGGAATTCGAGTTTAATACTGTTCTAACGCTTGAATCAATAAAGTCTGGTATCTTTTCACCAAACATATAAAGAGTTATCTCATATTCTATCTTCATATCTTTGAAAACTACTTGATAATGTTCGAGAGCTTTCTTTAAGAATTCTAAATAAGGTTGAGTGTTAGTGCAAACTAGAGTAAGGGATATACTCTTTATTGGTTTTGGATTTTCTTTTGTCAACCTAATCTTAATACTTTCTTTTGAAGTCTTTATCCAAGATAAATAAAGCCAATCTACTCCTTCATAGTTAGTTATGAAGCTCTCAACTAACATTGCATTAAGAATAGTTACACTCTTATCCCTCCAACTTTTTAAAACAAGAAGAAGACATAGTGTTCCATCTTTAACATCATCATATCCATCAGAGAGTGCTTTCCAAGTGTAGAAAATTCTAGAATCTTTCTTTGTCTCTCTTTTTACATGAGCAGCAGCTCCATTGAATTTAATGTTAAAGAACTTTCCCAGCAGTTCATCTTTCGGCAGTTGTAGACCTTCTCCCATATCTATGTTACTCTCAAAACCTATATTCCAGTTGTCTGCGAGGATCTTATCCTTCTGTCCATAACCATCAGGATTTACATCCCAAGGTTTCATTTTGTCAGTCTCTAATCTATGTACTATTTCTGAGTAGAGCGCTCGATCTTTTTTCGTTTGCTGCTCGTTAGGGAAACCTGGATATTTATCATGTTTTAAATGTACTATTCGGGATGATAAAACAAGATCTCTCCAGTTCTCGAGTGTTGATGCTTTTGCATGATGTGCTCTTACTAGAAAGTCTACATCTTCTAGACCCGCAAAAGCAGGAAGTTCATTATAACCTCGAATTTTATGAAAGAGCTTTGTCTTCATTGTGGTATTCCAGGCCCTGTGGATGCTTCACCTGGTAGATCTATCAAATATGAATGATTTGAATCATAAAACTCTTTATCCAACTTATGACAAAGCGGAGTTACTAAATCACAAGCTGTTTCATCGAAGAGATCTATCATCATCTGCATATAATCAGGTGGATATACTATATCAACATCCGATAACATCAGCATGTCAGAAGTTACTAACTCTTGAACACCTAAATTTATGGTGTATGGTTTATTAAAGAAGCCATACTGAGTTTCTATATTATTATTTTTCGGATGCCAAAGATACTTAAATTTAGCACCTACATAACTATTAATAACAGGGAGTAAACTCTCCGGTGATGTATCTACGATACAGATATTAAAATCCTTAAACGTGTTCTTTTGAAGACTCCTTATAGAACATGCAAGTCTTCCAAAGAACTTTACATTATCTCTTGTTGAATACACTGGATATAGAACATCCATAATGTCCTCACGCTATAGTTATTCCATGGCAAGTATGAGCAGGGTCATCAGATAGAACCATTGATGATATGATTCTCTTTTCACTTAGTGAAATTTCATATAGAGCAAGTGGTGATGTTCCTACAATGACTCTGTCTTCAGACATAGGTAACATTCCTCTCACAAAACCAGATTTTAATTTCTCGTGTTTTGTTTCTACTAAGATTGGAATGTTAACTGAACCTTCTAACATTAAATTTTCATTATATATGTTTACTCGACTATCTCCAGAGTCATTCATGAGAATCTTTCCCGCATGAAATATTACATCATGTGGAGAGTCTTTTGCTTGGAAATTTCTAATAACTTTAGGTTCTCCTGGATAAGCTCTGATTAGACATTTCCTTGTTGCGGAGAAAACATACAAATATCCGTTATGAAATTGTAAAGTATTTATATGTAGTTGATCTATTTGTCTAAGTTCTCTCTGTCTTGTGATCCAAGATTCTCTAGACTTATAAACAGGTAGATTATTCTCCCATCGCATGAGTCTAGTTCCCGGTACGATATTATTTCCTGTCAGAGTAATTACATTTTTCACTTCTCCTTCTAAAGTCATACAGACTATCCAGTCAAATGCAGGCACATTCATCCAGAGAAGATTATCATGGTATAGAAGATAGTGTCCGCCTGCTCCTATATACTTATTAGATATTTTTCTTTTGATTTCTAGTGTTGTGTCATCTAAAACAAAAAGTCCTCCCTGCACAAGAACATATATCTCATTCTCTATATGCACCATATGTCTGACACCACGAGATGAGTATCCCGAAGTGTCATCATTGATGTCTTCATTAAAGACAGCGGGTGGAACAAACTTATTTATGACCTCCTTCTTGTCCCAATCAATTAATAGAGCATATCCTCTATAATCAACATTTTGGAGAGCTCTAATTTCAGCACAACACCAGAATTTCATCTTTATTCTCCTAAATATAATTAAAGACAATTATGAGGAAGGGACGACATAATCATAAATAACCCAATAAGCATCCCAAGTATAATTCCTACTAAGAATATTCCAAGAATTCCCATTTCTTTCGCGAACCACATGTCTACTCTCCAATTCTAATAACTGTTACTTTAGGTTGATCTCCAATATACCGCCAAGGATCAATGACTACTGAACCTTCTGGCCATGTCCAGTTTACAAACTGTGTATGTTTAGTCCCGATAAGGATAACGTGAGAGCCTTCTATGAGATCATAACTAATGAAAGGATCAGTTAGGACAGTATTAATCCCCCTCTCTTTTAATATCGCAGCAACAAGAAGCGCCGGACTCCCAGTTGTTATATTAGAACCTTTCTTGAAGGAATATCCAACAATGGCCTTTGGCAGATCATACTCACACATCAAGTCTACGAGCCATTCTGCCTGATGTTCTCTTGCCATCATAACATCTTCAAATATGTCATGAGAGAGATCTAGTTTTCGAGAGAGGAAAGAGAGTGCAATGTTGTCTCTAGGATGGCATCCACCACCATCTCCCATACCTCCGGACATATAGGCAGAACTGATGAGACGATCCTTCCCAAGTTTCAAAGCATCCTGAACATCATCTACGTTACAACCCTTTATCTTATGACAGACTTCCATAACTGCATTCGCAAAGACGATCTTCTGACTTATGAAAGTGTTATAAAAGACCTTTGTTGCCTCTGCACTAGCGATTGACATTCCACAGAAAGGTGCATTGTGGATAGTAAGATAAAATTCTTGAAGAAGGTCAGCAGAATCATTATCCTCATAACCACAAAGCACAAATTCTGGATTCAGAAAATCATGTACTGTAGTTCCCATCGCAATAAAAAAAGGATTATAACATATCTTTACTTTCTTATTTGGAAACATATGAGGTCTCAACTCTTCTACATATGTTCCTGGAAGGACAGTAGAGATAATTACGACAGTTGTTGTTTCTTTTATCAACTTTGAGAGATCTCTAAGAGCTGTTATTAGATAACTATAATCAAAGTCAATCCTGCTCCCAGGCAGTCTAGTTACTCCTTCATATTTAGGATCATGTGGAGTTTGAACAGCTACGAAAATAATATCTGAATGATTCACAACATCTTGCATACTTCCAAAAGATATAGAAAAGTCTTTCATCCATTCATTGAATTCTTGTTCTCCATCTGGTCCAGTTTCATGATACTGTCTAGCATCTTGCGTCATGTTCTTTTCGACAACATCATATCCCATTACATCGTGACCCTTAGAAGCCATTGCAACGACACAAGGAAACCCTAGTTTACCCAAACCAACGAATCCAATTTTCATAATAGTTATCCTCTTACAGAATTAATTAGAATATCCGCATGATCTTTTCTGATATACTCAGTCTCGTCAAATGTTTTTGTGTCGTTTCCTTGTTTTGCAAGATTTCTTGCTCGATGCGTTGTAGAGTCAGTCTCTTTCTTATAAGTAGACCAATGAAGATGTTTCATATATTGAGGAGAAGAGATATATTTCTGACAACCTGCTTTTTTAGATACATCACCAACCCATGTGTCATTATAGAAGAACAAAAAGTTGTTCTTATACCCATACTTAATAGGTTCAGGAGAGAAATAACCTAATTCCTCGTAATATCTTCTACTAATAATTGGAAACGTAGGCCAGAGTTCAGAATTAGTAATTCCATCTGCGAACCACATACACCAAATATTATGTGGAAATGCTTTTGCTTCTTTCTCTAGTCTGTCATCCCATCCTTTCTCGCAATAGATAATGTCATCGTTTCCCATTGCGAGAGCATTACCTTGACACAGTTCTGCAAGAACATTCCATTCGCGAGATACAGTGATGAAAGGACCAGAGACAATTTGGAGATTTCCTAACTTCTTTCCTGCTTGAGGGAGTTTACTTCGGTATTCGGAAAGTTGAGGGTCGTCGTCATCGACGTAAAAGAGTGCTTCTATTCGGGAGGGGTCAGACGCAGTGGAGACAATAGAATTTATATATCTACAACATTTATCGACTCGTTCTCTAGTTGGTGTGAGGAGAGATATTGAGAACCTATTAGAAGAAACATACTCCTTGCGAGAGGAGAGTTCTTCTTTTGTTATCTGAGTTTCTCTTTCTCCTTCAATAATGTGAGTTTTGATAATTCTTTTTCTGATCCACTCCAGAGTTGCAGAGTCTACAATTTCTATTTTGTTTCTCTTGAGAATGAGTTTCGTGTTATCTTGGAGTCTTATCTTCATGTCCGCAGACATATCAACTTTTGGTATTAATCGGAATCTCATTTATTTTCTCTCGTAGATTCTACACATAACTCCTCGAGTTTCATAGATACTATCTCTATGAAAAA